>Ga0209755_10000915_pt1 | contig 50272 bp, 47 predicted proteins | sample TergutCo191P1_FD_187301 | JGI IMG/M metagenome (GOLD analysis project Ga0209755, IMG submission 187301) | Cornitermes sp. P1 segment gut microbial communities from Petit-Saut dam, French Guiana - Co191P1 (SPAdes) (version 2) | ecosystem: Host-associated > Arthropoda: Insects > Digestive system...
ATGTTGCACCGCCTCCACATACCCCATCCCCTCGACCTTGCGGAGATAGCATAGGGCTGTGTGACCGCCGAATCCTCGTGAATGCCAGTACCATTTGCCGTTGGACATTTTGAAGCTGTCGTGTTCAGCGAGGCAATATTCGTCCGCTCCGCTTTTGCGAACCATATGCGGAGCGTGAGTTTGTAGATATGCGAGTAGGTCTATTGAATTTGCAAGGACGATTTGGTCTTCGGTGAGTTGGGGCATAAGGTGTCCTCCTATTGTGAAATGAAAATGAATAAGCGACCACTTTGATTACTCAAAACTGGTCGCATTTTTGCTTTTGAAACTGAGAAATTTTGATTTTAGTTTGTCACTGGCTTGTCGCTAATGACTGTGTTTTACTGCTCTTTTTTGCTGTTTGACAGAATGAACATTGTTGAAACGTCAATGAAATTAGGGGTTGTATTTTGAACTAAATCATGATATAATAGTGAAAATACATATTTGGAGGTTTTTATGAAAAAACTTATTTCAATTTCGTTGGTGGCAATGTTGCTATTAGCTGTTAGTGTTGCCTTTGTTGGTTGTGGCGGCGGCATTGTTGGTACATGGGAATTAACTATTGAAGGTCTAGTAGACCAAATGCCGGCAGACGAACGCGAAGCTTTGGAAGAGATGGGCATGGACCTAGACGAACCATTGATACGCATGACTTTCAGTAGAAATGGTGATTTAACCATTCGTGCAGAAGGTGAAGATGAGTCCGGCGTATGGCGTACAGAAGATGGATATTTGTTCATCCACGCAGATGACTGCTGTGACGACAAAGATGATTGTAGTGATTGGCAAGATGACGGTATTTCTTATTCAATCAGTAACAGAGAACTAACTTTTGAAATGCCTGGTTTTGGAGAAATTACACTAACCAGACGCTAAAATCAAAATGTAAAAGACTCCCGCTCGGGGGTCTTTTTTGTGTCTGAAACGCAGATAAAACCTTTTTGATTATTGACACCCACGGCATTATATAGTATAATGGAGTCAGTACATATTTATTAAGGATGCTTATGAAAAAAAATTTTACACTGTCGCTGGTGGCGATAACCCTCTTTGCCGCACTTGTGGCTTGCGGTGGCGAGAGTAACATTGTTGGCACGTGGGAAACACAAGTCACACTTGAATACCTTGGCTGGGCAGATTTGCCTGCCGACACTTTGATAGCAATGGGTATTGACCCAAACGCCCCCTCTGTTATGCAGACAAAAACATTTGTTGCAGACGGCACAGTTACTAATGACACTATTGGGGTTGTTCATACCGGGATATGGCGAACCCAGGGGCATTATTTATACCTGTACTTCACCGACAGCTGTTGCGGTTTCGGGGAAGAAGAGCGGGTACGGTTTTCAATTGGACGGAACACTCTCACTCTTGGTAGCGGAAGCGATATGGTGGAGTTTGCCCGCAGATAATCGCAAAAAGACACCGCAGCGGTGTCTTGGATAAGTAAAAGGTCAAGGTCGTGGGCTATCCGCCCACACCCGCCCACCTTTTTGTAAAAAGGTGGAACAAAAACTTTTTCTCAAAAGCATGTGCTTTTGTGCTAGAGGGTGTCTACACGAGATGAAACGAGCGAATTTTGAGATGTTTTTTCGCCAATCTAGGCGTGAGGAGGGCGAATATCGGGAATATTTTACCGACGAGCAACGACGAGTGGCGAAAAAACAGCCAAAATCTCGCCGTTTTCATCTTGTGTAGACACCCTCTAAGGTTTTTGAAAGTCCAGAAAACTTTTTGCAAAGCCCTTGTAAGCGCCGAAGGTTGCGGCATTGGCGGCTCAAACAGGCAACCGTAGTGCGTGAGCGGGCAAGTTTTCTGGTGGGGTTTGGGGCAACGCCCCAAGGTGTTTTAGGTTTTGTGTCTTTACTGTTTCACAACACCTTCCGCCCTGACATGGCACGAGAAAGGGTGACTTCGTCGGCGTATTCAAGGTCAGCCCCGGCAGGTAAGCCGTAGGCAAGACGGGAAACCGACACTCCCTGGGGAGTGAGCAATTTTGACAGGTACATTGCAGTCGCCTCCCCTTCAAGGGTAGGGTTAGTGGCAATGATGACCTCGCGAATTCCGCCCTCGGCGATACGTGCCGCAAGGCTGTCGATGTTCAGTTGGGCTGGGCTGATGTTGTTCATAGGTGAAATAGTGCCGCCCAGCACATGATACTGACCACGATAGTCCTTCACCCGCTCGAATGCTATCACATCACGGGCGTCCTCCACTACGCACAGAGTGGTGGTATCCCGTGTGTCGTCCGCACAAATAACGCACAAATCCTCCTCGCTGATATGATAACAGCGGGGACAATTTTTTATTCCTTGGCGGACAGAATTCATAGAGGCGAGCAGGTTTTCTGCCTGTTCATCGCTCAGTTCTAATATGCGAAAAGCATATTTAAGTGCAGTTTTGCTACCCACACCGGGGAGCAGGCGTAGCTGTTCTGCAAGTTGTATCAGTGGTTCTGGTAGTGACATGAAAACTCCTTGAAAACGAATAGGTCAATGACATGGGGCGTTGCCCCATACCCCACACAAGAACTTTTTGAAAAAAGTTCCTGTGAACCTCAAAAACCTTTGATACAAAACACATAGTGTTTTTGTGAGTAAGTTTTTAGTCAAGTTTTTTGTAAAAAACTTGCTGGGTGTGGGCGAGCAGCCCACGGTTTTGACCTAAAACGGCAAGCCCATTCCAGGTAAACCTGCGCCGGCAGTGATTTTCGCCATTTCAGCGTCGTTTGTTTCGGTGACAGTCTTGTTCGCCTCGTTAAATGCGGCAATCAAAATGTCAGACAGGGTTTCAATGTCGTCCGGGTCAACAATTTCAGGCTGGATGGTCAGAGCAGAAATCTCGCACTTCCCGTTAATGGTCAGCTCAACCATGCCGCCGCCCGCCTTGATAGAGTACTCTCTTTCGTCAAGTTCTTCGCGGAGCGCCTCCATGTCTTCTTGCATTTTTTGGGCTTGCTTCAGCATATTTTGCATTCCACCGCCACCTGAATTAGGTAATCTTGCTTTCATAATGTCCTCCAATTACACGAAGTGTTTAACTTGCGTAGAGTTTGTTGATTTATAGATGAGTTCTTATTTAACAAGTTCTTTGAGAGCTTTTATAATGTCAATGTTTTGTGGACAGCGTGGTTGACAAAGCTCACATTCGATGCACTTTTTCGCCTGTTCAATCAACCCCTCGGCACCCCAGCTTCCGGCGGTGCTGCCATAGCGTTTCACATGGTTCACCAAACCAATTGCACGGTCAATCTCGATTTTTTGCGGACACTCTTCAATACAGTATTTGCAACGAGTACACCCTATTGTAGGTGTAGCACGGATAACCGTCGCCACTCTGTCCAAAAGAGCAAATTCATCCTCGGAAAGCGGCTGAATGTTGTTCATCGTCCTTGAGTTGTCCTCGACTTGCGCAATGCTTGACATACCGGACAACACACTGCTCACCCCATCTAACGAGGCACAAAAACGTATCGCCCATGAAGCAACAGAATCGCTTGAACATGCGCTTTTCAGCATTTTTTGTGCAGGAGTTGACAAGGTAGCAAGACTACCGCCTCGCACAGGCTCCATCACGATTATCTCCACTCCGTGCCGCCGTGCAATCTCGTACATTTCACGGGCGCGGTTGTTTGGACAATCCCAGTCAAGATAGTTTATTTGTAGCTGGACAAAATCAACATCTTTCAGGGTGGAAAGGTATTTTTCCAACACCTCCGGCTTGTCGTGGAAAGAAAAGCCTGCCTTGCGAATCAAGCCTTGTTTTTTCAGCTGGCGTATGTAAAACCACACTCCAAATTTCCGCACTGCCTCTTCGTATTTTGCGGACAGGGCATGCATCATGTAGTAGTCGAAATACCCTGCACCTGTTCGCCGCAGCTGTTCAGTAAAGAATTTTTCACAGTCTGCGGTTTCTTTAACCGAGTACAAAGGCATCTTGTCAGCCAGTAAGACCGATTCCCGCGGCTTGCGGTCAACCACACAGGTCTTCATCACCCCCTCGCTTTTACTATCATGGTAAAAGTAGGCGGTGTCAAAGTAGCGATAACCTCGTTCCATGTACAGGTCAACCATACGGTTTACATGGTCGATGTCAATCTCGCCGTTTTGCAATGGCAAGCGCATCATGCCAAAGCCGAGTTGCATAGTAGGGTCAAACATTGGAAGACCTCCTTGGGGGGGTTAAGGGCAATGAAGAATTAAAAATGAAAAATGAAGAATTAAGGTAAATTTGCTACGCAAATTCAGACTGAAGAAAAAATCTAAAACACCTTGGGGCGTTGCCCCAAACCCCACCAGAAAACTTGCCCGCTCACGTACTCCGGTTGCCTGTTTGCTGGCAAAGCCAGCAATGCCGCAGCCTTCGGCGCTCACAAGGGCTTTGCAAAAAGTTTTTGTTCCACCTTTTTACAAAAAGGTGGTCGGGTGTGGGGTGAAACCCCACGGTCTTGACCTCCTACTCTGTCCGCAAAGCCACAACAGGGTCTTTTTTAGACGCTATGCGACTTGGGATAAGCCCTGCGATAAAAGTAAGGAACATGCTGATAGCAATCAACACTACTGCCGGAATAGGGTGGAGAATAGCAATATTGTTCACTTCAGTAAGCATGGCAAGAACCAAATTCATCGGGATAATAATTGCCAAAGTAGCAAGGATACCAAGCGCCCCTGCCGCAAAGCCCACAATCAGAGTTTCAGCGTTAAACACACGAGAAATATCTTTCTTCGACGCCCCGATAGCACGGAGAATACCAATCTCTTTCGTCCGCTCAAGCACCGAAATATAGGTGATAATACCAATCATAATCGACGACACCACAAGGGACACCGACACAAAAGCGATAAGTCCGTAAGCAACAAAGTTCACGATGGTTTGCATTGAACTCATCATCATGCCAATCATGTCAGAAAAGCGAATTTCGTTGTCTTCGTCTGCAATGTTTTCGTTATAGTAGGTGATAAAAGCGGCAAGAGCCTCCCGCGCCTCGAAACTGACAGGGTAAAGACTGATACGAGAAGGGTTTGCAAAGTCAACGTAGCCAAGGCGATTAAGGTTTCCGCTAAAAGTGGCGTTGGTTGTGCTTCGCAGTTCGTCATAAAACTCTTGAATGATTTCTTCTTCGGTTAAGTCTGCAATGGCGTGCATAAGTACTGCTTGGATTTCTTCCGGCAAAGCACCGATAAACGCCATAACCTCTTCAATAGTTAGTGGTTCAGGCTCGGCATCAAAGGCAATGCCGGTGAAAATGTCAATTTCGGGGTTGGCGTGCTGTGCTTGTACCACATCACTTGAATTAACTCGGTCAATAATATAATTTGTCAGCTCGTTGGTGTATCCTATTATTCCCATAAACGAAGTCATGGTAGCCTCTTCGCTTTGAGTGATGATTCCAACGATATTTAGCTCTTTAGAGTTGGTGCGAATAAGGGCGGCAACAAAATCTTCGTTATCCCGCATATCTTCCCAAATACCTGTTTCTGCATTATAAACGAAATAGTCGGTTGGGATAATAAGGTTAAAAGTTGTGCCAAGCACATCGTCGAAAGAAAAGCTGGCGTCTTCAAATTGCACATCTTCTCCTCTGAAAATAGCTTGTGCCAGTTCCATAAATTCAGCAGGGTCAAGCAGACCCAGAGCATAGAGGACAATATCCGGCAATTGGTTGTGCATAACATTCAGCACCACCTCGTTTGACGCCTGTGGCCAGCGGCCTGCAAGCACATCAAATTGGTGTTCGGTAAGCAACGGGTGAATAACTGCACCGTCCTGCTCGTGCAAAAGCTCGTCCCAAATCTGAAAAGCAGGCATATTAGCCATTTCAGGGGCAATTGCCATCATGAACTCGCTTGGTTCTACTTGGAATGTAGGATTACCGGGCAGAGGGCGATAAATATTGGGGCGGACATTATACGAAAAACGAACAGCGGTGGTGTATTCGGCAATACGCTCTGCCCCGTCACCAAGTATAAAAGTCTTGAAATACTCAAGGTTGTTAGTATGAACTCCGTCTAAAAATGTTTGTGTCATATTCACCGAGAACAGGGTGTCAGGCTCACGCTCTTCGGGGTTTAGCATTTCGTTGTTCATTGTCATTAAAAGCTCGAGAAAGTTGATATTATGCGACTCGATAACAAGGGGATTAGAGGACAACATATCCTCCTGCATTTGTGCAATGTAGGCGTTAATTCCCGTTGACAATGCCAAAATCAAGGCAATGCCGATAATTCCGATACTTCCCGCAAAAGAGGTGAGAAAGGTTCGGGCTTTTTTGGTCAACAGGTTCTTGAAGCTAAGGGAAAGGGCGGTGCGGAAAGACATTCCCACTTTGCTTGACGCTTTGCTTTTGTTGACTTCTGTCTTTTCAGGCTCGTATGGGTCGCTGTCGCTGGTGACAAGCCCGTCACGGAGCTTGATAATGCGGGTGGAATACTGCTCCGCAAGCTCAGGGTTGTGTGTCACCATGATTACAAGGCGGTCCTGTGCGATTTCTTTCAACAAGTCCATAACTTGCACGCTGGTGGCACTATCAAGCGCCCCGGACGGCTCGTCCGCCAGCAGGATTTCGGGATTGTTCACAAGGGCACGGGCAATGGCGACACGCTGCATTTGCCCCCCGGACAATTGATTAGGCCTTTTGTTGAACTGGTCGCCTAATCCCACTTTCACAAGGGCATCTTTCGCCCGCTTTGTTCGCTCGCTTTTTGACACCCCTGACAGGGTGAGGGAAAGCTCCACATTAGCAAGCACCGTTTGGTGGGAAATAAGGTTGTATGACTGGAACACAAAGCCGATTGAATGGTTGCGATAGGCGTCCCAGTTACGGTCGTTGAATTTACTGGTGGGGCGGTCGTCGATGTACAGCTCCCCCGAGGTGTATCTGTCTAACCCGCCGATAATGTTCAGCATTGTGGTCTTGCCACACCCTGACGGTCCAAGAATTGACACAAACTCGTTCTTTCTAAAATTTAAGCTGACCCCGCGCAAAGCATGAACGGTCTGCTCCCCTACTTGATAATCTTTTACAATGTTATTAAGTCTTAGCACTACGTTCCTCCGAATACTTCTTGTAATTTTTCTTTCGTTATTTTTTCACTAATATATCATACACTTTTTTTGTTTCTAAAGTATGAACGCGGGGACAAAATGCTTATCATGACGAAATCGCCGCCTGCCACCGTATTCTGCACTCCTTTGATGGCAACAGTTCGATTCAAATAATTCGGGCAATTGCGCAAAAAATATAAAAATTCTGCGATGTGAGCAGCCGCAGGCGCAGCCGCAGCCGCCCGAAAAATAGTTGACAAAACAAATAAGATGTGATATACTGATGTTTGCACTGAACAAGTGTTTCATTATCATTGTCACAAGGACATAAATTTTTATCAATCAAGGCAAAGGAATTCCATGTCAAACACACACATCACTGTGCGCGGCGCACGCGTACACAATCTGAAAAACATTGACGTCACCATACCGCGGGACAAGCTGGTGGTGTTCACCGGGCTGTCCGGGTCGGGGAAAAGCTCGCTCGCTTTCGACACCATATACGCCGAGGGACACCGCCGATTCGTAGAATCCCTCTCCTCCTATGCCCGCCAATTTCTTGGGCAGCTTGACAAGCCGGACATTGACGGCATCGAGGGGCTTTCTCCCGCCATTTCCATCGACCAAAAAACCACCAGCAAAAACCCCCGCTCCACAGTTGGCACAGTCACCGAGATTTATGACTATCTCCGTCTTCTGTACGCTCGTGTAGGTGTGCCGCATTGTCATGTCTGCGGCAAGGAAATCGCCCGCCGCACCACCGACAGTATCATCGACGAAATTATGGGTTCGGTGGAGGGTGAACCTTCGGACACCCACCCAATTCAGCCTGAAGAGCGGTTCATGATTCTTGCCCCGGTTGTACGGCAGAAAAAAGGCACTCACGAAAAAGTTTTCGAAGATGCTCGTCGCTCGGGCTATGCTCGTGTGCGGGTGAACGGCAGTATTTACGACCTAAGCGAAACCACCGAGCTTGACAAGAACAAAAAGCACACGGTGGAAGTGGTTGTTGACCGCCTTGTAATGCGAGAGGACATTCGCCCACGGCTGACAGGTTCGATTGAAACCGCCCTAAATCTGTCGGGTGGCTCACTTCTTATTGTTGTGTTAGACGGCGAGGGGCAAACACGTGCAGAGCATTCGTATTCGCAAAATTTCGCCTGTGAAGAGCATGGGGTCAGCTTTATGGAGCTTTCTCCACGGATTTTCTCATTCAATAATCCCATGGGGGCGTGCGAAAGTTGCGACGGACTGGGAGAAACCAAGGTTATTTCGCCCGAAAAGGTCATCCCAGACACCAGCCTATCCCTTTCCCAAGCGGCAATTAACGTGAACGGATACAAAACCATCACCGAAACCAGTTGGTACGGCCCTGTTTTGCAAGAAGTTGGGAAGAAATATGGCTTTACCATTGACACCCCTATTGCCGACTTTAACGAAGAGGCGTTGAAGGTTCTGCACTGGGGCAGTCGTGAGATTTTTCATGTTCTCCGCCCCGGTCACAAACGAACGCAACCAATGCGTTTTGGAGGTTTTTTTAATGACATAACTCGCCAATATCGCGAGGGTAAGAACGATTATTACGACGATTTTTTCGACCATCTTCCCTGCCCCGACTGCACAGGCAGTCGCCTAAAGCCGGAAGTTCTTGCTGTCAAAGTGGGTGACATGAACATCAACCAAGTGTGCTGTCAGCCAATTTCAAAGGCACTTGAGTTTTTCGAGGGGCTAAAACTTTCCCCAAGCGACAGTAAAATCGCAAAGGAGATTTTGACTGAAATTCGCAGTCGCCTTGGCTTTCTTATCAGCGTAGGGCTTGATTATATCACTCTAATTCGCCGTAGCGGTACTCTGTCGGGGGGAGAGGCACAGCGGATTCGCCTTGCTACCCAAATCGGGTCATCTCTTATGGGGGTGCTGTACATCCTTGACGAGCCGTCAATCGGCTTGCACCAACGGGATAATCAAAAGCTAATCGGCACACTGAAAAAGCTCCGTGACACAGGGAACAGCGTGATTGTGGTGGAGCATGACGAGGAGACCATCCTTGCGTCCGACTATGTGCTGGACATTGGACCTGGGGCGGGTATTCATGGTGGCGTGGTGGTGGCGCAAGGCACACCGCAGGAACTAATGGCAGACGAAAACTCGGTCACAGGGCCATGGCTGTCCGGGAAAAAGCGGATAATGCCACCAAAAGAGCGTCGTGCAGGCAACGGCGAATTTTTGCGTATCACAGGTGCGGAGCATAACAACCTAAAGGGGGTGGATGTTGCCATTCCTCTTGGTACAATGACCCTTGTCACAGGGGTGTCCGGGTCAGGGAAAAGCAGTCTTGTCAACGGAATTTTGCATCCTGCACTTGCCAAGCAACTTAACGGTGCGCATTCTGTGGCAGGCAAACATGGCGAGATTACAGGTGTGGAACACCTTGACAAAGTTATCGCCATTGACCAAAGCCCAATCGGGCGCACACCCCGCTCCAATCCTGCCACTTACACCGGGGCGTTTGGGGATATTCGTGACCTGTTCGCACAAACTCCCGACGCGAAGAAAAAAGGCTTTCTCTCCGGTCGCTTTTCGTTTAATGTGAAAAGCGGGCGGTGCGAAGCCTGTGAGGGGGATGGAGTTCGCCGAATTGAAATGCACTTTCTCCCTGACGTGTACGTCACCTGCGATGCTTGTGCAGGCAAGCGATACAACCGGGAAACCTTGGAAGTGCGCTACAAGGGGAAAAATATTTACGAAGTGCTTGAAATGACAGTGGACGAAGCCTGTGAGTTTTTCGAGAATCTGCCGAAAATCTCCCGCAAGATGGAAACCCTGCGGCAGGTGGGTCTGGGCTATATCAAGCTGGGGCAGTCCTCCACCACTCTTTCAGGTGGGGAAGCTCAGCGGGTGAAGCTGGCGACCGAGCTATCCAAACGTTCCACAGGGAAAACCATGTACATCCTTGACGAGCCGACAACAGGACTGCACGGAGTGGACACCGAAAAACTGCTTGCGGTGCTTGCCGAGTTGGTGAACAAGGGCAACACGGCGGTGATAATCGAGCATAACCTTGACGTGATAGCCATGGGCGACCATATCATTGACATGGGACCCGAGGGCGGCGACCGCGGCGGCACTGTCGTTGTCACAGGCACGCCGGAGGAAGTGGCGAAGTGTAAAAAATCCCACACAGGCTTCTTTTTGAAGAAGTTATTGGGGAGATAGGGCGAATAAGACCGCAGAACGCTGTCCCGCTTTTGATGTGGGACGGCGTCCGACCTTTTACACCTTGGGGCTTTGCCCCAACCCCACTTAGCCCCTTTTTGTAAAAAGGGGCTAAGAACCCCAAAAACTTTGGTACAAAAGCACTTTGTGCTTTTGAGAAAGAAGTTTTTGTTCCACCTTTTTACAAAAAGGTGGTCGGGTGTGGGGTGAAACCCCACGACCTAGACCTTGACCTAGACCTTGACCTTGATCTTTATCGACAATCTTATTGCAATTTTTCGGCTTTTGTGGTATGATAAAAGAAAAACGGTATAAACCATGAAAACAATAATTCAACGTGTCACCTCCGCTTCAGTCATAGCAGATGGCGTGCCTACAGGCTCGGTTGGTAAGGGGCTGTTCATCTTGCTGGGGGTTGTGGCAGGCGATACGCAAGCAGACGCGGACAAACTGGCAGGCAAGATTGCCCGTATGCGGATTTTCCCTGACGAAGAGGGGCGAAACAATCTTTCGGTGAACGATGTGAAAGGCGGTGCGCTTGTGGTATCAAACTTCACCCTTGCAGCGAACTGCCGCCGTGGCAACCGCCCGGACTACACCGCCGCCGCTCCACCTAAGGAAGCGAACGAGCTGTACGAATATTTTGTCGCCTGCCTGGGTGAGGAAATGCGCGGAGAAGTGGCGTGCGGCGTTTTCGGGGCAAGCATGGAGATTTCGGCGAAGTGCGACGGACCGATTACTATTGTGCTGGATAGTGGGGAGATGTGAATGTGAGTGGCAAAGGCGTGAGGGCAATGAGAAATTAAAAATTAAAAATGAAGAATGAAGAATTGAGGAAAATTTGCTACGCAAATTGATTTTATTGAAAAAGGTCAAGGTCAATTTACCACGAAATGCACGAAAACAGATGGATGTTGCGTAGTTACCGAAACTTTTCCTTTGCCCCCTTCGCTCTGCGAGGGGGGATGTCCCGCAGGGACAGGGGGGAGTGCGTATCGCATAGCACTTGTAGAGGCAAAGTTCGCCCGAAAGCCCCCCGTCAGGCTACGCTATCAACAATCAAATTAAATCGCACGGATTAAAACCATGAAACTAACCCTATCCGGTCCGCTCAGCATCAATATCGCCCAATCCCTGTGCCAGCTGTACTTTCCCACAGAAAAGTTCGGCAACTCCGCCACGACTGACCCGTCGGCGAGCTTTGACATAGCCGAAGTGGAGGGTGAAATTCGTGCGGTGGTGGGCATTTCCCATGGCGGGAAGAGTGCCACCGCACAGGCGACATTCCCCATCTCCCCCCTATACACCCACAAAGCCAGCGTGCGAATTGCCTCGGGCAAAGCATTCCTCGCCGCCGCGCAGCAGCTGTTTGGCTTTGCGCCCCCGTGGGGGATGCTGACAGGCATTCGCAGTAGCAAGGTAGCCCTTGACCTGCTCGCCCGCACAAGCTGTGAGGGGGAAACTCGGCGGCGACTTGAGGCAGACTACCACGTCACCACCCACAAAGCCGACCTGCTAATGCAGACTGCCCTCCACGAAATGCAAGTGCTGCACCGCCACGGCGAGGACACCTGCGCCCTGTATGTGTCGGTGCCATTCTGCCCCACGCGGTGCAGTTATTGCTCCTTCGTGTCCTACGCCACCCCGCGTCTGCTCTCCCTGCTGCCCGAATATTTGGTGCGGCTGGAGGAGGACATTGCTCGCATGGGTGAGGTTATCCGTCGGCGTGGCAAGCGGGTGTCCAGCGTGTACATTGGGGGCGGCACACCGGGGATTTTGACCGCCGAACAGCTTGCTCGCCTGCTACGCTCCATCAGGGCGGTCGCTCCCGATACTGCCGAACTCACCCTTGAGGCGGGGCGACCTGACACCATCACAGCGGAAAAGATGCGCGCTGCACGAGAGGGCGGGGCGACACGGGTATGCGTAAATCCGCAGAGTACCAACGATGACACCCTGCGGCGTATTGGGCGAAGTCACACCGCCGCCGACTTTTTCCGTGCCATGGAAATCGTCCGCGAAGCGGGAATTGCCAGCGTGAACGCCGACATAATTGCAGGCTTGCCGGGAGAGGATTCGGCAACATTCCGTCAAACGGTGGCAGATGTGCTGTCCACCCGCCCCCACAGCGTGACGGTGCATACATTCTGCGTGAAGAAAGCCTCCTATGAAGCGGAGCGTGAGCAAAACCTCCAAGCCGCCGCACAGCAGGTGGCGAAATGTGTGGACTATGCGAGGGAAACCCTTGTGGCAGAGGGGCTTATGCCCTACTATATGTACCGCCAGAAAAAGACGGCGGGCAACCTGGAGAACGTGGGGTTCGCCCTGGCGGGGCATGACTGTGCGTACAACGCCATCATCATGTCAGACGCGCGGGAGATATACGCGGTGGGCGCGGGCGCGGTGACGAAAACCCTTGAGGACGGCGTGGTCAAACGGCAGTTCATGCCGAAATATCCGTATGAGTATTTGGGAGGAAAGTAGATGGAGTTATTTATTAAAAATCTGTGGGGCTATGATTGGAGCGGCGGAATTCAAAAATCATATAAATTTACCACGGGGGTATATGCCTTGGTAGGGCAATCAGGTGATGACCCATCGTTAGTAACTACTTACATGGGACACCCATGCCTTAAAAAACTTCTTTTATTACAAGAATTGCAAAAAGATTATACAGAGTTTTATATTGATGGGAAGGCGGCGTCATTACAAGAGGTTAGAAGTATTTCTTGCCTTTTGGGTAGATGGAATACAGCGAGCAAAAAATCGGCGCATCACCAAATAACTAAAGCAATAAAAAATGGAACATCAAAATATTCATTGGAAGAATATAAAGAATATTTTCTCTTAGACGAGAGAATGTATCGTCCAATACGGTTCTCTGGCAATCAAGGAGACCATGCTTCAATGGCAATTGGTATGGCACAGGGAAAGAAAGTGTTTTGTGCACCTTGGCAACCACATTTTTACCCTCATATGTCACCAATGATAATTTCGCTTTATCGAGATGCCATTATAGACCATGGGGGGATTTTGTTGTTACCGACAGATAACGCTCTCCTTATCAAAGATTTGGTAGACGACGTTATTGATATGCGCCATCCGTATGAAGATAGGATAATGGAGGACATGGGGTTGGGTAACAAATTGAACAATAAAGAAATATTTGAAAGAAACAAACGATTATGAAAGCAAAAAAGAGGACAAACATGACCATCCGACCAATGACAATCACAGACTATGACAATTGCTACAGAATCCGCCCCGCCCCTGTTCACGCTACCTCTACCGCCTTCCCTGCCGACTTTTCAACAATGCACCTGTTACAACCTATAAGTCTATCAAAACTATCATAGAAGTAGCTGCCAGCTTCTTTGTCGCAAATCGGACATATGGGCAGACGACATTCTACAAGGCAGGACAAGCACCCGTCACAAGTGATTACATCTTTTTTGCAAATTTGGTTTTTCATAAAATTCTCCTTTTAAGGCAAGTTTTATTTATTATATAACATTAAAGGCAATTTGTCAAGAGTTTTTTCAACATTTTTCTACTTTTAAGGCAATTTTTTTATTTTAATATTTTAAGGAAAGGTATATTATGCAAAATTTCGCTAAAAGATTTCGTCAACTTCGCAAAGAAAAAAGACTTACGCAAGAACAGCTAATCGCCGATTTTAACCAAAAATACAATTATCAATACGCCTCTTCTACTGCGTCAAAATATGAAACAAGCAAACGCACACCAGAACTTGGTGCGTTGCAAGATTTCGCAAAGTACTTTGAGGTGTCGGTTTCCTATCTTCTTGGGGAATCGGAAATTCGCAATGCCGCAGGTGCTCTTGGAGAGGAAAATTTTATTTTTATTGCAGGGAAAAATGGCATACGGCGAAAATATCCTGTGCCCGCTGATAAGGTGGAAAGATTTAGGCAGCTACTTGAAGCCGGTTTTCCTGAACTTTTACAGGATTTTGACGACAAATAGCACTCATGACAATAATTATACCTATTACGGCAGATACAAAAACACCCGCGAAGCTGCATGGAGCATAATCCTTGAACATGGCATCACCACTCTGCCCATTCCCGTTACCGGTCTTGCCGTGGCGATGGGAGTTTTTGTTATTTCTTATGAAAAAGCGGATTCTATAATAGATTTTTGGGGATTTCGCCGTTGGCAAAACTCTTCGGATGCTTTTACCGCCAAAATCGACGGAAAGTGGTTTGTATTTTTTGACGATACCATTCCTGATTCAGCAATTAGGTTCGCCATTGCTCACGAGCTTGCCCATTATCTTCTCGGACATGAGAAGAAAACGGAAATTCATCCACAGGAAACGAAACTTGCCTTGGCGGCAAATTCTGCTGTGGTATTCTTGCGAAGCAACACCCCACGAAAGGACTGGTTAGAGTCCGAAGCTGACACTTTTGCTCGCCGTCTGCTTGCTCCTGCTTGTGTTTTGTGGGCATTAGACATACATCACCCCCAAGACATAGCTGACCTTTGTGGCATTCCTTTGCGGGAGGCAGTACATCGTGCTAAACGAATGAAAATATTACATGAGCGAAAAAAATTTCTTTCCAGCGATACAGAGCAAAAAGTGTACGCACAGTTTTTACCGTTCATACATAAACAAAAAGGGAGCATTTAGCTCCCTTTCGTTTGTTCTTACTCAGCAGGCATAGCCGCACGTAATTCGTTTAGCCTTGCCGCCGCCCGCGGGGTTGCACTGGTGATTGGGAATGCACTTTCGTACTCTCGTCCGCTGGACATTCCTCTTGCACGAATAACACCGTAGTGAACAAATCCCTGCTGGTAGCTGTTTGCGGCAAAGTCACAGCAACACCACCACCCATCAACTCTGTAAACACTTAACCAAACAGAGGCAGGCAGCCCTCTCACCTCTTCACGTAGTATCTCGTACACTTCGCGGATTTGACTGGATTCTAATGCAGGCAAAAATATTTGCTCTTCTGACTCGTCGCACCAGCGCCACTCGCTGTTCATCCAAAAATGCTCCGGATTTGCAGGTAGGTTCAAATAAGCATTTTGAAATTCTTCACTTCTTGCCATCGAATCGTGTATGGAATTTCTGTGTGCTGTGATTGGCACAAGTCTGCGTTGCACATCCCTGCCGTCCACTGTGAATGTCACAAGTACATCATTTCCACGCCACCTGTATCTGCTTTCATTGCCGTAACGATAATGGGACCGCAAATTTTCATGCCAGCTCCTGCCCCTGTTGCCGATACGATTGGCGGCGGTATATTCATCCAGAGAGGCAACAAGAACGGCTATTAACTCGCTGTCTGTAAGGGAAATATCTACTGCTTGCAACTCTGAATACGAAGGCAAGTGTCCCCATCGTTGATTTGGGAAACGGACAGACACAGCCGTCACGTTTTCCGTGGTAATGTTGCGGTCAAGAATAATGTTGCGTGAAATGGTCATCGCCCCCATGCTACCCACATTCAGCAGAGCAACCACCGCAAGTCCAATCGCCAGTCCACGCCATTCACGCCCTTTGGGGAAGCGGCGAAGGCTGATGGCTTCGTACACCAAAACGGCAAAAATTGCACCTCCGATTGAGCCTACTACAGTTGCAATTGTTTCTGCCCCGGTCATGTTCCATGTACCGAAAATCACCGGGAACAAAAATGGAGCAGTTATTGCAAAGGCGATGACTATACGAATAATGCTTTGGGACACCGGGTTTGCTCCTGCAAAGCCCGCTTGCTCGCTACGCCGCCGCTTAAAGATAAACAACGCTCCGCCAAAATACAATAGTGCAAGGGTGGCGGTGTACAAAATTGACGGCCACGGCTGTGTTTGCCAGCTGTTGCCTCCGTGATCAACAAGAGAACTGATGATAATATTCAAGCTGTGATTGCCGAATATACCGAAATTCACTCCGCTGACAACCCATACAATTTCCGAGAAAAACAATATTACCAGGGCGAACAATGCTCGTGGCACAAACAAAATCATTGCTGTAAGCATAATTGTTGAGAACGTTGTCCCTGTAGATGCCATTGCAATAAGGGTCGCCGCCATAACAAGCAACACCGCCGCAGTCAACCCAACAAGATTACGCAAGATGGGATACATGTTTATCATTGATATATGGGGACTTGTAGAAAAAATCGCACTTGACAGAAGTGTACTGCCCCAAATTATCGGAACAATCCATGTAAGAATCGCTGTCAGTTTTGACAGGAAAATGCTTTCCCGTTTGTGAGGTGCGGCGTGAAAAAAGTCGCTACCTGCACGGTCGTGCAAAAAGCCAAACAAATGAAGGCACATCAAAGGAGCAACTCCTAAAGCTAAATGGGCAAAAATGCTTACATCAGACCAACCAATAGGAGCATATACTCTAAAGCCGATTTGGGAATTTGCAATGCTGCTTATATGCAGTAAAGGCAATCCTGTGCTTAAAACTGTCGCAAGAATGGCATATGTAAGACCTATGGGCATTGCTTTTCGCAATCCCGCTTTGTATAATGAAAAATTAAACATTATTCAGTTACCTCCAAATCGAAAGCATAGCCAAGGGCTTGCATTTCGTGAATAAATACTTCCTCAAGGGAAAGGGGCAGGATGTCGAGTAGCACCGGGTTCATGGCGCGTAGCTTGCTGCCCATTTGCTCTCGGTCGCCACGGACGATAAAGGTGGACACGCTTCCCCGCTTGTTAAAGTCACGCAGCTCCATGTCCTCGAATCTGGTGCTGTCGTACTCGTCGCTGAATGCAATTTGCACCTTAAAGCTGGTGGTTTGCAAGTCCTGCACGTCCGACTCAAACACCACGCCGCCCATATGCAGCAGGGCAAGTTGGTCGCAGGTGTCCTCGAGCTCCCGCAGGCTGTGAGAGGTGAGGATAACTGTGGTTTGCCGCTCGATTACGTCCTCGGCGATAAGGTTTTTCACCATATTCCGCACAACCGGGTCAAGTCCGTCGAATGTTTCGTCAAAAAAGATGTAGTCTGGGCGGGTGGCAAGTGCGAGAATGGTCGCCGCCTGCCGCCGCATCCCCTTGGAAAAGCCTCCTGTGGGCTTTTTCGGGTCAAGGTGCAAGCGGGACGCCATTGTGGTGAAGTAGGCGCGGTCGAACTTTGCGTACACATTGGCGTACAAGTCTGCCATGCGGTTCATGCTTGCCCCGCCGGGAAAGTACAGGTCGTCCGGCACGAATGTAATTTTCGCTTTGGTTTTAGGGTTTTCGTAAACCGGCTGTCCGTCCACGGTTATCTCCCCGTTGTCCGGGCGATAAATCCCGGTTATCAGTCGCAGAAAGGTGCTCTTCCCTGCTCCGTTTGACCCGATTAGCCCGTAGATACAGCCTTTTGGAATGGTGCAATTCATGTCTTTTACGGCAGCTTTTGTGCCGAATGTTTTTGTTACGTTTTGTGCAACTATCATGTTGTTTCCTCCGTGTGGAATTTGATTAAGGTCGCAGGGCGTTGCCCCGCACCCCGCAAGTTTTTTGAAAAAAACTTGACTAAAAACTTTAATTAAAGTTTTTGAAGGTGTCGGAAACTTTTTTCAAAAAGTTTCTGACGATTTTGACCTTTGGCTCTTGACCAGGCTCTTGACCTGGCTCTTGACTTTGACCTACTGCCTGCGAACTTCTTCGATTATTTCGTCCAAGGTCAGCCCGCAGACTACAAGCTCGGCAACAAGGGTTCGCAGTTGTGCAAGACATTCTTCCCTTCGCCGCGAGGCAAGAAGATTTCGGCTACCCGTGGTCACGAACGCCCCTCTCCCGGGAGCGGTCACGATTAGCCCCGCCCGCTCAAGCTCGGTGTATGCACGCTGAACAGTGTTGGGGTTCACCCCAAGTTGCACGGACAGGCTTCGCACCGAGGGCAGTTTTTCCTCCGGCGGGAGCAACCCCGCAAGGATATACCGCTCCGCCTGATGCAAAATCTGTTCGTACACAGCCACTCGTGACTGATTATCAATTTGAAACATTAACGCCCTCACTCTCTGTATTAGTTGTGTTAATACAGTTATATCATATTTGAAATCGTTTGTCAAGTGTTTTTTGAAATTTTTTTATTTTTTTATTCTACCAACAGCTACTCAGCTCAAAGTGGCGATTTTAGCGACTTTATGCGTATTTTTCGACTTTGCAAAACGGCAAAAAATCGTGATAATAAAAAAAATAAAAAAAAAATTAAAAAAGTTGTTGACAAACTCGTCAGACTATGCTATAATCTTACTTGTCGCAGAAATTGTGACTTTGGGGGAGCATAGCTCAGCTGGGAGAGCACACGCCTTACAAGCGTGGGGTCACAGGTTCGATCCCTGTTGCTCCCACCAAAAACATACCAACAGTTCGGTCATACGACCGAATTGTGGCCTGTTAGCTCAGTTGGTTAGAGCGCTAGCCTGTCACGCTAGAGGTCGAGGGTTCGAGTCCCTTACAGGTCGCCATGCACTATTAGTGCATAAATATATGGGCGGTTTTTCCGCCCATATATTTAACAATGTCTAACTTTTTGCAATGTACAAGTTATGCCTCTGTAGCTCAGTTGGTAGAGCAGTAGACTGAAAATCTACGTGTCGGTGGTTCGATTCCGCTCGGAGGCACCACTTTCCTTTAGTAAGTACCAAAGGGCGGCGTTGTATCCGAATAAAAGCGTGACTTTTGCGCTTTTTTCGGTAACATAGCAGTATGTAGTGTGTGAACGGAAGCCAACAGGTGCTGACAAAATAATCATGCGGATGTAGCTCATTTGGTAGAGCGCGACCTTGCCAAGGTCGAGGTAGCGGGTTCGACCCCCGTCATCCGCTCCAGCCGCCACGCGGCAGGGAAAATCAGGGTTTGCTTATTGCGAACCTTTTTTTCTTTCAGTCACCCAAAGTTTATTTTTGTTTACCGAAGGGTAGCGTAGTTTCCGAAAGGAAAGCGTTGCCCTTTACGCTTTTTCGGAAACGAAGTCATCCGTAGTGCGTGAGCGACCGCCACGCGGCAGGGAAAATCAGGGTTTGCTTATTAAGGTTGTAACAAAGCAAAAGCATTGACAAACACACAGGCAAAACCCGGCGTTTTTTGAAGATTTTGTATTCTGCGATAGCCCTAAGTTGCGGGACGTCGGGGGCGCCGTCCCCTACATTTGTTCAACTGCACCCTGTGTAGGGGACGACGCCCTCGGCGTCCCGCCTTTTTGGATAGCATTAACTTTTTTGTTTCGATACAACTCTATTGCGAGGCGGTATTCTAACCGCCGTGGCAATCCAGTGAAGCGGCTTTGGTTCTAAAATTGATGAAGTTTGAACGAGCATTTCGCACCGCAACGCTGTTGTTCCGTCTTTGGAAAGCGAGTGAGGACGGGGCAAAATTGCGAACACAGCCAACGCACCTACTCAGGTAGTACCCGAAAATTGCCCATTTGAGATGGAGTTGTTTCTGTCGCATAAAGCCGCGTTCGTCAATTTACACCTGCTTTTTCGTTAGGGGGCTCTTGCCGCCCCCTAACAACCCGGCATTCAAACCCCTTTTCAGAAAAGGGGTTTGAAAATCCCCCAAATATGAACAATGCGGACTTGGAGTGGCACGAAGATTTTGAGTCAACGAAATCCGTTGCAAACAAGCCTCCGCATAGGGTACAGCGAAAACTTGAAATTCAGCACGATGTTGCTTCAGCGAGGACGGATAATGGGCGAAAGAGGGTATGTTTCTTGCCAAAACCGCACCATGTAGGGAACGGCTCCCCGACGTTCTTTTTGCAAAAGCACAGAGTGCTTTTGTACCAAAGTTTTTAGTCCAGTTTTATTCAAAGCCCTTGTAAGCACTGAAGGCGACAGTATGGGGTTCATCCGTCCAGCAGGTCGCCGAAATGCGTGAGCGGGCAAGCTGGTCGGGTGTGGGCGGAAAGCCCACTGTCTTAACCTTGCTTTTGACTTTGTCTTTTACTTCAAGTTAAAACCGAGAGGATTAGTCCTCTCGGTTTTTGTATTTTATGCTGCATTTTCCAATTCTTGCGGTATTTTAGCAAGCATATTTTCGATATAAATCCCATATCCGCTTGTAGGGTCATTAAGCAGTACATGAGTCACAGCACCGATAATCTTGCCGTTTTGGATAATGGGACTGCCGCTCATTCCCTGAACAATACCGCCAGTTTGCTCTAAAAGAGCAGGGTCGGTGACTTGGATAACAAAATTTTTCACCATGCCGTTGCCAGCATTGGCTTTAACAATGTTAATCTCGTATTTCCTTGGTATACTATTATCAAGGGTTGTCCAAATATATGCCGCACCCTCTTCAATCTCGTTGCTTTTGGCAATAGGCAGAGGCCCTTCAGGCAAATTTTTTGGTTGCTCGTCAACAAAGCCATACACCCCAGTTTCAAAGTTCCCTGTCAGTCGTCCCCGGTCATTTGAAGCGATATATCCGCGAATCACGCCCGGTGTGCCCTTCTCACCTTTGGTAATGCCGCTGATTTTCACGTCGGTGACGATACCTTTGTTAAGTGGAAGTAAATCTCCGCTATCCGGGTCGCAAATTCCATGACCAAGCCCGCCGAAGCTGTTGTCCCGTGGGTCAAAGAATGTCATAGTACCAATCCCTGCCGCACTATCCTTAATCCACATTCCCGCACGATATTCCCCGTTTGGCAGGGATTTTGCAGGAGTGAGGGAGAGATTAAGTTTGCTTTCCCCACGAACAACAACAAGTTCAATTGGCTTGCCATCGCTGTTTTTTACAAAATCTGTTACCTGCTCAACCGAGTGAATTTCCGTGTCGTTCACTTTTTGAATAACGTCATTCGCCATCAGTCCTGCGGCGGCGGCAGGAGCGCTTTTTCCTTGCTCCCCAATGACTTCACTTATATCAATAACCATCACACCCTTTGTATAAAAGCGTATTCCGAAAGGAACTCCGCCGGGGTATAGCATTATCTCGTCTGTATTCGCCTTGTTTGCTTGCAACGAAACGACTGCCAAACTGGCATCAGAGGGGCTTTCTGCCAAAACAGAACTTCCTCCGAAACAGGCAATTAAAAACACCGCACAAAGCAGACAGGCAATGGCTTTCGTTTGTTTATTGTAGCTATTATTTATCATTTTTCTCCGTCCCTATGTCGTATAATCTTGCAAAAATAATCCCGCTCGTGGCGGGTCTACATTATTATCTCTCGGCAGACGAATTTTATGATAAGTAATATTTGATTTTGCTGTATATAAAAGTAAAATTATTATGTCGAAAGTATGTCTGTAGCAATTAAACTTTTGCTTTAGCGGTATAGAAGCGGTTCTCGCATATCCTGCATATTTTGTGTAATTGAAAAGCTATTTTTTGTATAAATCGCATATATATAATATATATATGCAGGAAATTTCGTAGGTACTTCCAATTGACAATACTTGTCTAATCGTGGTATAATATGTTTGAAATTGCAAAAGTATTGTAATTTCAAAATTAAAAACCATTGGAGGTTCAAAAGATGAAAAAAAGTACAAAGTTAGTCGCCCTAATCATGGCTATTGTCATGGTTGCCGCCCTTTCAGTTGTTTCGCTAAGTGCAGGTTATGTTACATATGATGAAGTAGATGTAATCGCACTTATTGAAACCTATGTGTACGTAGACGAAGATGGACTAATCAGCTTCGACTTTCCGACCTATCTGCTTGCCCTGCTTGGTGAAGAGGTTGACGGTTTTGCCGAGTGGATTGACTATCTGAACGAGTACATAGAAGAAGAAGTCCTAGCAATAACCCCAAACTTGACTATTTATGAGATTGATGATGATACCTTGACTATTCAAGGTGGGAATGTGAATCGCATAACCTTCTTATGGTGGGGTACAAGATTTCATATGTCTAGACAGACTGCGGCAAACTATGTATCAATGTTGCGAGGTGCCCTTGGTTTTGGTGTGCCATTAGCAGGGCTTGCAGCTATGGCTGGACCGTTTGGTGCTATTGCAGTTGGATTTGGAGCTGCTCACGGTGTTTTACTAGCCGAGAGAATTACATTCCATAACAACAGGCAAAATCGTGGAGTTATAGTTGACAGAATGCCACTTGGCATTTTTTCTGTGAACCCACAATAACTACAGCGTTAAGGAGATTTCCTTATGGTCGGTATTTTATATTGGGCGAGTTTCGCTCTTGTTGCATATGTTTTTTCTGTACGTTACAAATTGCGAAAGGAAAAAATCAATGCACTTGGATTTGTCATTCTAGTTATGTTCGCGATAATAGGGTTAGTTCCCTTGCTCTTTGCTATAGTTACGGATATAACTTTCTTTGATGACAATCTTGAGCTTTATGTGTTTGTTTTATCGCTTGTAATGTGTGCATTTGGCGTAACCGACATTGCTTTCGGCACATTTTCCAAGCCAGCGAAAGCGAAAGAAGGCGAAAAGCAAGAGTAAGTTAAATTAAACAACAAATCGGCAAGTCACATGGCTTGCCGATTTATTATAGGAGGTTGAAATGAAAATTATTAAAGTTTTGTTGGCTGTGCTTATCACGGCTGTTTTGTTGGTGTCATGTGCAGGTCGATTTGACAGCTGGCATTTGAATGTCATGCGGGCGGACAGGTTGTGGCGGTATTCCACAGGGGCAGGGGAGGTAATCGCATTTATTGACACAGGAATTTCTTGCGAATACGCCGAGCATCTGGGGGAGCGGATAGTCGCACGCAAAAATGTTATTGACGATAGCGACGACGTACAGGACAGGCATGGACACGGCACGGAAATGGTCAGTCTTGCCGCAGGTGATGGCTTTATGGGAGTGTATGGCATTGCCCCTGATGCTGATATTATCATCATTAAGGCCACGTCAGATGAGGGTGTGACGAATAATCGTTACTTATTGCGGGCGTTGCAGTTTGCAAGGGAAAACGGGGCAACAATCATCAACATCAGCCTTGGCGGGCATAGAGTTGACCCGTTTGTAGTAAACGAAATTCAAGAAATTATTGCCGAGGGAATAACTGTGGTTGCGGCGGCTGGAGATTTTGGGCAACGGGATTTACTTTTCCCTGCTAATCAGCCCGGCGTTGTGTCGGTGGAGGCACGAACAGAGGAAAATGCAAGATGGGAACTATCTAACACAGGGGAAAGCACTGTGCTACGCTTTCCGGGAGTGAATTTAATGGTGCTTGGCTTGTTTGAGGGTGAATTAGTTGTGGAAAACTACGCCAACGGTACATCTCAAGCCGCCGCCATAGCAAGCGGCTATATTGCACTGCTACGGGCAAATTTGGAGGAAAGAGGGGAGAGCTTTGATAATGAAAAAATCTTGTACTTGCTTGGTTCGCTGAACAGCTTGTCAGATAGGCGAGTGAATTTCGTGAGGGTGTTTAGGTAGCCTTGACATCACCCTGTTCGCCACAAATTTCGCCCATCCGACTGGAATATCACCGTGCGGTGAATATCGTTGCGGTAATATGTGACACCGAACTCTCGCAGGCGGGAAACAACGGAAAAATGCGGGTGTCCGTGGGAATTTCCTCTGCCATTTTGTATCAAGGCATATCTTGGGGCAACTGCGGCAAGATATTCCTCCCCGGTGGACGTCCACGAGCCATGGTGCGGCACTAAAAGAAAGCAGGCACGCAAATACTGCGGTGCGACATTGTTCACCATCCACCGCTCCACGTTCACAGTGGTATCTCCTGCCAACATCAGCACGGTTTCCCCATACACAAGGCGCATGACAATGCTGTAATCGTTCTGGTCACGCTGTCGCCCGACAGCAGGGGCAAGAATTTGGAAGTAGGCGCTTTCGCCAAATTGCAAAACATCGCCCGGCTCGACTATCATGACGCTAAAATCCACCTCTGCCACACGGGAAAACAGGCGGTCGTAGTTGAATGTCCGTGTCACCGTGGTGGAAGTGTCGTTAATGATAACGGTGCACACGCTAAAGTCGTGCAGCACCATGTCCGCACCGCCGATATGATCCTCGTGGGGATGGGTCAGCACGAGAAAATCAATGTGTCGCACTCCTTTGCGACGAAGTTCCGCTCGAAGCTGGCGGCGAGCCATGCGTGGTCCTGCGTCCACAAGCATTGTCGCCCCGCAGGAGGACACAAAAAGCGCCGCACTTCCCTGCCCCACATCAACAAACACCGCCGTGAAAGCATCTGTTTGTAGCTCACTTGCGGAGCGGCGTATGAAGTAGTCTGCACCATTGGCGATAACCACCACCAAAATGAGGGCGATGGTGGCTATTTGGATTAAATTTAGCTTTTTATTTTTCATCGCTTAGCCCAAGAATGTAGTCGGTGCTGACCCCATAATATTTCGCCAGTTTTATAAGCATTGACACAGGAATTTCTCTGAAGCCACGTTCATAACGTCCGTATGCTTGCCTGTGACATACTAAAAAATCAGCAACCTCTTGCTGTGACAAGTCATTGTCAATTCTCAAATCATACAGCCTTCTAATATACATACGCATCACCTCGTTATTATGATACCAAACGGTATTATAAATATTCGATTAGGTATCCATATGTGTCCATAAAAAATCACCTGCAAAATTTTCGCAGGTGATTTTTTATGATATGTTGGTTTTGTAGGGACGACCGTCCCCCGGTCGCCCGTTTGTGTGGTGTGTATCATTCGTATCGGGCGGGGGCAAGCCCCGCCCCTACGAGTGCAGTGCGAATTTCGTTGTCCTGTAGGGGCGAACTGTGTTCGCCCGTTTGTACGGTGCGTATCGCACGGCGGGCAGAAACAAGACCTGCCCCTACACAGCGTTTTGGTTGTATCGTTCAAACGGACGGCAGGTTGTCGTCCCTACGGATGCGGTGCTTATTCAATATATTTTCTCTGCTTTTCGGGGTCGCTGTTTCGTGTTCCGCTGCAATTTAGTTTTCCACTTCTGCTTTCCGAATCGAAATAATATGCACCTGCCAAGATTCCCAAAAGGGAAACCCCTTGAAACTCAATGTTGTAAGCCATTTCGTTTTGACCATCAATTTTGGTCATGCCAGTAGCAATAACCGAATGTTTCATCAGGTCAAACATTCGCTGTGACACTTCCTCTTCTGCAAAGCCAGTCAATTTGATTATCTCACTTTCAGTCAAACAACCATTAATGCAAATCAGGGAAAATATTTTCACAGCTTTGGGGTCTGTGGCAAGTTTAAGCAACTTACTTTCGGACAAATCCACCGCAAGCATATTTTTGATATGTTCAACATCGCTAAAGAACATGCCAAAACCCCTAGTGTCGGATAGCACAAAAGCGTGTGAATCAGACAATAATGTTGAAAGTAGAGGCATATCCTCAAAAGGAATGCCATACTCGCCTCTGCCATCAAATGCGTTAATAATTTTATGGAGCAAGGTCATTTTCGTATCAATCCCTTTACACAGCTCCAACGCTTTGTCGGCATACATCTCGCTTGTCATGTTGCCCTCACTGCCGAGAAGTGCGTCCGCTGAAATGCCGAATGTCCTGCACAAATCGGGAATGATGGAAATGTCGGGCAGGCTGTCGCCTTTTTCCCACTTACTGACTGCTTGCGGAGATACTCCGACCGCTTCGCCCAAGGCTTCTTGGGTAAGATTGTGCGCCTTTCTGAGAGAAACGATTTTTTCTGAAATTTTAACCATGTCGTTACCTGCTTTCGTTTTTTGTTTGAGTTTGTTTTGAGGCCTCATGGTTATATTGTAGCGGATTGGGTGGTAGAATGCAATGAATTATTTGGATGGTTGTTCAACTGTTGGTTGTGGGAGGAGTTCGGCGGATTTCGTTGTCCTGTAGGGGCGGGCAATACCTCAAAGCGAATGCGTGGGGTGAGGGGGTCCCGTATAAATTTGCAAAGGGCGCAAATTTTACGGGATGACGGGTGCGTTCCCGTGGGGTGCGGTGCGCACTCCCCCCTGTCCCTGCGGGACATCCCCCCTCGTAAACGAGAGGGGCATAAGGAAATGTTTCGGTAAAGTCCCCGACCCGTGCGAGGGGGGTGGCAGTGGGTGATTTTCCCACTGTCGGGGGGAGTGGTGGGTGCGAATTTCGTTGTCATGTAGGTGCGCACATTGCGGTCGCCCGTTATGCTGGTGCGTGACCTTCGTTTCACACCTACCCCGTCTTGCGGAAAAACACCGCAATCCACCCCTTCCGCCCGCGAAAGGGGATTTACAGAAATGTGCGGTGCGCCCTTGACCTTTGCCTTTTTCAATAAAATAATTTGCGAAGCAAATTTTCCGCAATTTTTCATTCTTCATTTTTAATTTTTCATTGCACTTGCCCCGCCCTTTGCCCTTCTCGAGCTCCCCATTTACCTCTCGAACACCACAACTCCATCCACCAATGTTTGCACAACGGCAAAATCTCCGTCAAGCACAGTCAAGCAGGCGCGCTTGCCCACGGCAATTGACCCCAATTGGTCATACACGCCAAGGTTTTTCGCAGGGTTGGCACTGGCATAGTCCACGGCGGTACAAATATCCACGCCACAGGCACGGACAAGGTTGCGAACCGCATCGTTCATACGCAGAATACTACCCGCCAGCGTGCCGTCCTCAAGGCGAGCCTCGCCGTCTTTGACAATAACGACTTGTCCGCCAAGTTCGCTCTTGCCATCAGGGAGATATTTCGCTTTCATAGCATCGGTAATCAGGCTGATTTTGTCTTGCGGTTTGGTGCGAATAGCCAACATAATCGCAGGTGCGGACAGATGGACAAGGTCGGCGATGACCTCCACGTTTAGCTCATCCAGCAGCATAGCAGAACCAACCACGCCAATGTCGCGGTGGTGCAGGGCTTTTTGTGCGTTGTACAGGTGGGTCACGTTGCCAAGACCCACATCCACAGCGGCTTTCATGTCCGCATAGCCGGCGTCAGAGTGACCCACCGACGGCACGATGCCCTGCGACTTCATCCACTTGATAAAGTCGGTAGCACCCTCGATTTCAGGGGCAACGGACACGATACGCAGTCTGCCGCCGCTTGCCTTGTGGAACTGCTCCAACAGGTCGATTGACGGCGGGATGATGTACTCTCGTGGTTGTGCGCCTGCGTGTTTGGTGGACAGGAATGGTCCCTCAAGGTTCACCCCGAGGACTTCTGCCACACCCGCTTGTGGGGCTTCGCAGTAGGCTTTGACTCCGGTTAGCGCGGTCATAATTGCCTGGGTTGACTGGGTCATTGTGGTGGCGAGAAATGCCACCGTACCCTCTGCGGGCAGGGCTTTTGCGATGGTGGCGACAGAACCCCCGCCGTCCATAGTGTCAGCGTTTGCCGCCCCGTGGGTGTGCTGGTCGATGAACCCGGGCAGGACAACGGCGTCCTGCGGCAGGGTGGCGACCTCCTCGATAGCGATGTCGTCACCGATAGCGGCGATACGCCCATTCTCAATGCCGATGGAGGTGCGGACAATGCCCCGCCCCTGGATGTAGATTTGTGTGTTTTTGTAGCCTTTCATTGTGTAGCTCCTTTGTGAAAATTTTATTCGGGAAACGTCATAAAATCAGATATGTAGTACGGTAGCTCTTGAATTATTATATTAGGATAACCACTACTGCCACCATCGAATTCAAACCCCAAAGACAACATAATGCTAGCACCTATTATATAGTACCTGAGGTAATAATCGCTATATTCCCAATACGGAGATGACGGAGTGCCAAATAAATCCAATGCCTCCTCTCTACTTGAGACATTGAGCATTATTCCATCAATTTTAATTAAATTGGCATAAGGAAGTTCTATATGAATAAACATCACTTCACTTTTTCTGCTTTCGGGCTGCGGATTGCCCCACGGTGCAATATGTAGTCCCCCATTAAAAGAGTAAAAGAAATTAGGATAATACTCTACTGGCTCCCCCAGCACCTCATGAAAACATTCAAGAAACAGTCGCTCTATAGGAATGCCATCAAATGTAATTTCGCCGGTTATAAATCCTTCGTGTGCAAGCGGTTCACGCTGGGTATTGCACGCCGAAAACAGCGGGGCTAATAGGAGAATGCAGAGTGAGGCGATGATGATTTTTTTCATGTTTATTCCTTTGGTTATGTTGTGGAGGTTGGTTGCCGTCCCTATGGGTTTCGTTGTCTTGTAGGGGCGAACTGCGTTCGCCCGTGTGTTGGTTCGTATCGTTCGCACCACACCTACCCCGTCTTGCGACAATGGCAGTCGCAATCCACCCCTTCCGCCTGGGTCAGGGGAATTTCGGAATCGTGCAGTGGATTTTTTCGTGCATTTTCGTGAATTTCGTGGTTAAAATGCTCTTGCTCTCTTTTGGGAGGAGGTGGAGGCGTAGCCGTCGGAGGGAGTGCCCTTAACTCCACTCTGCACCCTGCACCCTGCACTCTTCACTTTCCAAACTCAAAGTACGCAGCACCAATCTCCCTGATCGCTCGGCGGCACGATGTTTGAACTTGCTGTACTCCTCGCTATGTCCGTCCGCTTTGTCCGAAATACTGCGGATGATGGTGCATTTCACCCGGTTCACGTGGCACACCTGGGCAATAGCACCCCCCTCCATTTCGCAGGCAATAGCGTCGAAGGTGGCACGAATGTGCGCCCGCTTGTCCATATCGGACACAAACATATCACCGGTGGCAATCACTCCGCTGTGGGCGGTGATGTCAAGCTCTTTTGCACAGGCAAGCACTCTCGCCGCAAGGTCTGGACAGCAGGGAATGTTGACCAAATTTATCCCAGAAATCAGTCCCACTGGGTCGCCAATAGCGGTAGTGTCAACATCATGTTGCACCGCCGAAGTGGCAACGGCGATGTCATAAATGTCCAACTTGTCGCACAGCGCACCCGCCACCCCTGTGTTGATGATGGCGTCCACCTCGTACCGCAAAATCATGGTTTGGGCGCACATTGCGGCGGCGCATTTGCCGATTCCGCATACTGCAACCACAGCATCACGCTCCGCCAAATTGCCACGGGTGAACGTCATGCCCGAGATGGTTTGGGTGGCTTTGTCGCTCATATTTTCAAGCAGAAAATCCACCTCTATATCCATTGCGGCAATGATTCCGATGGGTTTGTTTGTTTTGCTCATGATGGATACCTCAAGCTGGGGTCGCAAGTCGCCAAGGTTGCAAGAAAGCCTTTTGCGGCGACAATCGCACCATCAAGGCAGTGTTCGGCGCAGTTCCCGCACTCAATCTCACTTACGCCGAAAACCTCTCCCGTGTGCGCCGCCACTTGTTGGAATATCTCGGTCAAAAAGGGGAGCAGGGTAGCGTTATTTGCGTTCCGTAGCAACAGATAAAACCCTGTGCGACACCCCATTGGTCCAAGGTAAATCACATCATCAGCAATGGCACTATTGCGAATGTACGTGGCAAGCAAATGCTCAAGAGTGTGAATAGCGGCGTTTTCCAGATACTCGCCCACATTCGGGCGGGTAAAACGCAGGTCATAGGTGGTAATATCGCCGTCAACACGGGAAATATACACTCCCGGCTGAATATAACGATGGTCAACTTCAAAACTAGCAATTTTTTTCATAATAAATGTGTTGAATAAACTTCAACTGTCCCCTTCAATAAACTTATTTCAACCATCATTTTATCACAAAAACCGCCATATGTCAATTAGCATACATTAACAATACCATTCTTAACATATTGTTCACAAATTAAAGTGAAAATTATGATATAATACTTTGGTGGACTTGTAATTTTTGGGAGGTGTCTGTCATGGGAAACACAAAAAATATGCAGAACGCACGAGCATTTCACGCTTCTATATCGCGTTTCGAGCGAAAATATCTCCTCACTTCCGAACAATACAGCATACTAAAAGAAGAAATCGGCGAGCGAATGCAGCCCGATTTGTACCCAACAAGCACTATTTCAAGCCTTTATTTTGACACACCAAGCGAAACTTTGCTCACCTATGCCCTTTCAGGTGCAACATTCAAAGAAAAGCTCCGCATTCGCACATATACCGACCTTTCACCTGATGCAGAAGTTTTTGTTGAACTAAAGCGAAAAAGCAATGGCACAAGCTACAAGCGCCGTGAAATGATGACCTACGCCCAAGCACAGGCTTTGATTACAGACAACACTCCTCCGTCACTTGAGAGCGAAAACAAAAACATTATATCGGAAATTCAATATTTTTTGCAAAAATACGAAAATCTTGCCCCAAAGCTATACATAGACTATGACAGAGAATCCTTCGTTATAAATGAAGAAAAATACGACATTCGCTTAACAGTAGATACAAACATTCGCTGTCGCGACTACGATGCAGAACTCAGTGAAAACATAATCGACCGCAACCTGCATATTATGGAAGTAAAATCGCCTATCACCGTTCCATTGTGGTTCGCTCGCACCCTTAGCAATCACGGAATTTATGAAACAAGCGTGTCAAAGTACAAGACAGCATATGCAGTCAGCAAAGAAAAAGAAATTTCTCGCTTAAAGGCGAAATACACCACTGAAAGAGCATTCAATGTTTAGTTTCTCAAATAATTTTTTTGGTAGCATTCTTGATTTGCCCGGAGTTACTACAAGTATCACACCACTGCAATTTTTTATTTGCACAATCACTTCGATAGTTCTTGGGATTATAATCGCTTATGTTTACACATTCCGTAATAACGCATACACCAAGAGTTTTATTATCTCCCTTGCTACCATGCCGGTGGTGGTGCAAGTGATTATCACCTTGGTCAATGGCAACCTTGGTACAGGAATTGCGGTTTTTGGTGCATTTAGCCTTATCCGCTTCCGCTCTGCTCTGGGTAATGCTAAGGAAATCTCGTACATACTACTCACCGCCGCCCTTGGACTTGCTACGGGAATGGGCTTTGTTGGATATGCACTGGCGTTCACCTTGATAGTTTGTGCCCTAAACATTGTTCTAACAACCACAAAGTTCGGCGAACCAAAGCGAGTAGAGCATGACCTGCGTATTACTGTGCCGGAAGACATGGACTACACCAGCGCATTTGACGACATTCTCGGCAAATACACTCGCTACAGCGAACTTGTTCGCGCGCGCATGATTAACCTTGGCACGCTTTATCAGCTGACCTATCGAATTGAACTAAAAGCAGGGGTAAACCAAAAAGAAATGATTGACGAAATTCGTTGTCGCAACGGCAATTTGGAAATTGCTTGCGTGAAAGTTCTATTTATGCGGGAAGACGCGTTGTAACCAAAATTACGAGGTAAAAACTCATGAATAACCCATTCAAGCCAAGTAAAAAACAGTTAGAGTTTCTAAAGTGGGAAATGGGAGCTTTCTTCCATTTTGGCATTCGCACATTCTACGAAGGTCATCGTGACTGGGACGGCAAAATCATGCCCATCGAGGGTTTTAACCCTACTAAACTTGACTGCGAGCAGTGGATAAAGACTGTTCACGATGCAGGGTTCAAGTATGCTATTTTAGTGTGCAAGCATCACGACGGCTTTGCTAACTGGCCCTCGAAATATTCTGACTATCACATTGGCATGACCCCCTACAAAGACGGGCAAGGGGATGTTGTGGCTGATTTTGTTGCCGCCTGTCGCAAGTATGACATCAAGGTAGGGCTGTACTACTCTCCTGCGGAGGCGGAGTTCAAAAACCGTGACGCAAAGGAGTATGATGACTACTTCATCGCACAAATCAGCGAGCTTTTAGGTAACTATGGCAAGGTGGATTATCTGTGGTTTGACGGCAACGGCTCCGGCGACCACAAATTCGACCACGAACGAATTATCAAAGCTATCCGTGACCTGCAAGATGACCTGCTTATCTTCAGCCTGTGGGACCCGAACACCGTTTGGGTAGGTAACGAGGGTGGTGCCGCCGGCATCAACAACTCGTGCGTTGCCCCTGAATTCAAGCCTGCTGTGTCAACAGACGAAAGCCAAAACTCTCACGCAGGGAGCAAGTTTCTCCCTACCGAGTGCGATTTTATGATGCGTTATCGCAACTGGTTTTACAGCGAATATGACGTGCATACTGTGAAAAGTTTAGAGGAGCTTGTCGGACTGTACTATCACTCTGTTGGTTGCGGGTCAAACTTCCTTGTGAACGTTGGTCCTGACAGGCGCGGACTGCTTCCCGAAATCGACGCACGGCGACTTGTGGAGTTTGGACAAACCATCAAAGCCCGCTTCGCTAACCCTATCCCATCCGAACTAAAAGAAATGGACGAGGAAAAGGTTGTTATCAAGCTAAATCACGAGCAATTCGTGAATCATGTCATCATTGAAGAAGACATGACCGAAGGTGAAATGGTGCAGGACTTTTTGGTGTATATCAAAAGCGGTATTATCTACCGCCCTGTGTGCGTTTATTCAGGTAAAACCATTGGTAACAAGCGGATTATCACTTTCCCGCCAATTAAGGCAACCGAAATTATCCTTAAAATCACAAAAAGTCGCGGCAAAGCTACTATCGGCAAGCCAGAAGCGTTTTATATTAGATGAAAAAGCTAATTCTCGCTTCTGCATCTCCGCGGCGCATGGCAATGCTGGATATGCTGGGCTTGCAGTACACCGCCATTTCCCCTGATGTTGACGAAGATGGGGTGCAAGAAAGTTGCCCGCAGGCACTGGCAACACGCCTATCACAAATGAAAGCGGAATGTGTGCTGGCACAGCACCCTGATGCCATTGTCATTGCTTCGGACACTGTGGTTTTCTGCCATGGGCATATCCTTGGCAAACCAGCAGACGACAATGACGCTCGGCGGATTTTGCGTCTGCTGTCCGACACGACACATCAAGTTTACAGCGGAATTTCCGTTGCCACAGGCAACAAAATCGTCACCGATTGCAACGCTACTGATGTGACCTTTCGCAAACTATCAGAGGATGACATCACCGCTTATATCGCCACCGGCGAGGGGCGAGACAAGGCGGGAGCCTTTGGACTGCAAGAGATGGGCGGGCTGTTCGTCACCTCCATCAATGGTGACTTTAACACAGTTGTAGGAATGCCCCTCTTCTTAATGGAGCAAATTCTGCGGGAAGAGTTTGGGTATAGCATACTTCATGAAAGCAACAAGCAAATCCGATAAAGCAATGCTGGTCGCCCAGCGTTTGGAGCGACTTATTCCCGAACCTGCTTGCGCCCTTGACTACCGGGGCAGTCCGTGGAAGCTCCTTGTGATGGCTCGCCTGTCCGCACAATGCACCGACGAGCGAGTGAATTTGGTGTGTCGCCAGCTGTTTGCACGCTTCCCTACCCCACATGACCTGGCAAGCGCACCCCTTGAGGAAATCGAAGAGATTATCAAACCCTGCGGACTGTTCCGCACCAAGGCGACGAATATTCGTGATGCCAGCCGAATGCTGATTGCAGAATATGGCGGTGTTCTGCCAAATGACATGGACAGCCTGCTGGCTTTTCCTGGGATTGGGCGCAAGACGGCGAATGTGCTGCTTGGGGAGATATACGATGTTCCGTCAATCGCCGCAGACACCCATTGCATTCGGGTTTCTGTTCGTCTTGGCTTGTGCAGTAAAGCCAACCCGCTGTTAGTGGAGCAAACCTTGAAACAGTTGCTACCAAAGGATATGCAGTTCCCGTTCAATCATCGCATGGTGCTGTTCGGGCGACACTATTGCACCGCCCGAAACCCCAAATGCGAGGGCTGTGTGGTGGCTGATTTGTGTAAAAAATAAAAACTTCTTTACCACGAAAGGACACGAAATAACACGAAAATTTAAGAGAAAATTGGACGTTTTTCGTGCTTTTTCGTGTCCTTTCGTGGTAAATGCTCTTTCTGTATGCAGATTGAGCAAAACCAATTTTATAGAAAGGAGGAACAAAATTATCGGACTATTCAAAAATATTTTCGGTGGAACGGACAGTGGCAAGCGTAAGCGTGCCTTGGTTTTCGTGGATTTCGAGCATTGGTATATTTCCCTTGACAATCTTCACAAACAAAAACCGGACATCAAGGCTTTTCGTGACGAACTAAGCGACAAATACGACATTGTTGACATTGTTTTTTTTGCCGATTTTTCCAATCCATCACTTCGAGCCGAGCTGTTTTACATTCGTCAAATAACAAACGCTATTGTGGAAACACAAAATCATGCCGTCAACCACGAAAAGGACTTTACAGACTTTATCATGCTTGACCATATCTATCAAAGTGCTATTACCGTGGGCGACCGTGGCATTGATGCTTATGTAATTTTCACAGGCGATGGTCATTTTAACTCGGTTGTCAGCTTTCTTGTTACTAAATGCAAAAAAGAAGTGGCGATTTACGCCGTGAAAAACGCTGTGTCTGCACAGCTTGCTGACAGTGCAACCTACTCACGCCTACTACCTGACAGCTTTGTCAACCAAGAGGCTATTGTTGAGGCAAATATTCCTGCACTAATCCTGCAAAGCCTTAAAAATTTGCAAGACCGCAACAAACAAAAACGGTCAAAGCCTACATTTTGGGCAACTGTTGAAATGGTGAGTAAAACAAATAATCTTGAGCGCGAAGAAGTTGCCGAAGCCCTGCGCATTCTTATGCGCGGCGGTTATGTTTATCAAGGAAAAATCAAAACTGCCAACGGCGAAATGAAAATCCTTAAAGTAAACTGGGGAAATGTGGAGCGCGATGGCATGATGAAGAAAAAGTGAATCGAAAAACTCGCCAATTGGCGAGTTTTTTCTTGAAGAAAAAGGTCATGGTCATGGGCTGTTCGCCTAAACCCTGCAGGAAGGTCAAGGGAAGGTCAAGGGAATGGAGGGGAGCATTTGACAAATTCTAAAAAATGTGATAGACTATTGTTACTAAGTAGATTCAAAAGGAATCATATGAAACCTAACATCATCTTAATCACTGTTGACCAAATGCGCCGTGGGGGTGGCGGGGCATCCTGTGGTGGGTCAGCGATTAGGTCGCACAGTTCCACATTGTGAAAGCCACACAGGCAAAGCGGGAAAAAGATTGTTGACCGGATAATCCCGCATTAAAGTTGTGTCGAAACGAACTTTCATCCTAAGCCAAACTCACAGAACGTCATTAAGGGTGTAACGAAACAAAAACAACAGCTTAATTTCAAGTCTTAAACCCAAACAAACAGCCTCGTCATTGCAAAGCGGTGATTTTCCGCGTGCAATCCAGTCGTTGTACGAGAAATTTCATTGATTTACGGGTTGATTTATGGCGATTTCTTGCCCTTTCACTGGATTGCATGGCACAAACCGCCTTTGCAATGACGTTCCGAGAGCTTGAATTAAGACGATAAGTTTGTTTCGTTACAAGTCTATTGTGGTCAATCGCCCATCTGCCGATAGAAGGCACACTCTACAAACGAGGTAATTATGAACGAAGAACACAACCAACAGCCCGAAGCAATTGATTCTCCCGCGGAGTTTCAAGAAATACCGACCCCGCCGACTGAACAAATGGCGAGAAGCGCCTATAGCCACACGGGGTTCACCCTTGCGGCAACCGAGAGCGCAAAATACCTTTCGATGTTTGTTGTCGCTATGATTGCAGGCATTGTTTTTCACCTATTAAGCATCAACTTTGATAATGCTGTTTCCTCTGTCTATTTCAGTTTGGCGTTGACTTTTATTGTGATATATCTTGTGGGCTTTCCGCTTATGTATCTTATGATGAAAAACCGCCCATCTTGTCCGCCTGAGAAACGGAAAATGCCCCGGGGTAAGATAATCCTTTACTATTTCATGTGCTTGCCCCTTGCTATGGCAGGGGGGATAGTATCAATGATAATCAATAATCTGATGGAAGCTATTTTCGGCGTTGGCACCGGCGACAACCCTGCGGCAGGGATTATAGGAGCAAGTCGAACTACTACCGAAATAATTTTCATGCTGATTCTTGTGGTTATCCTTGCCCCGATTTTCGAGGAGCTAATTTTCCGCAAACTCTTAATTGACCGACTGCGACAATACGGCAAATGGCCGGCTATTATCATGAGCAGTATTGCCTTTGGGCTGTTCCACGGGAATGTGGCACAAATGGTGTACGCCGCCCTTGTAGGCATTATCCTTGGAGTTATCTACGAGCGATATGGAAACGTGTGGCACGTGATTATCCTGCATTTTATGGTGAATTTCATGGCGGCTGTCCCGGCTACTGTGGCTGGCTTGATTCCAAACGAAGAAATTGGCAATTCAATATTGAGTGGAGTAGGATTCTTTATGCTTGGCGGAGCGGTTGTGGGACTTGTGTTCTTGGTGCTGGAGCTTTCCAACAAGCAAAACCTCCCACAGGACAGACAGCTACACTTTGACCCAAACGGCAGCATATCCATGACCGAAAAGCCCCTTGGCTGGACGGCGTCCTTGACTACCCCGGGCATGATAATGTATTACGTTGTGGCGACGATAGTGTTGGTGATTAACACCATTTCAATGGTGAGTTAGAATCAATCGTCAAGCTGTAATATGAAAAAATTTTAGGAAAAAAATTTGCAAAAATGAATAAATCCATTGACAAGCTGGCGATAATGTGGTAAACTGAAATAACTGCATTGTCAGATTATGTGTTTTTCTGTTTAGTTTAATAAAACAAATCAAGGATGAAAAATGAAAACAAGACTAATAAGAACAAGTGCGATTGTATTAACAATTGTTATGCTACTAACTGCAATTCCATTTATATCAGGTGGTTTTGCCGGATTTGACGGACGCGTGACTGCTGTTTCTTTGAATGTACGCACCGGACCGGGCACAAACCACACTCGTGTAGCCACACTGCCACGGAACTCGGTTGTCCGAGTGGTAGGACAATCTGGCGAGTGGTTTCGTATTAACCACGCAGGCACAGTTCGGTATGTACACTCAAGATACATACAGCGAACAGGTGCTACCGCTCCTCCTGCATCTTCCGAACCATTTATCGGACGCACTACCCCAGCATCACTTAACGTTCGCACAGGTCCGGGAACTAACCACACTCGTGTATCCACATTGGCACGAAACACTACGGTACAAGTTGTCGGTCGCGTGGGAGATTGGCTTCGTATCAGCCACGGCGGTGCTACTCGCTACGTTCACTCAAGATATGTGCAACGCATTGGAAACGTCTACACTCCCGCTCCCTACCCACCTGCCCCATTCGAGCAATTCAGTGGTCGAGTAACTGCGACTTCCCTTAATGTTCGCACAGGTCCAAACACCTCATTTGCTCGCGTTGGTACACTTGCACGAAATTCTAATGTGTATGTCATCGGACAATCAGGCTTGTGGTGGCGTATTATTCATGCCGGAGTTACACGCTATGTTCATTCAAACTACATTCAGCGAATCGCTGTCACTCCTCCACCTGTGGAGTTACCACCAGTTGAGCCACCGCCTCCTCCACCTGCATTTGAGCAATTCAGCGGTCGAGTAACTGCGACTTCCCTTAATGTTCGCACAGGCCCGAACACCTCGTTTGCTCGAGTAGGCACATTACCACGAAATTCAACTGTTACAGTTGTAGGACAATCAGGAGTTTGGTTTCAAATTATCTTCAACGGTGATGTTCGTTATGTTCATTCTAACTATATCCAACGCACCGACGGCACTACTCCGGGCTTAGACCCGGCTCCGCAAATCCCGCCCCCGCCTCCTCCATTTGAACACTTTAGTGCTCGTGTAACATCAGTTACCCTTAATGTTCGTAGCGGACCGGGAACGAACCACACAAATGTTGGTACATTGCCACGAGGTGCTAACATTCGTATTATTGGTATTACAGGGGTTTGGTTCCACACTATTTTTAACGGACAACAACGCTACATTCATTCAAATTATGTAATCCGTGTTTCTACCACCCCCCCTGCCCCCGATTTTAATGTATTCACAGCTCGTGTTGTTGTAAATCTTGCTACAATGCGAAATGGTCCGGGTACTAATTTCGGAAATGCAGGTAATCTGCCCACCAATTCACACATCCAAATAACTGGACAAAATGGCGACTGGTTTAGATTTGCTATTAACTCTATGGACAGATATATCCATGCAACCAATGTTGTTAATGCAGACCTGCACCCCCTATACACTCCATTCCAAGCATTTAACGGCACATCAAATGATTATGCGACTGTTTTCGGTGGACCTTCTATTGTTTATGTAGCAGTGGGAACCGTTACTCCCGGTCAGAACGTAAGAATTATCAACAGGCATTACGACTGGTGGCAAGTTAATGTTGCTGGTGTTATCGGGTACATTTATGTGGGCTATATCGCTCACACATTTGCAGAACCAGCACAACCAAACATTGTTGCTCGTACACGTTACATTCCAAACACCGCAAGCCGTCTTGAACGCAACCCGGAACGTATTGTGTTTCACCACAATGCGGGGCATCGTGCCTCTTGTGCGCTGTTTAACCCAGTAGCAATTGCTAACAGCACCGTTTCTAACAGTTATCACTTTATGATTGCTCCATGCGGTACTATTTTTGAAGGCAGACCTTTGATTATTATCGACGGACAAGCCCATGGCTTCCGTGCGGCACATACGTCTGCGTTTAATGATGACATTGGTATTGCTTTCCTTGGTCACTATGACAGAAGTGTTCTTGCCTGTAGTCACGGTTGCCAGCATTCTGCTCCTGACCAATTGACACCTGCGCAAATGCAGGCGACATTACAGTTGACCCAATGGCTGATAAACGAACTATACATTGGTATAAACCAAAATGGCATTATTGGTCCTGTCACTATGCACCACCAGTACAGCAACACTCTTTGCCCTGGTGCCGGACCGGAAGAATGGATTAACAGTTACTTGATGCCCCAAACAAACTCATGGCTAAGATTTTTTAGATAGAATGTTCTGAATGAAGCATGATTGACGTTTTTTAGTCAAGTTTTTTACAAGCCCTTGTGAGCGCTGGAGGCGACAGTATGGGCGGTTCGCGTTTTTGTGCTCCCTGAGCGGTGTCGGTGGCTTTGCCGCCGAGCAGGCTCAGGATAATTCCGCACCCGTCCAGCAGGTCGCCGAAATGCGCTCACAAGAGCTTTGCAAAAAGGGGATAAATACCCTAAAAAGCCTTAATACAAAGGGGTTGCCTTCTAAAGATGGAACGAGGTCAATTTTTTTCATAAGATTTTTTTGATAAACTCTTGACAAACACCTTGAAATTAGGTATACTATTGCTATAACAGAAAAATACTATTGGAGGACAATATCATTATGGACGAAAAATTCACTGGCGATGAAATATTCACCCTAACAGATGAAGAGGGCAACGAAAGCGAGTTTGAACTTCTTGGTAGCCGCGAAGTTAATGGGGTGCTGTATTTGGCTCTTGCCCCCACTACCGACAACGATGAAGGTGAGTATGTTATCCTGAAAATGGCTTCATCTGAAAGCGGAGAAGATGAAATGCTTGTTACCATTGATGATGACGACGAGTTTGATATGATTGCTGATATTTTTGATAACGAACTGTTTGATACCGCCGAGTAAGTAAACATTAACCTGCTTTGTTCGTGATAAATCGGCATTTAAATCCACGCTAACAATATGGAGTCCGGACTTCCGCTAAGGGGTATGCAGACCTCCCACCTCGCCCTGCTTATGTCACGGCGAACGTGGACGTTGGGAGCACAAACTATCGGAGAGGACACCGCCCTTGCCTATGCAGGGTTTGTTAATTTCGGTTTACACGGCACGGCGGGTTACATTATAACGAAGAATTCACCCTAACATTAAATGTTAGGGTGTTTTTATTACCATAATAAAACATTCATAATTCGTATACTATTTTGTCGAAAGGTGTTGACAAATGGCATGGTGTATGATATAATGAAAGTAATATAAAGGAAAATGGTTATTATATATGCTTCGTATACAAAAATATATCGCCGATTGCGGAGTTATGTCCCGCCGTGCCGCCGAGCGTGCAATTGAAGATGGCATTGTCACCGTCAACGGACAGCCTGCCCATATTGGGCAAAGTGTCGACCCACGCCGTGATAAGGTTTGCATTCGTGGCAGACACATCAAGCAACGCCGTGACTTCCGCTACACTTATGTTCTTCTGAACAAGCCTGCAGGTTATGTGACCACTGCCAAAGACGAGCTTGAGCGACGAAACGTCACCGAATTGGTGAAGAAGGTGGACGCAAGGCTGTTTCCGGTGGGCAGATTGGATATGCACAGCGAGGGATTGCTTATTCTCACCAACGACGGCGGACTAACGCAAAAACTTACCCACCCCAGCTTTAGCTCCAGCAAGATTTACCACGTTATTCTTCGTGGCAACCCCACTGCCGAGCAAATTGCCCGCCTGTCCGAGCCGATGGTAATCGACGACTACGAAATTCGTCCTGTTGGCTGTCGCACTATCGAGCAAACCGAGGGGCGCACCATTATCGAGATGACCCTGACCGAGGGGCGCAACCGCCAAATTCGCAAAATGTGCGAAATAGCAGGATTAGAGATTCGCAAACTTCGTCGCATGGCAATTGTCACCCCCCATATAACCCTCGAGCTGGGTAAACTTCGCCTTGGCGAGTGGCGATACCTCACCCGTGACGAGGTGAAGTTGTTATCCGGAATGGCTGGAGGTAGCGAAAATGCTGGAAGTGCTGAAAATTCAAAACGCCGCCGAGCAAATTAGCCTTTGCCAAGATTGCGGTGTTGCTTATGACCCCCGTTGTATGGCTTATCGGGTGAAGGTGGACTGGAAAGTCCTTGGTATCATCACGTTTTTCATGGGAGCAGCGTGTGGGTACTTGTGCGATGTAAAGCCACTGCCAGACGCAAATGACGACAACGCATTTTTCATTGCGGCTCGCGGCACTTTGGATTTCATGAACCGCCACGGCGCAGAGGAAGCATTCTTCCTTAATCCAGCGTCTTGTGGTGAACCCCTTGCCAAGCAGATAGGATTTGCACAAAAAGACGGCGTTTGGCAGATGAAATTAAGCGGTTTTTTCACAGAACACAAGCATTGAAACACAATTGCCATATTTTGTCCACATTATAAGCGAAACTTTGTTGAATATTTTTTTAATGTTTCTATTGCCATTATCGCCATAATATGGTATAATAAGTCATAAAGCCCATTAACAGGAGAAACAAAGACATGGAAAACAAAACAAAAATACTTATTGCTGACGAAAACGCAGAGTTTCGCAAGGTTTGTCGTGAAAAATTAGAAGCACTTGGCTTCAATGATTTTGAAGATGCCACAAACGGCGAGGATACCCTTTACAAAATCAGCAAGTATCGCCCTGATGTTGTACTTATCGACATTTGGTTATCGAAAATTGATTGTGTGCAGGTAATTCGCGGTGCATTGTCAATGAACTATGGCAAGGAGTCGCCGCCGATTTTTATCGTGGCTTCTTTAATCAACAACCAAAATATCTTCATCGAAGCTACCGAGGCAGGTGCTGCCTACTGTATGCTAAAGCCCCTTGACTACAAAAGTCTTGCGGGGCGTATCACTCGTAGCATGAACAACAGAGGTGCTTCTACACAAGGTGGTAGAAAAGGTCTGAACGTTGATGACCTTGAAACCCAAGTGACAAAGGTGATTCACCAAATTGGCGTACCTGCACATATCAAAGGATATAAATACTTACGCACTGCGATTTTACTTGCTATTTCTGACAGCGAATTCATCAACAAAGTGACGAAAAAGCTGTACCCGTCTGTTGCGGGAGTGTACGACACCACTTCTTCCCGTGTAGAGCGTGCTATTCGCCACGCTATTGAAGTCGCATGGGATAGAGGCGACCTCGACACCCTTAATTCCTACTTTGGTTATACCATACAAAACAACCGTGGCAAGCCAACAAACTCGGAATTTATCGCTATGATTGCGGATAATCTTCGATTGAATAACAAGATTTCGTAAAATTAACACCCCCTTGATTTCTTTATCATGGGGGTGTTATTGTGTAGAAAAAGGTCAGGGTCGTGGGCTTTCCGCCCACACCCGACCAGTTTTTTGAAAAAAACTGGACTAAAAACTTTTTCTCATATAAGCATGAAATGCTTTTGTATCAAAGTTTTTGAGGTTCTTAGGAACTTTTTTCAAAAAGTTCCTAAGTGGGGTTTGGGGCAACGCCCCAAGACAAAAAAACTTTTTCTTCAGTCTGACACCCCCCTGATTTCTTTATCAAGGGGGTGTTTTTATTCGACTATGTTCAAAACGGCGGCGGATATGTCACTTAAACAGCGGCGATAATCCTCCAGCGTGCCGCCAAATGGGTCTGGTATGCTTGGCTCGATGGTGGTGATTTTGCTTGCCAGCTCCGGAAATCGGAAAAGCAACTGCATATAGTGGTCGGCTGTCATAGCAACCACCCTATCTGCCCATGCCATCATGCCCCGGTCCACTCGAGCAGAGGCGTGTTCCCGGTACCCGCCTGCCTGCGGAGTGATTCCGACCTCATCTAACGCCTCGGCGGCGTGAGAAGAAATAGGTTGCCCCCCCAATGCCGCAGTTCCTGCGGACAACGCAGCGTACGAGTCACCAAAACGAGCATTCACCACCGCAGCAGCCATAGGACTGCGACAAGTGTTGCCGGTGCATACAAAAAGCAACGCAATTTTTTCATTTTCGCTAATGCGAATTTTTTCAGGAGCAAGTGAGGGTGTTTTCATGAAAGTAGTATATCACATTTTGGCAAAAATGTCAAACCTGATTGCTGACCCGATTGCTGACCCGATTGCATCAGCCCTTGACAACTGTCGAAGAATGTGGTATACTGTTTTTAATATTCAACACTCCCACAAAGGAAACTTAACTATGTCAAACTGGACATCTTCTGCGAAATTCGCAGGTGCACCGTATTTCTACGGCGCAAGCAAAATCACCGTGCCGGTTGGCACAACCGTGAACCTGAAATCCGGGCTTTTCCGCCTGATGGCTCATGACGTGTACGACGGGGATATTACCCACAAAATCTCGGCATCTGCCACTTCGGTGGACACAAGTACCCTCGGCACAACCGAAATACGCTACGATGTTACCAACAGCCGTGGTACATCATCTTCGATTGTTGTGCAGGTTATCGCCGCCGAGTGCGAGAAAATCATTGTTGAACGCCTTGTGTTCTGCCACCCAAAGCAAGATTTAGCAAACATCGAAATTCCCTCTCCGCGCCGTGCAAACAAACATTGCTCACAGCACCTTGGCATATATATGCCACCCCACTCCAGCTTTGATATTCGTGTGCTTGAGGCCGAAGAGGACCTGAACCTTATGAGTTATGCCTGCTATGCCAGCATGAATATTCACACTGTTCTGCCACAAAACGGCGAAAGGGTGACAATCACCCTTGAGGACGGCGTTCGCGGTCACGATGACGAGCATCACCCTGAAATGGGTCGTGTGGTTATGATTAAGTCGCCACGAAGCGACAATTGTCATTGCAAAGTGGAGATTACATACTCTCTCGTAGGCGAGGGCAAGGTAATGGGACTGGATTATTTCCATTACGGCGACACCAACCAAGACGAGTTTTTGCAAAACTGGACAGAAGAGCGTACATACGCTATTATTGCAAATAATTATATTATGCTTATGATTCCATGGAACGACCGCGACGAGCTTATCGGCAATACAGAGCGTAATTTTAAGCATAACGACATCCATGAAATATTTGCATACTATGAATTTCTTGTCACTAATTATAACCGCCTTTATGGCTTGTGTATCGACACTGATGTGAAGCACAATCGCCTTGTGCATACCCGCTTTTGGGTTATTCCCCAGTCACATGGACCCGGCTGGGCGTATTACGGCGGCGACCACATTGCCATGTCAACAAAAAATCTAAAGGGAAAGCCCACCTCCGGCGGCTATACTGTTTATCCTTACTTGCACAAAGACTGGACATCACTCCACGAGCTTGGGCATGGCTATGACTCTAACTTCTCGGGCAGTAAAGAGCATGGCATGGGTGAGGTGACGAACAATATTTTCAGCCACATTGTTAAGCAAAAATACACCACCGACCCGAAATATATGTGGTATTTTGACTATGGGAAAGAAACAATTGAAAGTCTTGAAGAAAAGACTTTTGCTGTTGCTAACGGTCATTTTGTTGCTGGCTTCCGTGAGCGGTTGTTTATGATTGTCAGTATGCTTGAAGCTACCGGACAAGTGGACAAAGTGTGGGCGGCGGCACATTCCCTTAACCGAGAAACCGCCACCCGCGGCGAGAATTGGATGCTTGCCGACCTGTTTGCACAGGCTGCTTTTGATGTGACAGGACTGAACATGACGCCATATCTTCACCACATTGGGTTATACCCAAAGCAAGAAGTGCGGGACGCAGTTAAGGCGGGCAGAACGCCGTATTTTGCGCACTTGCTTACTGCATTTCCAAAGCCGGTCGAGATTACCGAGGGGGTTGCTGTTCGTGCTAACTCGTATGCAAGCAATAACTCCAAGCCTGAAAATATTTTTAGCAAGATAAGCGCTGAGTGGCACAGTCGCTATGACGGTGGCGGCAAGGGAACAACGGCTTTCCCATTCTTCCTTGAGTTTGATTTTGGCAGCGAGGTGGAGCTTGCAGGGTTAGAACTGACTACCCGTTCGGCAAGTCTTAACGGGCGTTTCCAAGCCGGAAAGATAACCGTCCACCCATCCACAGGCGACACATGGCCGGGTGGCGAGGACTTCCTCCCAATGGATAGCGAATGGAGCGAAGTTGCACCTTTGCCGGTTGCACCCATTTCTCCCGCAACGCCCATAACCCAAGAAATACAGTTCGGGCAACCGGTGAAAACCCGCTTTCTACGCTTTGAAATCACCGACGGACACGGAGGTCACGCCACCCTTGGATTCTTCCGCCCGCTGTATCACGGAGTAGAGGAAGAGGAAGTTGTGGAAGAGGAGGTGTCCCCTGTTTCTTCCGAGGAAATCATGGCGAAAGAGGGGCTTTTGGGTCGTTGGTCCGCTGTGTTTCCATGCGCTGAACGAGGTCTGACCGCAAGTGCTGTGCTGGAAATCTGCGACCCTGCGGCACTTTCCGACAAAACCATTTTGGTGAAAGACGGCACAACCACCGTTTGCGAAACGACTATCGATTCGGGCGAAGTTGTCACTGCCGCCTTGCCGGTGGGAGCGTATACCCTTGAAATTGCAGGGGCTACCATCAAGAACCCATACTTGATTGTGCGTTCTATTGGCGAAAACCGCCACCACATTGACATAAGCGGCGAATAGTTGGCATTCGCTGAATACTACAAATCCCCCCATTTAAGTGATACTCGAATGGGGGGATTCAACCTGAAGAAAAGTCTTTTTTGTCATGGGGCGTTGCCCCAAACCCCACCAGAAAACTTTTTGTAAAAAGTTTTCTGGACTTTCAAAAACTTTGGTACAAAAGCATTTCATGCTTTTGTGAGGAAAAGTTTTTGCCCGCTTTTTTCAAAAAGCGGCAGGGTGTGGGACGGCGTCCCACGGTCTTGACCTTTTTCTTCAGTCTAAACCGACAGACTTTTTTCAGTCTGTCGGTTTTTTTTTCGTCTATAACTTCGCATTTTCCTGTAGCTGTGCGATAACATTCTTAAAACGCTGGGTTTCTTTTATTGTCGCAAAGCCTTCGCTGATGTCATCTAATAATCGCTGTGCGTGGGTGTGGGTGTATGGAGTGATGCTTATGCCGTTGTTTGGGGTTCCTCTCACGGCAAGGCTTGTGTGGATTTTCAAATCGCCGTGATTATCAAAAGCAATAGCGTGAAATGCCGCTTTTTCCAAACAGTCCAAAGCGTTTTCTGTATCTTTGGCACAGCAATAATCACACGCAAGGTGAAAGTATATTTCTTGCATATTGCCGTGGGCAAGCCCATAATCCCCATCTGTGAACACAATGTCATACACCTTTGCCGCTTGCTCTAAAAGCTGTATTCTTTCAGGCGAGGCGAATTTGTTTTCGTATTCATAATAGGCAAGCTGTTTAAGGCTGTACATCAAAGCTGAAGAAAAACTGTGAACATTTTTCTTTAGTTGGGTAAAAAGTTCTTCACCTTCGTAAATCATTGTAAAAGCAATGTCGCTTGAGCTATTGTAGTCGGGCAGTTTCTTCGCTGTCGCTATCGCTTTTTCCATGTCGCCGATTTTTTTATACATACGTGGAAGGCGGGATAACACCTGACTTCTAATTGCCTCGTCAGTGCAATGTTCCAAAATCCGTTCGCTTATGGCAAGCGCTTCAAGCCGGTGTTGCTTTTGCAACTCTTTGTCACCTTCATGCTCTCCCTTTTGCATAACAAGCATGGCAAGGGTTGTTTGCATTTCGTAGTCATTTGGAAATTCACGTACAGCTTTCCGTGTTTGTGCCACAGCCTCTGCCAAATATCCTTTGTTCAGATTTTCCTTTATTTCCGCCCATATCTCTTTGGCTCGCTCCTTATCCTTAATCGCGTCAACTCCAAGGAGTTGGTCCACGCTTATGCCGAAGTATGCGGCTATGGAGGGCAAAAGCTCGATGTCAGGGTATGCCGCCCCTGTTTCCCAGCGGCTGACAGCCTGGGGCGACACCATAAAGACATCTGCAAGCTGCTCTTGGGTAAGGTCTTTAGCCTTACGAATTTTTTTAAATCTTTCTTTGAAATAAATAGCCATTTTTATCACCTCGTTGATTTGATTTTATACTTTAACCACAGTATATCACGCATTTTCCAGTCGGTCAAGCAATCATTACGAGAGATTTTTACAACTAAAGAGTGTGTAAAGCTGAAAACAAACTAATAGTAAAAATGTGACTATTTCCAAAGAGCGGAACGTCGGGGACAACCTCACCTACATTTGTTCAACCACACCCTGTGTAGGGGACGACGCCCTCGGCGTCCCGCCTTTTGGGATAGCATTAACATTCAATCTTGATGAGTTCAGGCTCTTTGGTAACATTCGATACTGGTGTACCTACTCGGGAAGTACCCGATAGTTGACCATTTGAGATGGAGTTGTTTCTGTCGCATAAAGCCGCACTCGTCAATTTACGCCTGCTTTTTCGTTAGGGGCTTCATGCCAGCCCCTAACAACCCGGCATTCAAACCCCTTTTCAGAAAAGGGGTTTGAAAATCCCCAAAATATGAGCAATGCGGGCTTGGCGTGGCACGAAGATTTTGTGACAACAAAACCCATTGCAAACAAGTCCCCGCAGAGGGTACAGCGAAAACTTATTGTTCAGCACGATGTTGCTTCAGCGAGGACGGATAGCGGGTGCAAAAGGGAATTTCCCCCCATAGCGTATTTTTTCAAAAAGTCGCAGGTGGTGTCATTCTTCTACTACTAACAATTTCAGATTTTGTCGGCACTTTTGCCCGCCAGCGGACTTTGCCGAGAATAAGGAGTGCGGTTGTAACGACCACAAATGCAGCTCCTGTGACAAGAAGCACCTGCGACGCAGTTGTCAATCTCCCACCAGAACCAGCCGGAACAACAATCTCAAGTCGCACTCCGCGGTCGCTAATGGTGACCGCTGGCAGGATTTCGGGGATGGCGAGGCGCACTTCGTACCCCTCGTGGCGCACCTCAAGCCTTGCGCCTGTGCCAAAGTATGCTATATAGTCAAAGACACCATACTGGTCAGTTATTCCCATTGCGATAGGACGACCATGTTCGCCAATCACCCGCACTTGGGCGTGGGACATCGGCGTGCCGTCGGCGTATTGGAAGCGTACTTCCGAGCCACCCATGACGACGTATTCGACGTTATGCTCAAAAGTGGGCGTGAGGATGAATGCTACCATGAACAGTGCGAGAAAAATTGAAAGATATTTCATCGCTACGCCTCCGGGAACATTTCTCTGTAAATTTCTACAGCTTGCGTATTGCGTTGACGCCCTGCCACACAGCGCGGTGTTAGGAGCAAGCAGTGTCTGCTACACGCATTACAAAAAAATATTCGCAAAAACTCGTCCAATGTTGGTGGTTCTTCTGCATCTGCAAAAAACTCTTCTGCAAACTCTTCGGCGGTGGCTCTATCAAATGCCATAGTCGAAAATTCGCCCGGAACAACTACTCTTCCGTTGGCTAATACGATGCTGGGCGGCGGTTGAAAATCAGCATTTGCAGATGCACGGTCACGGGATAAAGTGCGCGCTCCCACATATAAATACGCCACAGCAAGGGTCACAGCTGCAAGTCGTGTGATAGTTTTCTTTGCATTTTCCATTTTTATTACCTCATTAAAATTTATTATGTGACTATCGGGATAGAACTTAATATAGTGTTTCAGCTTCTCATTGTCATTGCGGGCTTGACCCGCAATCTCCTGGGACTTCAATATTTGATGAGATTGCGGGTCAAGCCCGCAATGACAATGTTTTTTGCGTATCGATATTCAGCTAAAAAGTTTTGTTTCGACACAATCTCAATGACGATACTTTGGCTGTTTCATAACTTATATTATGTTTATCAGCGCAAATCCGGAAATTACGGCGATTAGTGCGTATGCGCCCAGCTGAAAATAGCGAATTTTCGAGGGCAAGTCCTTGAACATCTCTTCAGACAGCAAGCCGGTCAGAACTACCAACAGCACCAGGGGCAGTAGTGAGCTTGCCACAGAAAATACAACTCCGACAATGATGGCATCCAGCACGGACAGGGTCGCGGCGTATCCGACTGCCAGTATCAGCGGAGCGCACGGCGAAATGCCGCTGATGAACCCGCACACGGACAGCGGCAATTTCTTCGGCAGTCCCGCAGGTGGAGGGTCTTGGTCAGCGGGTGTTGGTTGCCGGCAAGAGTTTTCGCACTCTGCACAGCCGCTACCGCAAGCTGTTTTGTCGTTTGGCACTGCCGCTCTACGCGGTTTGATGATGTTTGCGTAAATCCATCGCCCAATTAAGATCACGGCAAAGAGAAAAATCAGCAGTTGCACCACAAGTTCAAGATTAATGCCAAACATCATTCCGCTTTCGCTGACAATGCGACTGCCGAGCAGTGCGGCAATGACACACAGCAGAACCACTGCGGCAATTTTGCCAGTGTAGAATGCCGCAAACGCCCAAACGGTACGCTTTAGCTTGCCTGAGTGGGTGAACAAGTAGGATGCCAGAAACAGCTTTGTCATCGGGTTGCCGCACGCACCACCGCAGGCGACACCGCAACCTATACCCTTGGTGAATGCGACGGTTATGATGGGGAGAAGATGTGCGAATGGCATGCTAACTCTCCGCCGTCGCGCGTTCGCTGGCGATGAGTGCCGCACCAATTGCACCGTTAAACTGCGCGTTGCTCGCCACGAACACGTCACGCATCAGCTCATCCTCGAACATTTTGTGGATACCAACGTTAAGCGCACCGCCGCCTGTCATCAGGATGTCGCCATCCTTGTCCGTCTTTCGCATCATCTTGATGATTCGTTTGACCATGGACAGGTGCATACCTGCGATAATGTCTTTGCGGTCGAATTTGCGCGCCACAAGGGAGATAATTTCTGACTGTGCGAAGATAACGCAGGTGCTGTTGATGTCGCACGGCTCTTTGCTCTGAAGGGAGAGCGGACCCGCTTCCTCAATGCTGGTTTCCAGCATATCCGCCATGACTTCAAGAAATTTTCCTGTTCCGGCGGCGCATTTGTCGTTCATGGCAAAGTTTTTGACTGCGTAATTGCTGTCAAGGTAAATGATTTTACAGTCCTGCCCGCCAATGTCGATAATCATGCCGGGGCGGTAGTCGGCGGGTGCGGTGATGCGCACTCCATAGGCGTGAGCGGTAATCTCGGAAATGTCCTCGTCCGCCAAATCAAGTATCTTACGGCTGTACCCTGTCGCCATGATATAGCCCACATTATCACGAGTGATACCAGCCTTTGCAAGCATATCGCCCACAAGTTTAATTGCCGCATCGTTGTTGGCAATACCGGTCGAGCATACCTGCGTATCCACCACCGTATTGTCACGAATCAGTGCGGCTTTGATGTATGTGGAGCCGCCGTCCAGCCCTATATAGTATTTTGACATATTACGCGCCACGCGCGAGGGAAAATCGCGCACCAACAAGGTGCAAAACGCCCATTCATCTCACGCGTCCTTTCTTTGGTATAATACAAGCGTGACCGAAGAGTTCATCTCGGTTGCGCTTATTTTTGTTATAATGAGAAGGCAATGGACTGACGGTCCTTTCTGTG
>Ga0209755_10000916_pt1 | contig 50150 bp, 49 predicted proteins | sample TergutCo191P1_FD_187301 | JGI IMG/M metagenome (GOLD analysis project Ga0209755, IMG submission 187301) | Cornitermes sp. P1 segment gut microbial communities from Petit-Saut dam, French Guiana - Co191P1 (SPAdes) (version 2) | ecosystem: Host-associated > Arthropoda: Insects > Digestive system...
AACCTTATTCCGGCAAAACTAACATCGCAACAAGTATCTATCATTTACGCAAACGAAGCCGATGTTTTGAATATGGCTCTCTTTGGAATCACAGCAAAGCAGTGGAGAGACAAAAATGCCAATTTGAAAGGAAATATAAGAGACTATGCTTCTGTCAATGAGTTAATCTGCCTTTCGAATATGGAAAATATTAACGCAGTGTTGATAAATGACGGCATTTCGCAAAAAGAGCGGCTCATAAAACTGAACGGCATTGCTATTAAGCAAATGAGCGTTTTAAACGAAGTGGATAAAAAGCTTTTGAAGTAAATCATTGTCAGAATCAGGATTGTGAAAAAACCACTAGCCACTCCCTACTAGCCACTAGCCTAGAGAGTTTATCTGCGTTTATCCGAATTAAAAAGGTCAGTCGCTTGATGTCTGGCTAATTCGGATTCTGACAGAGAACAGCAATTTTTACTACATTCACGTTATGGGGAAAAAAGAAACTATAAGCGTGCAAGGAACGGAAATCGTCTTTTTCAAAAAAGAAATGGAAGATTATATTTCACTAACCGATATTGCCAAAATTCGAGATGCGGAAAACCCATCTCAAGTTATTAGTTTATGGTTAAGAACTTATAGCACTATTGAATATCTTGGATTATGGGAAATGTTAAATAACCCAGATTTTAAACCCCACATTTATGAGGGGTTTAAAAAAGAATCGGCTAAACCGCATTTTTGGATGTCATCACAAAAGTGGATAAATGAAACAAATGCTATTGGTATTAGCTCAAAATCCGGTCGCTACGGAGGTGGCACATTTGCACATTCCGATATTGCTTTCAAATTTGCAGCATGGATCTCGGCTGAATTTGAGTTATACCTCATAACAGAATTTAAACGTCTAAAAATAGAAGAACAAAAACAGCTAGGTTGGTCGGCAAAACGGGAGCTAGCTAAAATAAACTACCACATCCACACAGATGCCATTAAACATAACCTTATTCCGGCAAAACTAACATCGCAACAAGTATCTATCATTTACGCAAACGAAGCCGATGTTTTGAATATGGCTCTCTTTGGAATCACAGCAAAGCAGTGGAGAGACAAAAATGCCAATTTGAAAGGAAATATAAGAGACTATGCTTCTGTCAATGAGTTAATCTGCCTTTCGAATATGGAAAATATTAACGCAGTGTTGATAAATGACGGCATTTCGCAAAAAGAGCGGCTCATAAAACTGAACGGCATTGCTATTAAGCAAATGAGCGTTTTAAACGAAGTTGATAAGAAGCTTTTGAAATAAGTTCCCCAATAACCATAGCGGCGTTATTAAGAACAGCAATGTTCTGGGGTGAGTAAAGGTCAAACATTTATCCGGCGAGATTAGGTGAGTTTGGCTGAAAATTTCTAAATTCCCTTTAATGGATAAAAAGCAAAAAATCAGCGATTGGGCGAAAACCAATAAAATTCCGGGCAAAATACAGGCGGTTTTCACGGCAACCAACCGTGGCTATCCTTGCAGCGATTGGCGTTACGTATCAAGAGAAGTTAAAGGCAAAAGGACTCTTGTTTGGGAAGGAATACCCGATGAACCACTACCGGAAAATTTGCAAAAAATAGAAGCACAGCTTGATAAAGAGCATTTGCGGTTTTTCAAAAAGCAAATTATTCAGATAATTTTTCGCTCGGATTGCGGCGGCAATTATGGAGTGCTTATTCAGGCTAACTTGAGCACTCCGGAGCAAAGCCGGGGTTACAAAACTTTTTTGGAATACCTGCAGAGAATGCACACGGAAATTCTTTGTGCGCATTCCGTTCAAACAAAACCCACATTCCCATTCGATACCTCAAGCCCTCCTGAAGCGATGCAATACACTCTGCATAAAGGTTTTGGCTCGGAATACATTCCGCTTGAATCGAGCGGGTTCTATTTTCACATTTTAGATTGGCTGCCAAAAGCAAAGGGAGTGTATTTGCAACTGGGAGAAAAGCTGCGAGAATGGTTGCACCCAGCAAAAGGAGATCGCTTGCTTTCGTGCTATTCAGGAGCCGCAACAGAAACAATGCAGCTCGGCAAGAGTTTTAAAGACATTCACTGCCTTGATGCACGGGAATGGGCAAAGCTATCGTTTACGCAAAATGTAAACGCTGCGAAAATGAAAAACGCAAATTTTTATCACGACAAACTGGACGCAACATGGGTAAAGAAATTTTTTGCCGGCGAAATAAATCAGGGCAAGTGGACTATAATGTTAAACCCGCCTAAAGGTGAGTTGTTAACACAATCTCTTACGCAGGCAATAGCAACCACAAAACCGGAACGTGTTGTGCACATAACCGGCGATTTGGAAAACGCAGCAAAAGAAGCAAACCGCTGGCGAACCTGCGGTTATGTTTTGAGAAAAATAATGCCCGTTGAATGGCATCAAAACATAAGGCGTTTGGAATTGTTTATGCTGTTCGTGCCGGATAGAGCCGGTTTGCTCGGAAGAAAAGCAGGGGTTCAGGGAGCAAAGGACAAAGCAAAAGATAAGAAGAAAAATTTTGCGCCAAGGTTTAGAGAAAGGTAAAAACCACAGGAGAGAAAATGCCAAAACTCACAGAATCAATAATTCAGCAAGCTCTCGAATACGCTTATAGCGCAGGTGCTAGTTCCGCAGTAGAGCTTGTGGAAAAATATAACAAAAAATATCCGGATTGCAAGCATAGCCAAGTCAATGCCTTAATTAAGTGGCAAATTGCAAATGGCGCAACATCTGGTTTTGTTACGGGTTTGGGAGGGTTGGCAACTCTGCCTGTTGCTATTCCGGCAAATTTGGCGAGCGTTCTGTTCATTCAAATGAGAATGATAGCCGCTATTGCTATTATTGGAGGCTACGACCCGAAAGATGAAAGAGTTAAAACGTTTGCGTTTTCCTGTTTGGCAGGCAACACTGTAAAAGACATTCTCAAAGAAATCGGGATAGAAGCCGGAAAGCAATTTGTGCTTAAAAATGTGATTGGGAAAATTTCTGAAGGCACGCTAACCAGAATAAACAGAGCAGTTGGCTACGGGTTGCTCGCAAAATTCGGCGTGAAAGGCGCAGCAAGTTTAGGCAAAATGGTTCCGCTTATAGGCGGAATTATAGGCGGTTCAATGGACGCCGTTTGGGTAGCCAGCGTAGGCAAAATCGCAAAGTCGCTTTTTATAAACAATTCCGGTCTTTTGCTGGAAACAGATGCAGAGATTGTGGACTGAACAAAGGAGGAAACATGTCTTTTCGCATAAAATTAAAAGAGAGCATAGACACTATGGTCGAGACGGTAAAAAGCAAAGTTAAAGAAAGCGGAGGTTCTTTTGACTGGAATGGTTCCGCAGGGCAACTGAATGTGCAAACTCCGCTTGGAAAAGTAAAAGGCAACTGCAAAGTAGTTGCCGAGCGTGAAATAGAAATAAGCATAACCAACAAGCCATTCCTGATTTCGGAGAATCAGATAAAAAGCAAAATTGAAGAGTATTTGGGATGATTGCCAAATCAGAAGCCCTCAAGCTTTGGAAAAAAGCAGACTGGACGGAACTTGCGAAAGCAGCGCACGAGATGCGCATTCAAATGCACGGCAAAAAAAATGTAAGCTATACTGTTTTCAGAATAATAAATTACACCAATGTTTGCAAAATTGCCTGTTCTTTTTGCTCGTTCAAAAATACTGCGCCATACACTTTGAGTTTAAAAGAAATTCGCGCAGAAGCATTAAAGGCAAAAAAACAGGGAGCAATCGCAATCTTTTTTCAAGGTGGTGTTAATCCCGGTATTCCTCTTGATTATTATTTAAATGCTTTGAATTTATTAAACAAAGAATTGGGATTCCCTGTTCGTGCCTTTTCTCCTGTTGAGCTTTTTCATATAGCAAAAGACAATAAAATGCCTTTGCGAAAACTTTTGCAAAAATTGCGTACAGCCGGGCTTTCTTCCGTGCCAGGGGCCGGCGCAGAAATAATGACACCAAAAATGCGCAAAGTCCTCGCTCCAAAAAAACTGTCTGCAGAACAGTGGTGCGGCGTTATGAAAGAATGTCACAAGCAAGGCCTCAAAAGCAGCGCAAACATAGTGATTGGCTCAACCGAAAGTCCAGAAGACATTATTGAACATTTAAATTATATTCGAAAAACCGGCGGTTTTCAAAGTTTTATCCCATGGGTCTTTCAGCCTCAAACCAGTGCTTTTCCCATTCGCCACGTGACAAGCGTTGAATACATAAAACTCGTTGCGCTTTGCAGATTGTTTTTCCACAACATCCCAAACATCGAAGCTTCCGTTCTCGGAATGGGCAAGGCTTTAGGCGAACTTGCGCTTTATGCAGGCGCAAACGATATAAGCAGCGTTGTTTTAACAGAAAACGTTATGCAATCTCAAGGTGTAAAAACCATTAAAGAAGCAGAAGAGTTCATAAAAAACGCAGGATTTAACCCAGTTCAAAGAGGAATAGATTATTAATTGCGGGGATTTTGCGTAACTACTCAGTGCCAAGGCTGGCGAGGCTGCATCCGCATTTTCCTCATAACCGTTTTCGTTATCAATCTCTTCTTTGCTTGCAATTTGTAGTGCATTTCGTATAGGACTTCACAAGCAATTAAAGCCACAGCAATCAATCCCGCAAAATGCCAATAATACAAAATGAGTCCTGTTTTTGGCGATATAACCGTGGCTATCCCCAGTATCACTCCGCTGCCCACGCAACTGAATGCAACAATCAGCAATGCCGCCACAAAAATACCTTTAATAAAGTTCATATAACCTCCGTTGTTATAAATAATGGACTGTCTAGGGCATTAAACCCTATTTATAAATATACATTATTTTTCGAAAAAGCGGTCAATTTTTTTAAAAAAATATTTAAAAGCGGCGTTTTTGAGCCAAAAAAGGCGTTTTTTATAATAATAAAATAGTAGCAATTGGGGCTGCTAGGTAGAAACTGTCTGCACGGTCTAAAACTCCGCCGTGGCCTGGGAAAATTCCTCCGGAGTCTTTTATGCCCGACCAGCGTTTAAGAGCACTCATAAGCAAATCGCCGAGCTGCCCGGCCGCAGATATCGCAAAAGCAAAACCCATAGCCGCTACAAATGAAATGTCAAACACTGTGTATCCAAAGCCCGTAGGTGTCCAAATCCAAAACCAAAACATAGCGTAAAGAGTTCCGCCAATAGCACCTTCCCAGGTTTTTTTTGGGCTAATTTGCGGAGCAAATTTGTGTTTGCCAAAATGCCGGCCTGCAAAATAAGCCGCAGAGTCGCAAGCCCAAAGGGTTGTCATTACAATCAGAAATTTAGAACATTCTTTCCATCCCTGACCTTGCTCAAACAGCCCAAGGCTCATAGCTCCCCAAAGCCCAACATAAAGAGGAGCGGCAATTTGGAGCACAAGCCAAGGGAACAAATCTTTTACATCAATTTTGGCAAATGCGATGGATATATAAAGCATAACAACAGCCGCTAAAATTGGAAGCATATAGATTTTGCATTCAAAACCAAACCAAGGGATGCTTAGAGCCACGGCGCAAACGGGAGAAATCACAGCCATAAGCTTGGCAGGGCCGCCGTGCACGGCATTCACCATGCGAGACCATTCATAAGCACCAACCGCATTCAAGAACAAGATAAAAGCAAAGCGAGAATAATCGCCATGCCATAAAAGAAACGCCACTATGGGCATTGCAGTGAATGCGAATATGCAACGTTTTGCCAAATTACTCATATTGCCACCAACAGAGGCTCCATTTACGTTTATGTGAAAATATAGAAAACACTAATCTACGTTCTTTAATACTTCTCAACGCTAACGCCTGTATAATAGGCTTTTAGAATTTCATCAAAGCTCTGCCCGGTTTTTGAGCGCTCTATTGCACCCACTTGGCACATTCCAATGCCATGGCCAAAACCGGAACCGGAGAGCGTAATATCGTTTTGGCCTCGGATAATGTTAAACGCAGAACTCGGCAGAATTTTCCCGTTTCTTTGGAACAGCCACCTTGTGCGGTCTCCGTGAATTTCAAAAGAATCCGTATCTGTGAAAACCAGAAGCGTTTTCACTCGCCCACTAGGGAATTTCTCAATTATAAAGACTTGCTCAACTTTGTTAAACTTAAATGTTTTATCTGCTCTGGCTGCTTCCATATTTTTTTTAAACAGGTTTGCAAGCTCCGACTTGCTGAACTTTTCTTCCCATTTGGTGTATCTTGAAACTTGGCAAAAAGACCTGCCTTCCGCAGAATCCTTAACGGGAAGCAAAAAAGGCTTGCTTTCCTGCTTCCAAACTTCGGGCGTTTCGGTGTTGCCACCGCACGTAGAATGGTAATAAGCCTCTATTAATTTGCCGTTATGCTTAATAACAATGCCGTTCGTTGCGGATATAGCCTTGTTCACAAGAGAGTCTTCGTCGTTTTTTCCGCCATAAACCTGGTCTCGAGTGTCTGCGTAAACATCAAAACCCTGCGATTTACGGGAACCCAAATGGCTGTAGGCATAGGTTCTGGCGGCAACGGCTTGCGCTTTCAAAGCCTCAAAGCCTTCTTGCTTTAACCTGCCTATTTCGTGCGGAACAACGCCTTTCAAATAATCTTCCATATCCAAACTGTTTATAATCACAAGCCCACTGTCAGTGGAAAGCACGGCAAAGCCGCCCCTATAGGTTTTACCCGCATAAGTGCAGTTTCCTGCCGTTTCAATATCTGTTTTTCCAAGGTTTGCCTTAGCCTTGAACTCCCATTTTTTTTCCGGGCAAGAAATTACGGCGGATTTTTTCTCAAAGCCAACCCCAACGTCTATGGTATGTCTTTTAGTGGTGTCTTTCGGAAGCTCCGGCTCTTTTCCCGGAACATTGTCTTCTGTTATGCTTTTCGGCTGTTTTGGCTCACTTGGCTGCTCCTGCTTTACAGGAGGCGCAGGCGGCTCTCCCGAAGGCCCCAAAGACTTGAGCGGCGCACAAGCGTAAAAAAACGGAATTATCGTTATAAGTAAAAAAAACGGCATTTAGGAGTAATGTAGAAATGAAACTTGACATTTTACTTTATTATTTCTATATTTACTTCAATATTTATGGAGGTCTTATGAAGACTATTGTATCAATTGCTCAAAAAACCGCTTTTGCATGTTTTTTGTCCGTTGCCATTTCTCTGTTTCTCAGTTGTTCCAGTGGCGGCGGTGGCGGAAACAATGATAATTCCGGTGACAATAAAAATCCCGATGTAAATGTTCCGACAAAAGGAAAATCGGTAGATGCGCTTTTGCAAGATGCCGTAAACGCTCTGAAAAAAGAACAATGGGACGAAGCTGTGGCATATTACAACGCCGCTTTTGATGCAGATAACAACGACCCCAGAGCAATCATTTACTCCACGCTTGCAAATATCGCAAAAATAAGCACAGACCCAAAAGTCGTATCTCTTATAAAAGATAACTGTGGATTCACCGCATATCCTAACAAACTGAATGCCTTGTTAAGCGACAGTTGGATGAAAGAATACCCTGAAGACGAATACGGATACAAATCTACTCTGCCTATTATAAGCACCCCGGACTGGCTTAAAAACGGCGGTCAAGGCACAATATATAACGATGCCTTGTTAAACGGAAGAGTTTTTTCTGCAGAAAATTGGTCTCTTTCTCTCATTGCAAATGTAATAGATAAAAATTCAAATGGTTTCAATAAATTGTTGGACGATGTTATAGACGGCGTATTCGGACTTTCTTACAACGCCGCCGTAACCAGACTTCAAAAACTGGAGAATAGAAAAGAAGACAGAATAAAGCTAGACCCTTATTTTATTGAAAAATTGGATCTGCAAGAGTATTTCGACGAAAACGACAAAATAGGTTGGGCAGAAGTTAACGCAGTTTTGTCTGCCATGCTTGTGGTGAAGGCTTCTTTGGAATGGGTTGCTTCTTACGATTTGAACACAGATTTGAACTGGCTTAAGCACTCTTGGAAAAATAGTGATGAATTTCTTAATCAATTTAAAAAAGTCGATGCAAAAAACTTGCCGTTCAATAATAATTTCTTAAAAGTTCGCCCTGGTAAAATGGCAATCGCAAAAGCAAGCTATGTGAAAGCAATAAGAGGTTTGCAGGATTCTTACACATCTATTCAAACCAGCGATCTTTACCCAAAAGAAGTGAAAAACGCATATACCACCATCAATGGCGGTTTTGATAAACTTGTTGATGCTATCAATAAAAACGACAAGTTCTATATTCCTGAAGATCCTACAAAAGGTGCTTGGCCAACAAGCAAAACCAGCAATGTTATTGCAGTAATAGATCTCGGCAGATTCTTTACAGAGGGCTTTTTTTCCTTGCAAAAAATATTTGAAACAGATGGTGGAAAGCCCGTATTTTATGCTTGCGAATATGAATATAGCTGCACTAATGATTACTACTACTGCACAGACGAGTTAGTCGCACAAGCAAAACTGACTAAAGCAAATAATTCCACTTTCATTGACAATGGTTCCGAATTATGCTTGAAGTTCAATCTCTCTTACATAAATGAACTTTCCGCAGAATTGGACATAGCCGGAAGCGACACTGAGCTTGTGAACACCGGTCTTAGAGGAGAAGCAGCAAAGGTAGTGTTTGGAAAGTATTATCCGTAATGTCTCTTTAGGCATTGCATTTTTTATAAGCATAGCGTTTGCTTCTAACAGAGCAAGCGCTTATTTCGTTTATGACTTTGGAAGAATGTACGATGCGCAACTTAACAACGAAAAAATAAATCTGAATGCAAAAATTCTGTATCAAAACTCTTACTTTTTTAACTGGAATGCAACGGACATTGAAGGTGACGGCGGAAAGGTGATTTTGCTTTCGGTAGCAAAACCGGTTAACATAAACTCGGTTATTCTGGAGCCTTCTTTTTTGTATGCAAACGGAACTTGGGATAGAGGAGATTTTAGTTATTTTTACGGAAAGCCGAATTTGCCTAAAGCTCTTGGTTTTGGGATGTCTATTTATTACGGGCATAATTCTCTTATTGCAAATTACATACTCTGCAACGGAAAAATTTTAAATAACTCGGGAGAAGTGGAGTTATTCAATTCGGATTTTTATTTGTATAATATTATTTATAAATTCAGCGCAATTAAAAACCTCAATTTATATGCCGGCTTCACCGGGTTAAATGCGGAAGCCGCCGGCGCATTGACAGCGGCAAACCAGCAATATTTTCTTTTCCCATATTCATTTTATGAAGCGAACGGACGTTTGAATGTAAAGTTTGTTCACGGACTTGCGAATTTTACATTAGAATCTAATTCGGTGGAATATGGCATTGACGTTGGCGCACTCGTTGCGGTTTATGAAAACATAAAAGGAAATTTGCATTATAAATACAGAAAATTTTTCGGAACATTTTACGGAACAGAAGAGATTTACGAAGATTTTTATCCGGTTCCCATGAAAGGCAGCGGCATTGTTTTTTCAATTTTAAGCATTAAAACAAAAAAAATTAAGTTTGGCGAAAACTATATCCAATATGGTGTTCAAAAACCTTTAGCCTTGCCTTTCGGCAGATTTTTCTACGAAGAACCCTACATTGATGATGGTGGTAGCAGCAGCGGTGGCGGTGAAGGAATCGCAGAAGAAAGCGAGAGCGTTGGCAAACTTATTAAAGATGCTCTGTTATGGGGTTTAACGGCTAGCGTGAATGTGTATTTTTGATAACGCTGTTTCTGCAAGCGTCGTCTGCCTCTACCAAGTGTCTTTTTCCATAACGGTCTTCTATTTCCAAATGGTGCTTTTTGCATGGGCAGCTGCAATGCGGTTTTGTTTTGTTGTCTGAAAACGCTGCCGCAAACAGGCAGTGTTTTGTGTGGAATTCCGGCACAGGAGATTTATAGAAACTGCTTATTCCGTTTTGCAAAAAATATTCCTCGCTAAGATAGTTTTTAATGTTTAAACAGTTATAATCGCCGCATAGCTCTGCGCCTTGCAATTCTTTGAGCGCACCCAGATTTCGAATGAGAATTGGCGTTGACTTTGGAGCATACGGAGCATCTCCTTCTTCGTGGATGCGCCTTGTTGCGCATTTTGGCTTTTCTTTAGACATGGGGCACGAGGCATGAGGCGTGATTTTGAATTTGTTTATGCCTGGAAAAACTCTTGCAGTTCTTGCTTCGTTTAGCTTTTCCACCGCACGCTGCCTTAGATTGCGAATCATTTTTGCATTTACAAAAGCGTTTCTATCAACACTTATAACCGGATTTTCGCAAATATAAGGCGATTGCATTGGCACTTCAACGAGTGTATCTTTGCTGCGCTCGATACTTCCTTTTTCCAAAAGAAAATCACTTTGAACTTCTATATTTTCGATTTTTAAAACCAAAGGCTTGCCAACTTCTCCTGAAAGTTCAATGCTTACAGGAATTTTTCTTTTATCCTTAAATGTGCTGCGAATTTCTTTTTCTTTTGAAGGGCTGTCGTTTACATAAGCCATTTCAATGCCACGAAAATTTTTCTCATTTGAAAATTCCAAACACAGCAAATTGCCGTCACGTTCTGCCTTAAACACTCTGCCGCCGCAGGATGTTGGCGTAAATAAAATTCCGTCGCCAGGTTTACATTCATTTTCTGTTTTTACCCATACTTTTGAGCCTTTTGTTTTTTCAACCGCCCCTAAAAAAGAGCCTATGTTCCCGGATGTTTCACCGCTAACAACGCATTGCCGCTCCCCTTTTTTCAGCCATCCGGTTGTAAATCCACGGCTAAACACGTTTTTCGCAGAATTATCCTTTGAGCGATATGCGGCAACAACGCTTGCAACGTATTCGGGGCTTTTAAGCCTGCCTTCTATTTTCAGAGAGTCTATTCCGCAATCTATCAATTCATCTAAAACAGGCAGTGCGCACAAATCGCTTGTGCTTAAGCAATATGGTTTTGAACCGGTTTGTGCTTTGCCGTCTATAACGAATTTGTATGGCAGCCTGCATGGTTGCGCACACTGTCCGCGATTGGCGCTGCGGCCTCCGAAATATTCGCTTGCAAAACATTGCCCACTATAAGAAACGCACAAAGCGCCGTGAATGAAAACTTCAAGTTCCATCGAAGGGCAGTTTTTCCTTATGGATTTTATTTGCTCTATGGAAAGCTCACGGGCTAAAACGCATCTGCTGATTCCCATTTCTTGTGCCATTTGAACAGCTTGTGTGCTAGCAATGGTCATTTGCGTGGAGGCGTGCACGGAGAGCCAAGGCGCAACCGCTCTAAACCACTTCACCAGCCCAATATCCTGCACAATAACCGCATCGGGGCAAAGCTCCAAATATGGCGTTATAACGCTTTCAAAATTCATAAGCTCTTCGTTTGAAATCAGAATATTGCAGGCAAAATAAACCTTGACTCCGTATAAACGGCAGTAATGCGTTATGTTTTTAATATTTGCAAATGCCGGAGCAATACGCCGGGCGTTGAATCCGGGAATTCCCACATACACGGCATCGGCACCGTTTTGAACGGCTGCGTGGCACATTTCTTCGCTACCTACTGGGGCAAGTATTTCCGGGAACATTTTATGAGAAATTTAGAAAAAAATTTTCTATTTTACCCATATGCAACTCTTAATCGCATTAATTATTATGGCAACACTGGCAAATGCTCAGACCCTCGGATTTGGGGCTAGAATAAATCAACTTGGCTACGGAGAGCAGGCCAAAAAAATTCTTGTTTACAAAACTGCAAACGCCCAGTCTGTGGAATTCATAGATTTAACAAACGGTCGTGTTGCGCTTACAGTTCCCTTGTCTGCGCCGGCAACTTGGGAGTTCAGCGGAGAAACAGTTCGCAAAGCAGATTTTTCGGCCCTAAAAAAAGGGCTTTATGCCGCATACATAAACGGAACACGAGTTTCCGATAATATAGTTGTGCAAAACAATGTTTACGAAGATGTATATAAAGCTGCGCTTAAATGGTTTTATTATCAGCGGGCAGGCATATCTCTAACGCCGGAGTTTGCCGGCAAATGGGCTCGTGCCGCAGGCCACCCGGACACTGAAGTTTATTATTTCCCGGAAAACGAAAAACCGGAAGGCTGGAAAATCAGCAGCCCCAAAGGTTGGTACGATGCCGGCGATTACGGCAAATATATTGTAAACAGCGGAATTTCCGTTTTCACAATTTTGCAGCTTTACGAACATTTTGAAAGTGAAGTAAAAAAAGTTTCCTTGAACATTCCCGAAAGCAAAAGCAAAACTCCGGACATACTGGAAGAGGTTCGCTGGAATTTAGACTGGATGCTTACAATGCAAGATACCGACGGCGGTGTTTATCACAAACTCACAACAGCAAGGTTCTGCGGCCACATAATGCCGTCCGCAGACACGGCCAAAAGATACGTGGTTATGAAAACCACGCCTGCTACCTTGGACTTTGCAGCGGTTATGGCACAATCTGCCCGTATTTACAAACCATTTGATGCAAAATTTTCTCAAAAAGCGCTGGCCGCCGCAGAAAAAGCCTTTGAATGGGCAGTTAAAAATCCGAGCATAATGTTCAAACAACCGGACGGAATGAATACCGGGCCATACAACATGGATAACAAAACCACAGACGAATATTTATGGGCTTCAACCGAGCTTTTTATGAGCACAAAGAAAGGCATTTACAAGCAGGCAATAGAATCAACGCCGTTTACCACCCATGCTCCGTGGTGGGGCGATGTAAACCTCCTTGCGGTTTACAGACTCTCCGACAGCAAAAACGGTTTTGATAAAAATTTAACCAAAGCAGCGCAGGATACATTATTAGTTGTGGCGAATATGTTAAGAGACGAGGTGGAAAAATCTGCTTACGGATTGCCCATATTCAAATGGAACTGGGTTTGGGGTTCAAATTCCGTAATTGCAAATAACGGAATTGTGCTTTTGCATGCATATTATTTAACAAAAGACAAACGCTATTTAGACGGCGCTCAAAGAGCATTGGATTATCTTTTGGGAGCAAACCCTCTCGACATAAGCTATGTATCCGGGTACGGTAACAGAACAATGATGGACCCACATCACCGCCCCTCGGAAGCCGATGGAGTTTTTGAGCCGGTGCCCGGTATGCTGGCCGGAGGCCCTCACGAAGGCGGGCAAGACATTAAACCCGGTAATTGCGAAATGAATTATGTTCAAAAAGGAAAACCTGCCCTTTCTTACATAGACCACAGATGCAGCTATGCCTCAAATGAGGTAGCCATAAACTGGAACGCTCCGCTTGCGTATTTAGCCGGAGCATTGCATTATTTGAACAACGGAATTTTCTAGCAATGTTCTATTCCACGCTTGCGAAATTCAACTGGAAAACGGTTGAAGAGGCTATTATAGTAACAACTTTGCAGGCTGTAGAGCGAGCGTTGTCTAAAAAAGAAAATTTGAATATTGAAGATTTTGCGGCTTTGATTTCTCCGGCAGCTGTGCCTTATTTGGAGGCTATGGCAAAGAAGAGCAGAGACATAACGCTGCAACGCTTTGGAAAAGCCATTCAGCTTTACTTGCCGCTTTATCTTTCCAACGATTGCGAAAATTCCTGCGTTTATTGCGGGTTTAACAGGGGCAACAACATAGAGCGAAAAACATTGAATGCAAGCGAAATTCTGGCAGAAATTCAAGCGATTAAAAAACTTGGGCCGTTTGAGCACATATTGCTTGTGACGGGTGAAAATCCAAGCGTTGCAGGTGTTGAATACTTGGCAAATGCGGTAAAACTTTGCCGAGAGCATTTTTCTTCCGTTTCAATAGAAGTTCAGCCTCTCGGCACGGAAGAATATGCATCCCTCGCAGAAAATGGCGTAACGTCCGTATATGTTTACCAGGAAACATATAACGAAGAATCTTACAAACGGCACCACCCCAGAGGCAAAAAGAGCATTTTTGAACATCGTTTGCACACGCCGGACAGAGTTGGGCTTGCCGGCATAAGAAAGATTGGCATTGGAGCATTGCTTGGCTTGGAAAATTGGCGTGTTGACAGTTTTTTTGCTGCACTGCATTTGAAATATTTGCAGGAAACCTACTGGAGAAGCAAATTCTCCGTTTCTTTCCCAAGACTAAGGCCTTTTGAAGGGCAAAACTTTGATTTATGCACACCAAGCGATAGAGAGCTTGCACAACTTATATGCGCCTACAGAATATGTTTTCCCGATGTGGAAATCTCTTTAAGCACACGTGAATCCGCAAGTTTCAGAGACAATGTTATGCTGTTCGGAGTAACGACCATGAGCGCAGGCAGCCGCACAGATCCGGGTGGTTACACGGTTTCTCAAAACGAACTCTCGCAATGGGAGATAAACGATATGCGAACTCCCGCAGAAATAGAGCAAAAAATCAGGCAGAACAACTACGACCCTGTGTGGAAAGACTGGGATGACGTTTTATTGCTCACTTAAAGCTGCCCGTGAACGGCACAGCGAGTGGTCACTGGCTAGTAGCTAGTGGTAGCTACTAGCCACTAGCCTAGAGAGTTAATCGGCGTTTACTATATTTTCTTTCTAGATGTCGTTTAATAAACTTTTCAAATTTCTTCGTTCAAGAGATAAACGCTCGTTGCTTGTGATAAAAGCACTTATTATGGCAACGCAGGTTTTGATTTTTTTTATGGTAATGGGTTCTCAGTCGCCGGAAGTAATGTATTTGAGCATCCTGCCAATAATATCATACTCATTTTTTTTCAAAGAATTGCATGGGCTGTTTTTTGCCCTTATAGTAAGCCTGTGTTTTAGCCCGTTCCTTATAGACATAGGAACCAACCCGGCTTTGTGGGGAATTAGAGCATCCTGTTTCTTGTTTGTGGCTTTGACATTCGGAAGGCTCAGCAGAGTGCTCGAATTTCAGTTTTACAAAGAGCGAAAACAACGATTCATAGATTCCCTAACCGAAATGCCCAACAGACAAGCTCTTTGCAGAGATTTGCAAATGCTCACAAAAAACGAAACAAAAGGGCGGTTCATAATAGCGGTTGTTTTTATATCCAACAGAAAAAGACTCTCGGAGACTTTTGGAATCGATGTAACAAAAAGTGTATTCAGGCAACTAAGCAACAGAGGAAAAGAACTTAGCAAAAAAATATCGTGCAACGTTGAAATCTTCTCTTTAAGCCCCGACCAAATTGCTTTTCTTTTTAAAAAACACGAAAACTGCGACTTTGCTTCAAAAGAAGAACTTGAAAACATTCTTACAGATATTTCAAAAAACAGTTTCCTGCACAAGGGATTCTTTTTGCACAGCGACACTCGTGTAGGATTTTATCGATTTACCGATTTCACAGGCATAAACCAAAACGAAACACCATTGCTATGTGCGGAAAAAGCAATGGACACGGCCGTGAACCAAATGAAAGACATGGTAATTTACAATCCGCTTGGCCATGAGCAAAATTCGGCAATTGCGCAGACTCCGGATATTCTAGGCGAAATAGACCTTGCCATCAGGAGCCGCTGGATGTTTTTGGTTTATCAACCCAAAATAGATTTGGCAACGGGAAAAGTCCGGTCGGTAGAAGCTCTTATAAGATGGAAGCACCCTACTAAAGGCTTTGTGCCGCCCAATGTGTTCATTCCGCAAGCGGAGCAAAGCACTTTAATAGAAAACATAACAGAGTTTGTTATTAGGCAAGCAATTCTGCATTTAAAACTGTGGCAGAGAAGCGGAGTGAATGTCACTATTGCGGTTAACGTTTCTTCCTTTAACCTGTTACAACCGGATTTTGTGAACAAGGTTTTGTATTGGCTGCAAGAACACAACCTTCCGCCGGAAAGCTTGGAAATTGAGATTACAGAAGGAGCTCTTATTGCGGACTTCCAGCACGTTTTAGACGGACTTAAGCGCTTTCGTGACACGCAAATAAAAATTGCTTTAGACGATTTTGGAACAGGCTATTCTTCTCTGCAATACTTGCAAAAACTTCCCATAGACTATTTGAAAATAGACCAGTCATTTATTCGCAATTTGGGAGTAGGCAAAGAATCAAAAGAAATTGTAAAAGCAATCGTGCATTTGGCTCATTCGCTAAACATAAAAACCATAGCCGAAGGCATAGAGACTTTGGAAGATTATGAATATCTCAATAGCGTTAATTGCGATATTGGGCAGGGATTTTATATGTCAAAACCATTAACGTCAAACACCTTTGTTTCTTGGTATTCGGAAAATAACGGAGTGTTTAAGAGTTGAGAGTTGAGAGTTGAGAATGGAGAATTGAAAATTGAAAATTGAAGATAAACTTGTTGCTAAAATAAAAGAGCATGCGCTTTTTGCGGTGCTTTTAGACCCGGACTCTTCGGAAAGCGATGCTTTTTTGGAAACGGGGAAAATGGCGTTTGAAAACGACGCCGATTTAATTTTTGTTGGCGGTTCGTTAATAGGCAATGCAAGTTTGCCAAAGAAAGTAGCGGAGCTAAAAAAAATAATTGACATTCCTATAGTTTTGTTTCCTGGTGGTGCTTCGCAGGTTGTGCCGGGTTTTGATGCAATGCTTTTCACTTCTCTTGTGAGCGGCAGAAATCCGCAGTATTTAATTGAAGAGCAGCTTCGCGGAGGTTTAATGGTAAAAGCACTCGGCATAGAAGCTTTTCCCACAGCCTATATGCTAATAAACAGCGGCCCGGCTACAGCAGTGGAATATATCTCAAACACAAAACCAATACCGGCAGATAAACCCAAGCTAACAATGGCGCACGCAATAGCCGCAGAACTCATGGGTATGCGCTGGACTTACCTCGAAGCCGGCAGCGGAGCAGAAAATCCTGTTCCTCTGGAGCACATAGTTTTAACTCGCAAAGCCACGAACCTAAACATAATTGCCGGTGGCGGCATAACAACCCCTCAAGATGCGCAGGCCCGTGTAAAAGCCGGTGCAAACGTGATTGTTACCGGAACAATTTGGGAGAAAAACCCATACCCGGATTTGATGAAAGAATTCGCAATGGCTGTGCATAAAAATGGATAGTGGCAAGTGGCTGGTGGCTAGTGGGGTTTCCATTGGTTATAAAAAACCGATTGTGCAAAATTTGTCGTTTGAATTGCATAGCGGTTTAACCTGTTTGATAGGCCCAAACGGCAGCGGAAAAAGCACTTTGCTGAAAACCATTGCCGGCTTAATAAAGCCGCTTGCAGGCACACTTCCAACCTTTGACGCAAAAACAATTGCTTTTGTGCCGGCGAACTTCCCGGCAGAAACCAACATAAAAGTGTTCGATTTTGTGGCTCTGGGCAGAAGCCCGCACACAAACGCTTTCGGCAAACTTGAGCAAAAAGACATAGACATAATAAATTCCGCAATGGAGCAAACGGAAACCACGCATTTCGCAAAACTCAGAGTGAACGGCTTAAGCGATGGCGAAAAACAGCGAGTAGCCCTTGCACGTGCGCTTGCGCAAAGCACGAAAATTCTGCTGATGGACGAGCCCACGGCGTTTTTGGATCATTCGCACCGAGTGAAGCTTTTTGAGTTTCTGAAAAAGAAGGCAAGCGAAGAAGGCATGGCTGTTTTGCTTAGCACTCACGAGCTGAATTTTGCAGAGCAATATGCAGACAAGATTTTGGAGTTTTCATCCAACTCATAACTCGTACTTCTGCCGCCCCGCAAGTCTTGCCTTAAAATTCCCTTATCCAGCAAGTCTTTTATATCTCTTAGTGCAGTGTCCGGAGAGCATTTTGCTATTTTTGCCCATTTTGAAGAGCGAAGTTTTCCATCAAAACCGTCTAGCAATTTATTCAGCATCAAGCGCTGGCGAGCATTCAGAGGCGTATCTTTGTGTTTATCCCAAAAATTTGCTTTATGCAGTACGGAGTGCGTTATTTTTTCAGATTCCAGCAATGCTTTTTTCAAACACAGCAAAAACCACAAAAGCCAATCCGTTATATTGCCATCTCCATGCTGAGTTTTTTCCAAAACATCATAATATTTTTTTCTCTCTTTCAAAATTTGTGCAGACATACTGTAAAAACATTGCGAACTGTTATCCGAGCGAGCAAGCATCATATCCGCTATTGCACGGGCTATTCTTCCGTTGCCATCATCAAATGGGTGTATTGTAACAAACCAGAAGTGCGAAATTGCAGATTTTAGAATATGATTAAGTTCATTTTCATTATTGAACCACTTTAAAAAGTCAAACATCTCCCGCAAAAGCCTGTGCGGCTTTGGAGCCTCATAGTGAACATTCAAATGTCCTATGCGGCCGGAAACCACTTGCATTTCCGTTGTTCTGTACTTCCCTACGGATATCGCAGGAGCATGCTCGCTTGAAAATAGAACCTTGTGCCACTCAAAGAGCCTTTTTTCTGTAAGCGGCTGTTCAAAGTTTTGCGTTGCATCAAGCATCATTTCCACAACGCCATCTATTGCTTTGTCTGATTTTACCATGCCGGCTACATCCATGCCTAGACGTCTGGCTACTGACGAGCGTACTTGCTCATAATTCAATTTTTCGCCTTCTATTTCTGAAGATTTCAGCACATCCAGCGTTAAGGTATTCAGCATAGCCTCTGTTTTTTGGGAAAAACCAAGCGCAAACATTAAACCGCATATCTTGCCCTGCAAGTGAACAACCTCGTTCAGCAGCAAATTAACCGAGTTTTCATCCCAAGAAAACGCAGTCCAGTTTTCCCGGTCATGAATGGCAAGCTTTTTCCTCATGCGGAGAATATAGAAAATAATCACCGCATATTTGCGGAGATTAATTGCGCAAATTTTATTTTTCTATCTTATTCACTATGAACAAACTCCTTCCTTTTCTCGCCTTTATTTCTCTTGCAATGCTAGCTTGTCAGGAAAAAACCGCAGTTGTGCAAATCCAAGGCAATAAAATGATTCTGGATTGCGGAACAGAAATCACAGTTATAGACGACCGGCCCGGCGAAATGGATGCATCGCTGTTTAGCGGCGTGTTAAGCGAAGATGAAAAACTTGCTTATATGCCAAACGGCAAAGCACCTTCTTCGGTGAATATATTTTTAGTGAAAACGGGCGACAAAACTTATATGATTGATGCAGGTTTTGGAAATGCCGTTAAAGATAATAGAATAGACCCTAAAAGCGTAGATGTGGTTTTGATTACGCACAAACACGGCGACCATATTTCCGGATTGTTGCAAAACGATTCTGCTGTATTTTCATCTCCTGTGTACATAGCACAGCTTGAACGTGACTACTGGCTAAGCGAAGATGCTCCCAATTCCGATTTGCAAAAAAAGCTCTCTCTCGTTTACGGAGATAGCTACAAAACGTTTAATTTCGGCGACACTCTTGCTCCCGGCATTGTAGCTATTGATGCATCCGGGCACACGCCCGGACACACAGCGTTTTTAATAGGAACTGGAAAACAGAAACTCTTAATGGCGGCAGACTTTTTGCACGCAGCAGCGTTGCAATTCCCTGCGCCAACCGAAAGCGCAAATTTTGATATGGATAAAGAAAAGTCCGTGAAAACCAGAATAGCTTTAATGGAAATGGCAGAAAAAAACGACTGGTTTATTGCCGGAGTTCACATTCCAAACCCAGGCTGGGGCAAAGTAACACGCACGAATTTATCCGGCACGTTCACATTCCAAACACCGCTGCCCCACTGAGGTTTTGAATCTATATTCTTAATTTCAAGTTTGAGCAAATCTGTGCCGGAAGAAAGCAACACGGAATTTTCAACGTATTCGGTTTTGAAAACGTTTTGCCCGCCGCAATCAATTGCATCCACACGCTGACCTAAAAACAAAAGCGAAAATTTGTGAATGTCAACGCCACCGTAAATGGGAACAAAAACGCAATCGCCTGTTCCCTCCATATATCTTTCTTCTTGAGGAAAAACTATTTTCCAATTACCATCGTTCCAAAGAAGGCTCGCCGCACTTAATCCAAAAGTTCCGCTGAGTTCCAAACGATATTTTTCGTTTGGAACGGCAAACAAAACAGCAGATAATTTCTCATTGACATTTTCCTGTGAAACGGAAAGCACAGTTTTAACCTTTGCTTTGCTAGGCAGAGCAGGCTGCTTCCCTTCTTGAAAATACACCGCCGGCGACTTTGACGCACAGGAAGCGAGAAGCAATGCTATTATGCACAAAAATATTAATTTATTCTCCACTATCAACTCTCAACTATTTTTTCAGCTTCGCTTTATATTCTTTAACTTTATCTTCCAATTTCAAAGCTTCGCACACCGCAATCAAGTGTTCCCAAAGTTCGTCTGCGTCCATGCCGTCTGCTGCCAGTTTTTCAAAGATTTCCAAAGCTTCTTTGTATTTGCCGGTTTTGTAGAGGCCCCAGGCTTTTGAATCCAAATATGATGGCTCGGTTGGAGAAAGCGAGAGAGCTTTGTCCACAAGAGTTATGCCTCTGTTTATATCCATATCCCGGTTTATAAGTATGTAGCCAAGGTTGTTCAAAGCTATGTGGTTTTTCGGTTCGCTTGCCAAAATCTGTTCCAGCCAAATAACCGCAACCGTTATGCTATCCATAAGTTCATAGTTGTTTGCTATGTTAATAGCAAGCCTAGATGTGAATTCTTTTGACGGATGCGAGAAAAACAGCGTTAAAAGAACTTCGTTTGCTTCGCTGTATTTTTTCAATGAAGCGAGAATTTGCGCCTGCAAATATGCATATTCCGCATAGCCTATTCCGTTTACTTTAAACGCTTCGCCAAGCAAATCTGCGATTGCGGAATCGGGAGTTTCCGTTATTTGATAAAGCAAAACCTGTTTTTCCAGCAAGCGTGGCGGATAATCAAGTTCCGGCAGCAAAATATCGTAAATTCGTTTTAGTTCCACATAGTTTTGTTTGGATTCCGGTTCGGCGTATTTTTGGGAAAATTCCAAAAGTTGGGCATATTCGTATAAAACGCTTAAATTTCCTTTGATTACATCTGCCGCTTTTTTATAGTTTACCGCTGCGCTATCTAACATTTCTTTTTCTTTGTAAAGCCTTGCCATAAACAGGAAGTCATCACCTGTGGCTCTTGGGCTTTTAACTGCAAGTTCAAGCAAAGGGAATGCTTCGGCAGTTTTATTTTGCCTTAATAAAATTCTAATAACTTCGCCAAGCAAAAAATGGCTTTTCGGTTCGTTGGCAAGAGCACGTTTTAAAAACAGTTCCGCAAATACAATTTTGCCTTCTTCTATCATATCCAGCGCGCGCAAATAATGCTCGTGCGCAGAAACTGCGCTAGGAGTATCTGTGTGAAGCATTGTATCTATTTTAGCAAGCTCTGCCGCCATGTTTATTTTCGGAACAGCCGCTTCCGCAGAACCTTCTTTGCCTAGTGCTTGCTCGGTAGCTGTCTTTGGACCGCCGGCGCAAGACATTGTCTGAACAACGATTCCCAATATTATTAAGATTTTCAGAATTTTTAAACCACTTGCCTTTTTGCTATTCGTTTTCATTCTGCTACTCCGCTATTGTCAGGTTTATTTCGGTGCCGTAATCTAAATATTCACCGGGTTTGGGATTTAGTTCAAGAATCGTGTTTGGAAGTTTATCTTCGGCTTCCATAGTTGCTATGTCACCGATAACAAAACCAAGCGAATCCAGAACCTGGCGTGCGTTTTCCAAAGACATTCCTTTTAAGTTAGGCAAAAGCGCCTTGTCTCTGCTGTTGCCCGATGATATGATTACATCTACTTTTGAGCCTATACGCACTTTTTTATCGCTTTCTGGCTCGGTTCTAATTACCACGCCTCTTGGGATTTCGGCGTGAGCACCATCTATTTTTGAGCCTAGCAAAAGCCCAAGCCTTTGGAGCGATATTTCAGCTTGCCTTTGGCTTGCGCCTCGCAAATCTGGAATTGCAACCTCTTGCATGCCCTTTGAAAGCGTTAAAAAAACCGTTCTGTTTTCTTTTACGGTTCTGCCTGCAACCGGAAGTTGAATTAGAACATTATTTGCCGGAATAATCCCGCTATATCTGCCTTCCTTAGCCCATTTGAAGTTCAATCCGGCAGCCTTTAGAGTGCTTTCTGCCTGCTCTGCCGGGATGTCCACAACATTTGGCACAGGCAAGGTTTTTACAAAATGACCTGCCATAACTGGCATAAGAACCCAATTTACCAAGGCAGCAAGCACAAAAACAGCCAAAATCCAAAAAGCTATTGCAAAAGGAACGGGACGGCTTCTAAAAAATTCAAGCACAGATTTCATTTATAAAGAAAATATAGAAATTTCTCACTCATTTTAACTTTTTTGGAAAAAAAATTGACAACTGTTCGAATTTTTTCTATATTTTACATCGGCAATAGTTGCATTGGAACGCATCAACTGGTGCAACTATGCCTTTATTCATCATCGTCAACCATAGGAGAACACAGATGAACAAGTCCAAGTTAATACTCACCGCTATTGCCTTAGCTGCAATGGTAATCACATCTTGCGGTGGAAGCAAACCAGCGGCAGATACCGCTGCTACGCCAGCACAGGATCCCCAGCAAGCATTAGAATCTGCACTTGAAGCTGCTTCAAGCCCGGAAGAAAAAGCTGAGATATATGCGAAAGCTATCGCAGAAGCAAAGGCACAAGCAGAGGCTCAGAAGGCTGTTGTTGCTACTGCCGAAAATAACCTTGCAAAAGCACCGGCAATGGCGAAAAAAGCATTGCAAGGTACGCTTGATAAGGAGAAAGCTGCCGCTGCCGCTGCCGATGCAAGAGTAGAATCGCTGATATCACAGGCCGCTGCTGCTGCTGCTGTGCCTGCGGTAGAGGCTGTAATTGCACCTGCAGCAGAAGCTCTCTCTGCAGAAGAAGCATCGGCTGCCGAATAAATTCTAATATATAATATTATTAAAATATACCCGTTACTTAACGGGTATATTTATTTTTATACATAATTCAAAAATTTCTATATTACTTTTTATTATGTCTGCAACACCCCTCATTTGGTATTTAGTCCCCATATCATCAATTATTTCTCTTGGCTTTGCCTGGTTTTTCTTCAAAAGCATGATGAAAGAATCCGAAGGCACACAAGAAATGAAAGACATTGCGCACTATGTGCGTGAAGGTGCTATGGCTTACCTAAAACAACAATATAAAACCGTTTCGATGGTATTTGTTGTTTTATTCATTATTCTCATAGTGCTTGCGGTGCTGGGTATCCAGAATCCGTTTGTTCCAATGGCATTCCTAACCGGCGGCTTCTTCTCCGGTTTGTGCGGGTTCCTCGGAATGAAAGCAGCCACCAAGGCAAGCGCAAGAACAGCAAACGGCGCAAGGCAAAGCCTTAACAGCGCTCTGCAAACTTCTTTCCGCAGCGGAGCCGTTATGGGCTTGGTGGTGGTTGGCTTTGGCTTGCTGGACATAGCAGCTTGGTTTATACTGCTGAACTATGTGTTCGATAATAACATATTAGGCTTTGGCATTGGTTATACTGAAAAACAAAAAATGGTGGAAATAACCACCGTTATGCTAACATTTGGAATGGGCGCAAGCGTTCAAGCCCTGTTTGCCCGTGTTGGCGGCGGCATTTACACAAAAGCCGCCGATGTAGGCGCAGACCTTGTAGGCAAGGTAGAAGCCGGAATCCCCGAAGACGATCCTCGCAACCCGGCTACCATAGCAGACAACGTTGGCGACAATGTTGGCGATGTAGCAGGCATGGGCGCAGACTTATACGAAAGCTATTGTGCATCCATTCTGGCAACTGCGGCTCTTGGCGCAGTTTTGTCAACAACAGGCAATTCCTCTTATGTAATAGCCCCAATGCTGGTGGCTGCGCTTGGAATTTTATTTTCAATAGTCGGCATATTTATGGTTCGCACAAAAGAAGATGCGAGCGCAAAAAATTTGCTGCGCTCTCTTTTAACCGGGACTCTAGGCAGTTCGGTTTTGATTTTAGCAGCTTCTGCTGGGCTTGCATCTTTTGGAATAATAACATGGGGCATTTTCGGCTCCGTGATATCCGGTTTGGTGGTTGGCATAATAATAGGGCAGCTCACAGAATACTATACTTCCGATATTTACAAACCAACGCAAGGCATAGCCGAACAAGCAAGGCTAGGGCACGCTACCACAATAATAGAAGGCATAGCCATTGGCATGAAAAGCACCGGTTTTTCCGTTTTAACCATAGTAATCGGAATTCTTTTGGCATTCGGATTTGCAGGCGGTTTCAGCGGTGCTGAAAACGCTTTGTCTGTGGGGCTTTATGGAGTTAGCTTTGCCGCAGTCGGAATGTTATCCACGCTTGGCATTACCTTGGCAACAGACGCATTTGGCCCAATAGCAGACAATGCTGGCGGAAACGCCGAAATGGCAAAACTCCCTCCTGAAGTTCGCAAACGCACAGATGAGCTGGATATGCTCGGAAACACAACCGCCGCAACCGGAAAGGGCTTTGCCATTGGCTCGGCCGCTTTAACCGCAATAGCGCTTCTTGCCGCATACATAGAAGAAGTTAAGCTCTGGCTTGGCAAACACGCAGCGAGTGCTGGCGGAACTTTCGATGCCGGTTCGGTTACATTTTCAAACAACGCAGAAAACCTTGCGAAACATTTTGCGTCAAATTCGGGCGTTAGAATAATAGACAACGGAAACAGAGCAATAGAAACAGATCACGGAACGCTTGTGGGGCTTGTTACGCAAAACGCAAATATATCCGATTTTTTAACCGCATACAACATAACGCTAATGAACCCGGCCTTGCTTTGCGGCTTGTTTATAGGCGCTATGATGGTGTTCCTTTTCTGCTCCATGTGCATTCAGGCTGTGGGCAGAGCAGCGGGCGCAATGGTGGAAGAAGTCCGCCGCCAGTTCCGAGAAATAGCAGGAATTATGGAAGGAACCAGCAAACCGGACTACGCTCGCTGCGTTGCAATAAGCACGGCAGGTGCGCAAAAGGAAATGATTATGCCGTCTTTGATGGCTGTAGTTCTTCCGGTTTTGGTTGGCTTAACTCTGGGTGTTCCGGGAGTGTTCGGTCTTTTAGCCGGAAGTTTTGCGGTAGGATTTTCTTTAGCGAATATGCTGAACAATTCCGGCGGCGCATGGGACAATGCGAAAAAATTCATTGAGAAAGGTCATTTAGGGGGCAAAGGCTCAGATACGCACAAAGCAGCTGTTACCGGCGACACTGTTGGCGACCCGTTCAAAGACACGGCAGGCCCTTCTATAAACACTATGATGAAATTGATGGCTATGGTAAGCGTTGTGTTTTCCGGTTTGGTTGTCAAGTACAGTGAAACTTTTATGGGGCTGTTTAAATAAAAAAGGGGGGTTCTATGGCTAGGGGTTCTATGGCTAACTTGGTTAGTGGCAAGTTGCTAATGACTAGTGGGTTGTTATTTTTGTTGTTTTTGGCGGCTTGTTCACAGTCGCCGCAACCTGCTTTGTTAACGCAGACATCAAATCCAAATGCATCGCTCGCATTTTTTGGCATTAACAATTTAAGTAATAAAATGCGGCTCGAATACGCAGACGCAATGCAAAAAGAAGGCATTTTCAACTTCACTACAGAAGAGCCTTCCGAAGAGCAGCTTAAGAATGCCGTGGAAATTCGCATTGCATACACAGAAAAAAAAGCGGAATACAACAGGATTCCCGTTTTGCGCATAAACGTAGAAATCTATGAACACGGAGAACTGAAATTTAGCTTTAGAATAATAGAAGAAAGCATAAAAACAACAGTAGACAGAAGAGAGCTTATCAGAGAGAAAAAATACAAGGAAACCGTACTGCTCAAAAGGTTTTTGGAAGAACTCAAAAGACTGAAAGCCGAAGCCGAAAATGAAGCAAACGCTTGAATTTTTGGAAACTCTGCGTAACTCAAAAGAATATGCAGCCGTTGCAAACGTTTGCGTTCCGGACACAACCTTAGACGTTTTGTCTTATGGCGCAGACGAAACAATAAAGCCTGGCTCTCTGGTTTGGGTTTCTTTAAGAGGCCGCAAACGCCAAATGCTTGCGCTTGTTTTGGAAGTTCACAAAAACTATCCCGACAGAAAGTTAAAACCAGCCGCTCTCTGCGAAACCGATTACGTTTTTTCAAAGCGTTATTTAGAAACTCTCAATTGGTGCGCAAACTATTATATGTGCTCACTGGGAGAAGCGCTAACCGCTTGCTGGCCTGCAGAATTGGAGAAGTATTTGGATAACTCGGCTAAAATTGGGAGTAGCAAGTGGCTAGTGGCTAGTGGAGAATTACACAAAGATGTGGTTTTGACTAATGAACAAAGATATGCTGTTGATATTTTGAATGAAATGCTGCTCGGTAGTGGGTTTCGTGGGGCTTTGCTGCACGGGGTTACTGGCAGCGGAAAAACTCGTGTTTATTTGGAACTAACACGCAAAGCGCTGGATTTGGGAATGAAGGTTCTAATTCTTGTGCCGGAAATAAATTTAACTCCGCAAACGAGAAAACGCTTTGAAGACTTTCTAGGAATGGAAATACCTATTCTGCACTCGGCATTGGGAGCAAAACAAAAAAGAGAAACCTGGAAAAAACTATTAACCACTTGCCAAATCTTAATGGGAACTCGCTCTGCGATTCTTGCGCCTTTTGAACCGCAATTGATTATAATAGATGAAGAACACGATTCCTCATATAAACAGCAAGACCCGGCACCTCGTTACAATGTGCGGGAAATGGCGTTTCACATTGCGCACAAATACGGAGCACTGGTGGTTTTAGGCTCGGCCACGCCTTGCATGGAAACTTACAGTTATGCGAAAAGCGAAAATTTAAAGCTTATAGAAATGAAAACACGGCCCGGCGGACTGCCTTTGCCGAAAGTGACTATAGTGGATATGAAAGAGCAGCGAAAAAAACAGGACAAGGATTTGATGCTTTCGTCTGTGCTGCGAGACGCTCTTGCGAAAACAGTTTCCAGCGAGAAACAGGCGATTATTTTGATGAACCGAAGAGGCTACAGCACAGGCCGAATTTGCGAGGAGTGCGGAGAGCCGCTGGAATGCAATGATTGCAAAGTGCAGCTTGTTTACCATAAACAGCACGGCAAACTTATGTGCCATTATTGCGGGCGGCTCTACCCTACTGCGATTCTTTGCAAATGCGGTTCCGGCAAGTTCGTGTTTTTAGGAAACGGCATAGAAAAAGCAGAAGACGAAATCAAAGAATGGCTTCCGGGCGCAAAAATTCTGCGCCTTGATTCCGACACAACGGGCAGCCTCGGAGCAACGGAAAAACTTCTGCGTGCATTCCGGAACAAGGAAGCCAACGTGCTTTTAGGAACGCAAATGGTTGCGAAAGGGCACGATTTCCCGGACGTGTCTTTGGTGGGGGTGCTCTCAGCAGACATTGGCAGCGCAGTGCCCGATTTTCGTGCAAGCGAGAGATACTTTCAGCTTTTAACGCAGGTGGCAGGCCGGGCCGGGCGTTCCACAGAAAATGCAGAGGTTATAATTCAAACTTTTTGCCCGGAAAACCCTGTTATGCAATTTGCCATTAAACACAACTATTCCGGATTCGTAAATGCTGAACTCGCCGAACGCAAAGAAGCTGTTTACCCACCGTTTTGCAAAATAGCGCAAATAAAAATGCAATCCAGGGATAAAGAAAAATTGGATGCAGCAGCAAAAAAATTAGTCGATATTTTAAAACCTGCCAACCACTCTCCACTCTCCACTCTCCACTCTCCACTCTCAATCCTTGGCCCTGTTGAACCGTTTATTTCAATTGCGCAGAAAATGCACCGTTTATGCATAACAGTAAAGTCCGCAGATTCGGGAATTTTGAAAAAAAGCATAAAAAATGCGCTGGAAAAGGCAGATTTTAAGGGAGTAGATGTTCGAGTGGATAGGGATGCATAAAATTTTTATTTTTCCGGTGACACTTTTACTTAAGTGTGGTGTTTAATGGGTATGAACCAAAATCTTAATGCGGAACAGATTTATACACGCTATGCTCCAATGGTGCTTAGGCGGTGCAATAGTTTGCTCGCAGATGAAAGCGCAGCGGCAGATATTGCCCAAGAGGTTTTTATCAGGGTTTGGGAAAAACGGAATTTTCTGAACACCGAGTTTCCGTCTAGTTTGCTATGGCGAATCGCTACCAATATGTGCCTAAATCACATAAGGGATAGCAAACGCCGAGGTTATGTTGTAAATGCAGATGAAATGCTTACAAACATAGCATGCTCAGAAGATGTGGAAAGTTGTGCAGGAAACAGAGACCTCTTAAAACGTCTGTTCAAAAGGCATCCGGAAAACAGCAGAACCATAGCGGTTCTGCATTTTATAGACGGAATGACTTTAGAGGATGTGGCCAAGGAGGTTAATATGTCCGTTAGTGGGGTTCGCAAAAGACTTCGCTCACTAAAAAATACCTTAATTGAACTGGAGGCCTCATGAAAGTGCCAAACTGGAAAACAGAACGTTACCTGCTTGGGGAATTATCCTCAGGCGATATGGCTGCTTTGGCAGCTCTGGAAAAAGAAGACAGCAAATTTTGCGAGCAGCTTGGCTTGCTGAGACAAAGCAATGAAAAGTTGCTTGCGAAATATCCGCTACACAAATTGCCGGAGCAATTTGCCACAATTAAGCCTATTGAAAATAGGTGGCTAATTCCAATGTCTGCGGTTGCCGCTTTGCTAATATGCGTAACTGCATTCCTTTTTGTGTTTAACGGCACAGATATATCCAGCGAGAAAGCTATTGTTGTAAGCGAAGACGGTACAAGGATTAAAGGTTTAGCGGCAGGCTTGGAAATTTGGCGCAAAACCGGTGAATCCTCTGAAAAGCTGGCAAACAATAGCGAGGCGCGTGCAGGCGACTTGCTGCAAGTGCGCTACATCACAGAGAAAAAATGCTACGGCGTTATTTTAAGCATGGATGGCAACGGAGTTTTAACAATACATCTCTCCGGCAAAGCCGGCAAAGCCGCAGAATTGGAAGCCGGGCGTGTAATCTCCTTGAGCAACGCCTATGAACTCGACGATGCCCCAAAGTTTGAAACATTTTATTTTATCACAGACACTACGGAGTTTGCCTTAGCACCGATTGCAGAAGGCTTGTTGCATGGAAAATTGCCCAAGGGTTTAAAGGTGGAGAAGATTACTCTGAAGAAGTAAGGTTATGGGGTAACGGTTTTTTTCTGTGGATATAGGCATATTTAAGAAAAATACTTGGCATTTCCGTTTTTATAGCTTTACCGGAAACATAAGTTGGATTTCTTGCGCCCAAATATTTAACGCCAATAAGGAAGCTGTGGTTACCCAATAATTCTCTCATGATGCTTTCCAGGTTTGCTCCAAAATCGTAAGCGGCAGATATACTATACATATATCCAAGGTCACTGTCAATTTGAATATTTTCTTTTGTCATCTCTATCGAAGTCACAGAAACTCCTGCGGATAAGCCGATTTGAATGCTTGATATAGGATAGAGAATTACACCGGGGCCAAATGTGTAGGTGGTAAAAATAACATCGTTATCAGAGTATAAGTTGTTGAAAACGCAATGTTCAAGTATTCCTAAATCAGCTACAACATATAAAGGGCCAATTCCCAGGCTAAAAGGACCATATCCTATTTTAGCATTAGCTTCTATATCAGTTCCATCTTCTGCCGCATTATTTAAAAGTAAAGTGTTTGCTTCTCTAACATAGTCCTTACTTCCTATTTTCGTCGTAACTCCTCCCCAGCCAAGTCCTACATCAAGATAAGATCCTTGCGCAGAAGCTAAAGTTATAAAAGCAACGATAAATAATAAATTTTTTTTCATAAGGATTCCATATTTAATGGATGTGGCAAGCGAGTGATATATAAATCCCTGCCATCCCAAGTATAAGATGGGGCATTAAATCTTATGCAATCAAGTTTAGGACGGTTTTCCGCCTTCACACACATAAGCGGCCTTGCGGGTAAAACTTCATCCGGTATCGCAAAGGATCTGGAACCACCCATTTTATAAATTAATTCATCATATTCTATTGAAGCCGAGTCTGTTCCATCCCAAGTTCTAATAGTCACACCGGTGATGTTGTGTTCGCTCTCATTGATTACTTTAAAAATATCAGAACCATGAAAATAAAAATCATCGGTTTCAAACGGCTCGGCATCACTATCACTGCAAGAATTTGTGAAAGCCATAGCAAGCACTATGCTTGTTTGCAAGAGAAAATGTTTGGTATTCATAAGTCACTCCTCAAAAAAACTCGTTGAAAATATTCTGTGGCTAAGTGTTTTAAGATTTGGAAAAAGCTTTTGAACCTTTGCGCCATAAGGCTCGCTTATAATACGGCTATCCAGCAAGAGCAAAGTTTGCTTCTTGCCTGAGCGCAAAATTGCGGAATAAATTCTGCGTAAAGTTATAAGAGTTTCCGGCATGGTTATTATGTTAAAACCGTTTTTATTCTGCTCTTTTAGGATTTCCATGCGTTTTGACATAACAGGTTCTTTCATGTCCGGGAAAGGCAATCTCGCTACAACTATAAGGCTGTTTTCCGGAAGTTCCATATCGTCTAGGTTTTTTAATTCATCCGGAGAACCAGTCAGAATGCAGCCGGCTTCTTTTTGGAAAACTGTTGCCAGATTGAAAAAAGTGCCATCCACGCCCTGGAAAAAACACTTTTTGCCTTGCGTTTCCTGATTTTTGAATTCTCCGTGCAATTTTTGAATAACACCATAGTCGCTGAATATGAGCGTGTTGTTTTTGCTTTTTTGCAAAACTTCGCACAAAATTTTTAACAATTCAGCATTGAAACTTTCATCGGTTGGTTTTGGCAAAAACTCTGCCGCAAAAACATTTGCTTCGGAGTTGCATTCCTTGCCGAATACTTTTGAATTTGTGGTTTTTCCGAACAATGCCAAGCGACTTGTTAAATATTCAAACTGTCCGTTTATGCTTATAGTGTCGGATGTGAAAAATACGGATTTCAAAACAGGATAAAGCGATTTGCCCCACTTTAATGATGGGTTCACCGGTTCTGCGTTGAATACAATCTGATACGGATTTGATGGTGTTTCCACCCAGTAAACCAAATCGTTATAAGCACCGGCAAACAGAAACGCAATATCTCCGGAAACTTTTCTTATGTCGGAGGCAAACTGCATGCAGTCTTTTGTTTTGTCGAGGCAGTTTTCCGCATAAAATTCTGCGCTTGTTTCCTCAACGGTTTTCAGTAAATTTCTCAAAGCATTTTGCAACGGCTCCGGTGAAATTCCAATTTCCGCAGACAAGTTTCCGTTATACACAATTTTACGTTTTTTTGCTTTTTGCGAATAGCTTAGAATTTCTTTAACCAAGCTCAAAAATAACTTTTCGCATTCCGCAGATTGTTCTTCCCATTTTTTGCACCAAGTATTTTGCTTGGTTGCGTTTCTCAGCGAATAAAAATTCAAATGTCGCCCGAAAACCTTTTGGCTCTCGGCTTGAAGTCTGTGAGCGTTATCGAAAATGGCTTTTGCATAAGGAGGCAAAATTGCAAAGTCAATGTGCAAGTCTTGCAAAAATAATTTGTGCGAAACCAAAAGCAAGTTTGAATTTTCTGCGGATTTCTTGGCTCTCTGAAAATGGCATTGTGAAAAATGCTTGCATTTGTCGCCAAGGCATGAGCCTGCCTCACAAGCAACTTTTTTCCACAAAACCGGAGTTCTGTTATAGTGGAGGACTTCGTTTAAATCACCGTCTTTTGTTTTATCTATCCATGTAATTACGCTGAAAAAATTTATGCGTTCTTCTGCTGTGAGGTAAAGTTCTGGGTTGTTAATGCAGTTATGAAATTTCCGCAGGCAAACGTAGCTGAATCGTTCCTTTAAAGATGCTGCACGAACTTTGCTGCTCAATGTAGCGGCCGGAATGTCTTTCTCCCAAATTTGCTTTTGCAAGCTTTTGTTCTGGACAGCTATTAAAATGCGCTCACTTGGATTTTCGTCAATGATTTTTGCCGCAGCCGTTAAATATCCGTTAACTCTGTTTATATCGGGCTGTGTTTCCGCCAAGCCTATTTGCAGTTTTGAGTTGCTTGTTAAAATTTCCGCAGCAAACTCATTGTATTCCTGTTGGTTCATTTTTCCTCTCTCTTAAATAATGGTTCGTAAATTGTGCCGGCAGCTACTTTCTGCAAGTTCTCATAAACTGATGTTTCGCATTTTTCAAGTTCGGAAAGCGCAAACAGAAAAACTTTTCCGCAAGCCTCAGCATCCGGCAGGGCACGGTGCGAAGCAGAAACTTCTATATTCAGAAATTTTACAAGGTTCACAAGTTTATGGCTTTCAAAAGGCCAAGCCGCCTGTGCCATAACAAGTGAGTCCCAAAAAGTGAATTCGCAGTTTTTAAAGCCGTTTCTATTCAATGCTAACGTAAAAATGCGAGAATCAAAAGAGGCGTTGTGAGCAACCAATGGTTGCCCATTTATAAATTCCAGTATTTCCGGCGCAAGCTCCTTAAAAGATTTTGCATCGTTCAAGTCGTTTTGTGAAAAACCTGTTAGATAGTTAACAAAAGATGAGAGTTCCTTTTGGGGTTTCACCATAAGGTCAAGGCTTGCGGAAATGCTTCCGTTTTCAAAACGCACAAGCGCAATGTTTATAATTTCATCTTTTTCAGGCTCAAGCCCTGTGGTTTCTAAATCAAGTGCAATAAAACTTTGTGAAAACATTTTTTAAATATAGAAACAAATTTAGAACGGGTTTATTCAAACCTCAATCATCTTCTCTGCAAGAGCTTTGGTTTCTTCGCTGGCGTAATCTCTTAAATATTCTTTAAGGGTAGCTAAGGCGTTTGCATTGCAAAAGTCGGCTATTTTTCCGCTTTTCACCATGCTCATAAAGCGGTCGCCTGTGCGGCCCTTGCTATAGCAAGCAGTGCAAAAACTCGGAACATAACCCAAACCAATCAGCCAGTTAACTATTTCGTCTAAAGAACGGGCATCCATTACTTCGAACTGCGATGTGTTTGCAGTGCCCACGGCATAGCCGCCAACGCTTGTGCGTGAACCGCCACTTATTTGAGACACGCCAAGAGCTAAAACACGTGCTCTTGTTTGCTCAGGCTCTCTGGTGGAAATAATCATTCCGGTATAGGGAACGGAAATGCGAATGATTGCAACAATTTTTGCAAAAGTATCTTCGCTCATATTATTGGACGGAAGAACACGAGGAACGCTAATTGTATGCGGGCCAACTCCAAAAGTCTCTTCCAAATGTTCGGCGTGCATCAGCAAGCCGGCAAAATCATAGGCATAAGAATGCACGCCGAATAGCACGCCTATTCCGACATCGTCAATGCCGCCTTCCATTGCTCTATCCATAGCTTCTGTGTGATAAGCGTAATCGTGTTTTGGACCTGTTGGGTGCAACTTCTCATAAGTTTCCTTGTGATAAGTTTCTTGAAACAGAATGTATGTTCCTATGCCGGCACCTTTCAGTTTTTTGTAGTTTTCTACGGTTGTTGCGGCTATGTTCACATTCACTCGGCGAATCACTCCGTTTTCGTGTTTAATGCCGTAAATGGTTTTTATGCTTTCCAAAACATATTCAATAGGGCTTTCCGGGCTTTCTCCGGTTTCCAGCGCAAGGCGTTTATGTCCCATATCCTGCAAAGCGATGACTTCTCTGCAAATTTCTTCTTGAGAAAGCTTTTTTCTCTCAATGTTTTTGTTTTTATAATGAAAAGGGCAATAAATGCAGCCGTTCACGCAATAGTTCGATAAATAAAGCGGCGCAAACATAACTATTCGCTTGCCGTAAAATTTCTCTTTTATTTCACGTGCGAGTTTTTCAACCTCTCTGTTGTGTTCCTCCGATTCGCATGCAAGCAAAACGGAGGCTTCACGGTGAGAAAGGCCCTTGGATTCACGAGCCTTGCTGATAATCTGCGAGATTAGCTCATAATTGCCTTTGTTCTTTTCGGCATACTCAAGCGTATCGAGTATCTCCCGGTGGTCGATAAACTCTTCCGCTGTTTTCGATTTTGCGTTATACATGGCCTTATCTGGAAAACTGCCCGTTATACGATTTTCTTCTTGCCTCTTACCTGCTTTTGCTTCTTGTCCAGCTTATCTTTTTCCAACAGCATTTTTTTAGTATCATCTGCTGTGGCCGATATGTTAACAAGAGACGACTGCACTTTGTCGTTTATTTTCAGCACGGATTTATTAACAGATTCCATTGCGCCGTTTGCTTTTGCCGAAGCTTCTTTTGTTTTAGCCGCAGAATCTGCCGAACTTTGAGCGAGGCTTCTTATTTCCTTGGCTACCACATCAAAGGCTCTGCCGTGCGCACCGGCTTTCGCCGCTTCTACAGACGCATTGAGAGATATTATGCTCACCTTTTCGGATATTCTCTCTATGTCTGTTATCATTTGGTTGTAAGATGCAATGGCATCGGTTACATCGGTCATTCTTTCGATGATTTCCTTTACCATTGCGCCTATGGAACTTGTTTCGCCCACAACAACTTCGGAGCTTCTCAAGAAATTGTCTAAAACGCCTTGCGTTTCCGAGTGTTCCTTGTTCATGTCTTCGTGCATTTTTTCCATGCAGTTTTCGGGAATATTCAAACCCTTAGCTACCAGTATAGCAAATTCAATGCATTTATCGGAACCACACGCACCGCAATCAAAAGTTCTTGCTTCTTCGTCAAACTTGCCAAGCTCAAGGAATGCTGCTTCTATCTTTTCTTTATTTACTGAAATGGAACTCACCGGAGTAGGTGTGTAAGTTCTTATAAAATCTTCCAGTCTCAATGTTTCATCGAATTTCTTGAATAACTCATCCATATATTGCACATGGTCTTCCTTAATAGAAGCCTGCCGCAAAGCATCCATTTTCGTGTTTATTTCAAAAACATCCAAATGTTCCGCACATCCGGTTCCGGCATTGCAACCTTCGGCACAATTCAATACATCAAACAAAACAGGAAGCTTGTTCGTGCGTTGTTTTGCATATTCGTCAAGAGCTTTATACACTATGGTCGGGCCTTCCGATTTATCTACTCTGAGTTGTTTTCCGACATAATGCTCCACACATTCCTTTAAGCCACCCGGCATTGGGTAAAGAGAACCAAGCCCAGCTTCGTAGTTATCGAACCCGCTTGAAGTAGCAGGCAACGAAACTGAATTTGCTTTCATATATTCATGCAGTTTTTGGAACGTTACGTTGTAGTCAGTGAGACCTGTAGCTTCAAATTCGTGAGCTTTTGCTATGCACGGAGATAGAGAAGCTATTTTTCCGGTAACTTTTTCATAATTTTTCATATACACTGCTGTGCAAAGCATAGGAGAATGCACAGGAGACAAATTTTTTAAAAGTTCGTTTTTATATTTCAAAATATAATTGACAATCGCAGGGCAAGGCTGCGATATAATGGGCTTTGGGCCATGTTTTTGAATGTAGCGAATGTGTGCCCATGTGCAAATATCTGCTCCCAAAGAAACATCATAAATTTTTCTTACTCCAATTGAGCGTAACCACGAAAATAAACGCCCGTATTCATCGAAATTACTTTTTATAGCGGGAGCCGCATATAGGCTTATAGGAGATCCGTTTCTCAAGTCGTTGAAAAAGCGGGCAGTGTCATCTTCGTAACGCCTAGCACCGTGATGGCAGGCTTTTATGCACTCTCCGCAGACAATGCATTTATTTTCATTCATATGAACTTTAACGTGCCCAGTATTATCCATTTGAGCACTGTTTGCTTCGTTCACCGGACAAACTCTAATACAGCGATTGCAACCAACGCAATGGTCTAATTGGTTTGTAACAAGATTTCTCATGTTTCTATCCTCCTAAAATTGACCCCTCAACGTAAGAGATCAACTATTTAGGAAAATATAGAAACTTATTCGGCTTGAGTTTGCGCAGATTCGTTTTTTTGCGGTAGCAGAGCCTTCATAGATAGCTTGACCTTGCCTTTTGGGTCGACACCCAAGCAAATTACGGTAACTTCATCGCCTATGTGAAGAGCATCCTCGACCTTTTCTAACCTATGGTCAGTGATTTCAGAAATATGAATCAAGCCGTCTCTGCCTGGTAGAATTTCAACAAAAGCACCAAAAGGCTGAATTGATTTAACCTTGCCCTTGTAGATTTTATTTGGCTCCGGCTCACTCGTGATTTCTTCAATCATCTGCTTAGCCATAGCTCCTGCCTTTGCGCCAGAAGCCGCTATCTCAAGGTTGCCATCATCGCTTATGTTTATTTTGCACCCGGTTTGAGACTGGATTTTTTTAATCACAGCTCCACCGGAGCCTATAACATCACGGATTTTGGAGGTTGGTATACGCATTTGAATCATTGTGGGAGCTGCCTTGGACAGCTTTGCGCGTGGTTCGGGAATAGCCTCTTTTATTTTGCTTATAATGTGCAAACGACCTTGCCTTGCCTGCTCTAGAGCCTTGCCCATAAGCTCAGGGGTTATACCCTTTATTTTAATATCCATTTGGAATGCGGTTATTCCGTTTTCCGTTCCGGTAACCTTGAAATCCATATCGCCCAAGTGGTCTTCTGTGCCGGTTATATCGGAGAGAATTTCGATTTTCCCACCCTCGCTAACAGAGCCTTTTTCAGAGATTAAACCCATGGCAATGCCTGCTACAGGCCCACTGATTGGAACGCCTGCATCCATTAAGGAGAGCGAGCCGCCACACACGGATGCCATGGAAGAAGAACCATTTGATTCCATAATTTCAGACACTATGCGAATGGTATAGGGGAAACCTTCAGGTGTAGGCAGCACAGCATTCAAAGAACGCTCTGCCAAATGCCCGTGGCCTATTTCGCGCCTTGACATACCGAGCTTTTTAACTTCACCAACAGAAAAAGGAGGGAAGTTATAGTGGAGCATATAGCTCTTTGTAACATCGCCTTGAAGGGTTTCAATGTGCTGTTCATCGTTCTTTGTGCCGAGCGTGCAGGTTACGAGAGCCTGCGTTTCGCCACGCTGGAAAATTGCGGAGCCGTGAGAGCGTGGCAACACACCGAGTTGAATTTCAATATCACGAATGTCTGCAGTTTTGCGACCATCTATGCGCACGCCTTCGTCTAAAATCATTTTGCGCATAGTGTTGCGCTCAATGTCTTTGAAAGCGGCTTTTGCAAGAGATTTCAAAGAATCGTCTTCGCCGATAATAGCAACGACAGCTTCGCTTGCAAGGGCTTTTTCTTCTAGAGCTGCCATTGCAGGATAGTGTTGTGTTTTAACCATAGGCGTGTGAAGCGTGCTGCACAATTCACTGTAAATGGCTGTTTTAACGGCTTCGGCAATTTTCACTGCATTTTCGTTTTCGGCTTTTGGAGTTAAAACCATTTTCTGTTTTGCCAAACGAGATACAAGTTCTGTCTGCGCTTTGCACAAAAGTTTAATGACTTCGTGGCCTGCCTGAATTGCATCAATCATTGTTTGCTCGGAAACTTCATAAGCTCCGCCTTCAACCATGCACACGCTGTTTGCCGTGCCGCCAACCACCATATCAAGTTCGCAAATATCCAACTGCGAGAATGTAGGGTTTATAACCGGCTTGCCTTCTACAATGGCTACTCTGACTGCGGCAACCTGCTCCTCAAACGGAAGCTCGGAAAGCCCAATGGCGAGGCTTGCTGCGCTAACGCCAAGAACATCTGCCTCAAAATTTTTATCTGCGCTGAGAACCTGCACTATAAGCTGGACCTCACGCCTGAAGCCCTCCGGGAACATCGGGCGAATAGGACGGTCAATGATCCTCGCCTTCAAGGTCTCGTCGTCGCCCGGCTGGGCTTCGCGTTTCTTGTAGCCGCCCGGCAAACGGCCTGCAGCATAGGCTTTTTCACGATATTCAACGGTTAGCGGGAAAAAATCCGCATCTTTTTCTGGGCCAAAGCAAACGGTAGCGAGCACAAAGGCATCGCCCATTTTCACAACTGCGGAGCCTGCAGCCTGTTTAGCCAAACGACCGGTTTCAAGCACGAGTTCGCGCCCATCCGGTAATTTCACGGTGGCTTCTTCGGCCTTAAGCATTTTAAATTCTTGCATAAAACACCCCCGGCTTAATTGCCGCCGCGCAAATTAAGTTCCTTGTGCAGAGCGCGATAGCCTTCCAAATCCTGACGAGCGTAGTATTTGAGCAGTCTTTTGCGTTTAGACACAAGCATTTGCAAGCCACGCAGGGAGTGCACATCTTTGCGGTTTTTACTGCAATGTTCGGTTAAATTTGCAATGCGTTCGGTTAAAATACCTATTTGCGAGCGTACATTGCCTGAGTCGCCGGCATTCTTGCCCAACTTTGCGATTATCTCGGCCGTTTTTTCTTTGGTAATGGTAGCCATCACTGTTTCCTTATCAAAATTGTTTCAGAGGGGTAATATAGCAAATTTTTGAAAGCATATTTCTATTTTTCCGTTATGTTTCAAGGCTAGCTATGCTCATAATCTTCATTTCTTTTCTCGCTTTCACCTATATCGGATTAATGCTGTATTTGTGGACAGGGCTGTTGCTTAGGGGGAAAAACGGGAATGCCATTCCACGGCAAGCATTGCCTTTTGTTTCGATTGTTGTTCCCATGCGCAATGAGGAAGCCTTTATAGGAAGCACGCTTTCTGCGCTTTCTGCGCAAAAATATGCGGGAGAATGGGAGGTTATAATTGTGAACGACCGTTCAACGGATAAGTCTGCCGAGATTGTGAGAAATTTTTGCGCCGGGAATGAAAATTTTTCGATTATAGATATTCCTCTTAATTCGCCGGAAATTGCTTCTCCTAAGAAAAGAGCATTATATACGGGTTTTTTGGAGGCGAAGGGAGAGTTTCTTTTGATTGCAGATGCGGATTGTGTTCCGCCGACAAACTGGCTTAATTCAATGGCAACCTGTTATGCAAACGGAGCTTCTGTTGTGCAGGGAGCAAAAGCAAACAACGGAGGAAACAGTTTTTTGCACGCTTACCAGAAGCTTGAAACGCTTGGGTTTACGCTTATTGAGGCTGCAGGGTACAATCGCAATAAACCGCTTGTTGCAAGCGCAGCATCGCTTGGCTACAGCAAAAAGCTGTTTTTTGAATGTGGCGGCTTTGAGGGACTTTACAATTTAGCTTCCGGCGACGACGATATGCTGATTCACAGAATGGCAAAAGTCAAGGGAACACGTTTTGCATACAATTGGGACACAAGCGCAATTATGCCTACAGCTCCGGTGGATTCCTGGAAAGCCCTTTTGGGGCAGCGTGCTCGCTGGGGAAGCAACGGCGCAAAATATGAGAATAAGGCATATTCGGTTTTTTTATTTTGCATATATGCATTTTTTGTGTGCCTTTTCATTTTGCCGTGGTGCGATTTAACGCTTTTTTTATTATTCTTTTCAATAAAACTTTTTTCCGATTTTCTGTTGCTTTTCACCGGTGCGGTTCGCTTGAAATCCTTGAAGCTTTTGTGGTGCCTGCCCCTTGTTGAGCTTGTTCAAATTCCGCTTTTCACGGCGGCTGTTCCAATGGGGCACTTCGGTTTGTACAAATGGAAACCGAACACTCCAAAAAAAAGAAACTCTAACTGAGAATTTCCTTGATTTCTTTTGGGCCTATGCAGGCGTTTTCGCCAAGCCCACGCTCGCTTGTTAAACCTCTATCGGCAAACCTTTTGGAGATTTTTTCTGCGGCCTCCGCTGAGTTTACGCCATAGCTCTTAAGTTTTGTAGGAACTCCGAGAGACTCAAAAAACTCCTCGGTTTTTTCTATTGCCTGCATTGGGGAAGAAACGCCCCAAACCCTGCTGCCGTATTGAGTGAGTTTTGCTTTCTTTTTCTCAAACTGGTTTCGCCAAAGAGCAGGCATAACAACCGCAAGGGTTTGCCCGTGATCCAAACCGTAAAAAGCGGTTAGTTCGTGGCCAATGCCGTGCGTTGCCCAGTCTTCGGGAACGCCTCTGCTGATTAAGCCGTTCAGAGCCATTGTTGCCGCCCACATAAGGGATGCACGAACCTCGTAATTGTTCGGGTCAAGAGTTACGAGCTTGCCCTGTTCTATGAGCGTTATTAAAATGGATTCCGCAAAACGGTCTTGAATAGGAGCGTATTCCGGGTATGTTAAATATTGTTCCATTGTGTGCACAAAGGCATCTACCACGCCGTTTGCGGTTTGCTTTGCCGGCAGGCTGTAGGTGGTTTCCGGGTCCAGAATACTGAATTTAGGATATATGTGCGGCGACCAGCCGCCGAATTTTTCCTGCGTTGAGTCTCTGGAAATCACAAAATTCGCATTGCTTTCCGAACCTGTTGCCGGAAGCGTTAACACGCTTGCAAGAGGAATTGCTTCTGCGGGAGAGCTTGCCTTGCCGCACATAAAATCCCAAGGGTCTTCGCCTTTGTATTTAGCGGCCAGGGCGATAAACTTTGTGCCGTCCAAAACAGAACCGCCACCTACGGAAAGCAAAAAGTCAACGCCTTCTTTTTTTATTATGCCAAGGGTTTTAATGCAGGTTTCATATCTGGGGTTTGGCTCTATGCCGCCGAATTCAAAAACAATCCTGTTGCCAAGAGCGTTTTTTACGGCATCGTAAACGCCGTTCTTTTTTATAGAGCCGCCACCATAGGTTAAAAGAACTTTGGCGTTTTGCGGTATTTCGTTTGCAAGCTCGCCAATGGTGTTCTTGCCAAAAATAATTTTAGTCGGATTATGAAAAGAGAAATTTCGCATAAGGGGCAATATAGAAAATATTTACTATATTCCTTATGTGAAAAAAATATCAACAACATATTCCAAAACTTTTGGCGACACAAGAGAAGACTTGGATTATGATAGAAGAGAAGCAAAAAGCGAATCCCCTTGGGCTTCCAAAAAAAAATCTTTGCCGGAAAAATCGCCGGAAAAACGCGATGAAAATCCACCCTGGCTAAAATCCATTTCTGCTTTGACAACCGAAAAAGGCCGTGAAAAAGAAGGCTTGTTTTTAGCGGAGGGCACAAAAGTAGTTATCGAAATAGCAGAAAATCACAGAGACCTCGTTCAAGGCATATACGTTGACGAAGGTTTTGACAACGACGAATTGCGGCAAAAGATAAAAGAAGCACGGCTTCGTATTCACACATTGAACGCATACCAAATGAAGCAAGCGAGCGCTCTTGTCAGCGGTCAGGGCATTTTTGCGGTTTGCCGTTTGGCAAATGAAAAACCCAACTACGACACTGCAAAAATATTAACGCTTGTAGATGCGATTCAAGACCCGGGAAATTTAGGTGCTCTCTTTCGCACATCAATAGGCTTTGGCATAGACGGAATGATTTTAGGGCGTGGCACAGTGGATCCGTTCAACCCGAAAGTTGTGCGTGGCTCTGCCGGCTGCTTTTTGAGAATGCCGTTTGAAATGGGCATAGACTTGCAGGAGAGGCTTTCTCTTTTAAGACAAAAAGGGTTTTGCATAGTGGCTACCTCTTCTCACGCAAAAAAAAGCATCACAGAACTCACTCCACATCAGTCAAAAAAGATAGCTCTTTTAATAGGGAACGAAGGTTCCGGCACAGACAAGCGCATAAGCGACCTTGCAGACGAGTGGGTTAAAATACCTATGGAAAATTCTTTGGAGTCTCTGAATGTAGCTGTTGCTCACGGCATTTTGTGCTACCAAATTTCACAGATGCGAAAATAGTATTTCATTTCTTTCGTCGTGTTCTCTCAAGGTATCCAAATTATTGCGAGAGTATTCCAGCAATTTAGGCATAACCGTTTCGAGGGCGAATTTTTTAAGCTCATCTAGCTTTTCTTTTTTGTTGAGTTCCGGGCAGCTATGCTCCAAAACCAACAACAGCTCTTCGCCACGCTTTGAAATGCTAAATGGCCAGGCTGCGCATTCCATTGGCTTTTCTTTTCCGAGAATGCACCCGAAATCCTTGCAACGGTGAACGCAGGTAAACATTCCGTTGCATTGCTCCCTTACCTCTGTTCCTTTTGGAACATAGATAAGGGATTTCGGCTTGAACACGCAGCAAATTTTACAATCTGCGCAAGTTTCATGTTTTAAAATTGGGGTAAAGTCCATTTCATTTTTAAATTTAGTAAAATGCTATATTTAATCTATGCTTTTAAAAATTCTGCTTGTTTTGAGTTCCTGTTTGCTCTTTTCCTGTTATAGCTTTACAGCTACTACTTTGCCTGCGCATATAAAGACTGTGAATATTGCAGACGTTGATTACCGCAGTTTTGACCCAGTTATAGGCAACAGGCTAAAAGACGGCATAAAAGAGCTTTTCAGAATGAATGCGCCGGCTATCCGCATAATAAACGATAACGCAGATTCGGATTTTACAGTTGCTCTTTTGAGCTACAGCAACAGACCTGAGTCCCAAAGCTCAAGCGCAGAAGTGGAAACCTACAGAGTCACAATGGGAGTATCTGTTTCGTTTTATGATAATGTTCGCAAAAAAGTGATATATGAGAATAAAAATGTTTATGCCACAGGCTCTTACGATGTGCAAAAGAATGAATCGGAAGAAATGCAGGGGCAGGAGCGAGCAATAAAGGCTCTTCAAGAGATTATCGTTGCCAATGCCCTTGCGAAGTGGTGATTATTCATCGTCGTCTGTTTTTGCTTTTCTTGCTTCTGTTTTAACAGTGTGCTTTCTTTTGTTTGCGTCTAGGTGAATCACAGTGGTTTGTTCGCCTTTTACGTTTATCAGCACTTCAAAAGCTTTTTTACCTGGGCAATGAGCACCTACTGTGTGATCTCCGGCATCTACGCTGTGGAGCGTAAGTTCGCCGCCGTCTGTGTGGTCTGCTCTGTCGCCGTCCATATAAATGTGGCATTTGGGTGGGGTTGTGGTTACCCTGATTGTTCCGTGAGGCATGATTGTTGTGCCTCTGAAAACGTTTTCCTTGTTAGGCCAAACATTGAAACGAGTGTTTATAAGCTCTTTTCCCTGGTCGAGGATAATGAGTTTCAATGGGCCTGTGCGGAAAGACCTTTTGTTGATGGGGCTTTTTCCTAAAGAATCTCCATCGAGATAAACGTCGCTGTTCGGAGGGTCTGTAATGATGGTGATTGTGCCTGTGCCGCCTCTAGGCGCAAATTCGTCGTCGGCAAATACGTTTATAACGGAGAGCACAAATGTTAAAGCCACCGGTAATGCGAAACGTAGAATGTTCATAAAAGCTCCTGGGTTAAGGTCTATGCTAGAAAAGATAGAAAATTCATTTTTTGTCTTTTAGCATAATATGCACAAAATCTGCAACTTTTTTCGCAGTTTTATCGCTTAACTGAGCCTTTGGCTGTTCTTGCTGGTAGGGATTTTTGATTCCCTTTTCTTTATTCGACTGATTCATAAGCAGTAATATAGTAAATGTTGAACGACTAAATCAGCACTTACTATATTATACCCATGCAAAACGAAACTTTAACAACAAAAGAGCGCTTGGCTATACCGGCGCAAAAAATGCCTGAGCTTTCGCCGGAGGTTCGGTCTAAAAATATGGGCGAAGTAGCCGTTGGCTATTCAAAAGAACAGGCTATAACAGAAGCAAAGCGGTGCTTAAAATGCAAAAAGCCCGGCTGCGTAAGCGGGTGCCCTGTTCGCATAGATATACCCGGTTTCATATCCGATATCGCCGAAAGCAACTTTCAAAGCGCAATAGACAAAATCAAAGAAACATCGCTTTTGCCCGCAGTTTGCGGCAGAGTTTGCCCGCAAGAAACGCAATGCCAAAAGAAATGCGTTGTAGGCATAAGCTTAAAAGACATAGAAAAATCCGTTGCCATTGGGCGTTTGGAACGTTTTGCCGCAGACTGGGAGAGAGAAAGCGGAACGGTTAAAACTCCGCACATTAAGCCGGAAACCGGAAAACGTGTTGCAGTGATTGGCTCCGGCCCAGCCGGCTTGGTGGTTGCGGCAGATGTTCGCAGAGAAGGGCACAGCGTAACCATTTTTGAGGCATTCCATAAACTGGGTGGAGTTATGCGCTACGGCATTCCGGAATTCCGCTTGCCAAATTCCATAGTTGATAAAGAAATAGAAACCTTGAAAAAAATGGGTGTGGAATTCAAAACCAACTTCGTTGTTGGCCGCACTCGCAAACTGGCAGACTTGTTGAAAAAAGACGGCTACAATGCCGTGTTTATCGGAACTGGTGCCGGACTCCCGCTTTTTATGGGAATTCATGGTGAAGAATTGAACGGTGTTTTTTCTGCAAACGAATTTTTGACAAGAGCAAATTTAATGCGTGCTTATGAAAAAGATTTTGCAGACACTCCTATTTGGGACGGAAAGCAAGTAGCTGTGCTTGGCGGCGGAAACGTGGCTATGGACGCAGCAAGAATGGCTGTTCGCTTGGGTGCTGAAAAAGTTCGCATAATCTATCGCAGAACAGCAGCAGAAATGCCGGCAAGAGCAGAAGAAGTTCACCACGCAATGGAAGAAGGCGTAGAGTTTTGCTATTTGCAAAACCCAAGCGAAATTCTAGGCGATGACGCCGGTTTTGTGCGTGCATTGAAAGTTGATAGATACAAGCTTGGCGAGCCGGACGAAAGAGGCAGGCCTCGCCCCGTGAAACTGGAAGGAGAATCTTTTGAACTCCCTGTTGATACTGTTTTGGTAGCCATTGGAAATTCTTCCAACCCGCTAATAAGCCAGGGAACTCCGGATTTGAAAACAAACAAGTGGGGCAACATTGAGCTTTCAAACGCAGAAACCAACGCAACTTCCATGGAACATGTTTTTGCCGGAGGCGATATTGTGCTTGGCGCAGCCACGGTGATACTTGCAATGGGCGAGGGCAGGCGTGCTGCCAATGGAATAAATACTGAGTTGGCGTAAATATGTTTAGATTTTTATTCATTTTGCTTGTGGCGTTGTTTTGGGGTTGCTGCAAAGAGAATGCATGCGGAGATTGCATTGGCACCGAAGAAGATCATCAGTTGAGAACCACCGGACAATGCCCCGATAATTTTGAAAACGATAGTTTTGAAAACGATGTTCCATACATCCCTTATATACCAATGAATTGGGAAAACAGTTCTTTAAGCTTTGACACAGTGGTTATAGGTTCTCAAACCTGGATGGCAGAAAACCTGCGATACGAAGCAGAAAATGTTGCTTGCTATGACAACGACATTGAGAACTGCAATATTTTTGGCGTGTTATACGATTGGGAAACAGCAAAAACCATTTGCCCTGCCGGCTGGCACTTGCCAAGTGATATGGAATGGAGCATATTGGCAGATTTTGCCGGAAGCAATGTTGGCACTAAATTAAAAGCAGACAGCAAGCTTTGGATTTCCGGAGAAGGAACAGATGACTACGGATTTAATGCTTTGCCTGGCGGATTCTATAGAAACTATTTTGAAGAAATAGGTGAAACGGCTGGTTTTTGGAGCGCAACAGCGGGCTATCAATTTGGTTCGGCTCATTTTCGCTACGTAAAATATAGCAATGACAAGTTAAACATAGCCGGTTTTTGGATAAACAGAACTATGGCTTACGTCCGTTGCGTTAAGGATTAGCAAACATTTTTGCGCAGAAAAATCAGCGCAAGCATCATGCTTTGCCATAGCCACGTATAGCGATCTGCCCATAATGCGCCGCCCGCCGTTGCTTTAGCAACCATGCGTGTCTGTTCGCCGCAATTATGTGCATCTGCTAAAAAAACATTCTCTTTATGCGCTAAATAACCCAAAAAACAGCCGTAAACTGCGCAAAACAAGAGTGCCCGGAATGAAAACCCTGCGTGAAAAAACGCAAAAGCCACTCCTGCCATAAAGTTTGATAAGTAAAGCGGATGCTTAACATATTTGTAAGGGCCGCTTTGAACCAAAGCAGGGCAAAAAAGTTCTTTGCCTCTGGAATGGTCGCCTATATGCATTCTAGCCCAAACTCTCAAAAAAAATGCCGCCGCAAAAAACGCTCCGGCAACCGCAATAACAACAAACCCTGTAACTGCTGCAGGCAAACACAAGAGCAGTGCCCCTAACAAACCTGTAAGCAATCCACGATATTTATAAAACATTCTCAATTTCAATCACGCTCCTGTAAATTTTTCTGCCTTCTTTTTTATATTTTTTTTCAAATCCGGTTTCAATGCCGTAGGTTGGCTGCGCAGTGTTTTTTTCCAGAATTTTTGAGTGTGGAAATTTTTCAAAAGCCTGCAATGCAAGAGTGTTATATTCTTCGTGGTCTGTTGCCCAATAAAAAAAACGGTTGCCCGGTTTTAACACTCTTCGAACTTGTTCCAAAAAACTCTCTCGCAAAACAAGGCGGTTTTTCCGCTGGCGACGCTTGGGCCAAGGATCCGGAAAATACATGTGAATTTCATCTATGGAACCCGCAGGTACTAAATCCCTTAAAAAGTAGAATAAATCCCCTCGCATCACAGCAGCGTTTTTTACGCCCAAGCCTGCCAATTTTTTTGCGGTGAAGCTTGCACAATAAGCATCCCATTCTGCGCCTAAAATGCAAGCATCCGGGAAATTTTCCGCATATTGGCACAAGAAAGCCCCTTTGCCGGAGCCTATTTCCAAAACAAATTTGTCTTTTGCGCCACATTCAAACAGGCTTTCCGGCTGCAAGGGCGTGAACTTTTGCGGTTCTGCTAAAAAAACAGGTTTTTTCGTAATGCTGTCCGATTCGGGCATGTAATGCCACAGGAACGAGAGGTCGTCTTTATAAAATTTTCTCTGAAACTCAAGCATGGGATAGGATAAATATAGTAAGCGCAAGAATAATCGTTGCCTTCGTAGCAACGGCCAACTATTGCTTTCTTAAAAACATTTGCCCTGCAGCTTCGTCTGTAAGTTTGGCTTCTAAACGTTTTTCTTTTAATTTGAATGCGGCTTTTTGAGAATCGCGCAGCACTTCCAGCGCTTTTTTTTCCTGAGTTTTTTTCACTAGTTCAAGCCTTGCTTTTTCCACTTCCTGTTTTTGTTTTTCAATCTCGATTTTTTTATGTGCGCTGAGTTCTTTGAGCTTGGTTGCGTAGCCCACAAAATCCATATAGCGTTCCGCTTGAGTTGTATTTATGCCGCCTCTGGTGTGAACAAGGTTTTTGTATTCTTCAAACAGGTTTTTCAGTTCGTCTTCCAAGCCGGTTAACTTTTGAACTTCCTTGCCAAGTGCTATTTCTGCGTTTCGCTCCAGAACTTCACGGTGGTTTAAAACGGATGCGAGCGAAAATTTAAATTTCATTTATTTATTTGATCAGAAAAATTTTCAAGCTGTTTGTTTAGTATTGCAAATGCTTCGCTATCCGACTGTTTCAGCATTTTTAGCTCTGCTCTCAGCGAAAAAAGCTCGGCAGTCAAATCCAAAAGGGTTATTATGAGCGTTTCTGTTTTTTTAAGTTCATCGGACTTGGCATTAGCAGATTTATCATGCTTGTTAAAGCGTTCTTCAACAAATGCGATAACACTCAGCAGGACTTCTTCCGGCAGAGATGTGCTTATGTTTACAGGCGTATGCGCTATTTTAACCTGTCGACTTATCTTGCTCAACTATTCCTCGACTTTTGCTTTAGAAAAAGCCTCTATTGCTATCGGCATTTTTCTGTTCAATATCAATGTTTAATTTAAACTCTCTGTCAAGCTCTTCTATTGCCTGCGTGAGAGCGCTTTCAGATTCATCCAGTTTTGCATCGCGCTCGTTCAGGGCTTCTTGCAGAGAGCGTATTTCTGCCAAATTATGTTCGCCCGCATTTTTAAGTTCTTCTATTTCACGATCTTTTTCTTTCAAATTTTCCCGCAGGCCATTGATTAGAGTTTCTAAATCGGCCTTTTCGGACTTGAGCACACGGGTCATTTCCAAAGCCTTTTCAATTTTAGCTGTTACAAGCCTTATTGCATCTTGATTCATTTTTACCTCTCAGGATTTTAGGAAATGTAGAAAAAAATACCTGCCCCCAGAGGCTAAACTAAAATTTTCTATATTTTCTCCATGTTTCACATCCACCAAGACATTTTCCTACTGCCTCCGACCGAAGCTCAAATAATGTAGCGACTAACGGAACTGTAAGAGGTATAATATGCAAAAAACCGGCCAGCAACAGCAAAACAAAAATGTAACCGACATTAAGAAACAGGTGGCTCAAACCAATGACAATAGCCAAACAGCCTCTCTTTGCCCAAATTGTCACGAAGAAATTGTGGAAGATGCGCTTTTTTGCCCCGAATGCGGTGGAGCTGTAAAACAACATATATGCCCAAAATGCAGAAAACCGAACATCCCCTCTGCCGATATTTGTGAATTTTGCAAGGCATGGCTTTTAGAAGGCAAATGCAAATTCTGCTATGCGGAACTTGACGATGGGGCTGCCTTTTGCCCGGAATGCGCCAAACCAAAAGATGGCATCCCGTGCCCAAATTGCGGAAATTTAAGCATATTCGATTTTTGTACAAACTGCGGCAAGCCCGTTACGCCGGAAGCTATCGCAGAAATGCAAACCGCTCAAGCAAGCAATTCCGCAGTAACAGTAGCTAACACGCAAATAGCCGAAGTAGAAGCGGAACTAGCCGAATTGGAAGCGATTATCAACAGTGAACCGGAATTTGACACCTACGCAGACGAGCCGCCAAGCGCAGCTACAGAACCACCGGCACGAAAATCATTTCTTTCGGCTAACGTAGTGAATTCTTTCAGAAAAACCGGTGCGGAAATGGACGCTGCTAACCAGCGACGCATTGAGGCGGAGCGCATTGCCGAAGAAAAACGGAAGGACGCGGCAAGACGGGCAAATGAAGAACTTCAGCGGAAAAAACAGGAAGCTCAGGCCCAAAAGGCTGCGCTCAAGAAAAAACAGGCAGAGGAACTTGCTGCGCAGAAAGCGGCGGCAATTGCGGCGGCAGATCAGAATGCAGAAAAAACATTTTTTTCAAATCAGGCAGCTCGGCGCTGGCATAATGCCAGGCGGCATCCGGATGCTATCGGTTGGCAGTGCAACTATTCGGGATGCGTGCACCCGTATCCAAAAGGCCCCAACGATTGCCACGATCCGGGCAAGGGAGGCCGAGATGTTTTTCGGTAAGGAATTAACAAGAGGAGTAATTTATGCAGTGTGCCCAATGTAAATCGGAAAATCGCAGCATTGCAAAGTTCTGCAAAGCGTGCGGAAAGGCAATTGAAGCTTCCACACCGGCGGTTAGCCTAGGCGTTTCTATTGATGAATTGGTTGGGCTTGATGACCTCAAAAAGGAGTTGCAGCAATTGCAGGCAATCCTTGAAGGCATGAAACAGCAAGGCTCAACAAGCCGCTATCCTTACAATACAATACTTATCGGCTCTTCAGGAACTGCAAAGACCCTTGCTTCAAACCTTATCGCCGATTTGTTCCTTCAATTCGGCATAATCACAAAAAACAAGCCGCATACCATTGACGGCGAAGCACTTGAGAACTTGCCGGAAGACGATCCGAAAGCAGCGAAAACTCTGAAAAAACTTTTTGAAGATGCCAGAGGCGGAGTGCTTTTTGTTGATAACACGGAAAAACTGGTTGACGGAGAAGGCAATGCCTCTGCCGGCTTCCAGCGGTTAATCGTAAAAATGGACCAGTATAAAGACGACCCGGTAGTGCTTATGGCCGGCCTGCCGTTTGGCCTCAGGGAATTTGCGAAAAATACCAAGTATAAAAACATCACCGGGCGTTTCCAAAAGATATTTACTATTGCCGATTACACACCCGTTCAATATGCCGCCATTGTGGAATTCAATTTAAAAAAACAGGGCTTTACGTTTAGCAGCGAGGCTTCGGAAAAACTTTTGAAAAGATTCCGCTTCCTCTATAAAGAGCTTAAAAAAGCAGATACCAGCATTAACGCCGTTAACGGTTATCTTGCAGTCAATGAAGGGCAGTCTATAACAGGAGCCTACTTTTCAAGAAAAGGCAGCGACAAAACAATTCTGCCGGAAGACATAAAAGGGCAGGTTGAAGAGAAAAAGAGCTTGCAAGAAGTAATGGCTGAGCTTGATTCTATTATCGGCATGACTAATTTGAAAAAAGAGATCAAGAGCCTTTACACCCAGCTCAATCAAATAGCTGAAATGGAAAAGAAAGGCATTAAAACAGACAAACCGGCTCAGCATTTTATTATTACAGGCAATCCGGGCACCGGCAAAACAACCGTAGCCAGGCTTTTGGGTAAAATTTTTGAAGGACTTGGGTTGCTGGAAGCCGGCCATGTTGTGGAAGTGGACAGGAGCAAGCTTGTAGCCGGATATGTTGGGCAAACAGCACCGCTAACCAATCAGGCTTGCGATAGCGCAATGGGCGGAATTCTATTTATAGATGAAGCGTATTCATTAAAGCAAAATGACAGCGACAGCTTTGGGCAGGAATGCATTGACACGC
>Ga0209755_10000917_pt1 | contig 50116 bp, 84 predicted proteins | sample TergutCo191P1_FD_187301 | JGI IMG/M metagenome (GOLD analysis project Ga0209755, IMG submission 187301) | Cornitermes sp. P1 segment gut microbial communities from Petit-Saut dam, French Guiana - Co191P1 (SPAdes) (version 2) | ecosystem: Host-associated > Arthropoda: Insects > Digestive system...
AACTCAAGCGTAGAGGCGCGGGGAAACTCAAGCGTAGTGGCGTGGGAAAACTCAAGCGTAGAGGCGCGGGGAAACTCAAGCGTAGAGGCGTGGGGAAACTCAAGCGTAGTGGCGTGGGAAAACTCAAGCGTAGAGGCGTGGGAAAACTCAAGCGTAGTGGCGCGGGAAAACTCAAGCGTAGTGGCGTGGGGAAACTCAAGCGTAGTGGCGCGGGAAAACTCAAGCGTAGAGGCGCGGGGAAACTCAAGCGTAGTGGCGTGGGAAAACTCAAGCGTAAATGTATCAGATAATTCTCATGTGCTAGTAATTGGAGAAATTAATAATCGAGAATTTAAACAATATGATAATGGAAGTATTAAAAAATATATAGATATTAAATATGATAAATCTGTATTAGATAGATTTAAAAAAGAAAATGGAAAACAAATTTTATATAAATCAGTAAACCCAAAAACAGACTGTGATTTTTATACTGGTAATATCAAATACGCAATAGGTGAAGAAGTAATCGCGCCAGACTTTGATCCTAATCCAAATATAGAGTGTGGCAACGGTTTACATCTTTGTTTTAACGCGATAACAACACAGCATTTTAATAAAGGCAAGATATTAAAATGCCTAGTTGATCCAGAAGATATAGTTGTTTACAGCGGAAACATTGAGAAAGTACGTTGTAGAAAGGTTGTTCCAGTTGCGATTGTTGATAAAAGAGGCAATGTTATATGACAAAGATCGACTGGTCAGACGAAACAATTAACCCTTTAGGACACGGCTGTTATGGTACAGGTACTAAAGACAATCCCAAGATATATCCCTACTGTTATGCCGCTAAAATGGCTAAAAGGAACATGAGAGGCTGCGATCTATGCGCTAAGTTTATCCCTCATACCCACTTTGAACAGCTTGATAAATTAAAGCAGTGGAAGAAACCCAAGACAGTGTTTGTGCAGTCAATGGGAGATTTATTCGGAGATTGGGTATCGGACGAATGGATTGAAAAGGTATTCGATGCGTGTAAAAAAGCTCCACAGCACAGGTATTTGTTTTTGACAAAGAACCCAAAACGTTATCTAAAGTTATACGATGAAAAGAAATTTCCATACGCTGAAAATTTTTGGTTTGGAACAACCTGTACAAAACCAAGTAATGAATTTACGTTTGTAAAGAACACCCCCTATAAATGCTTTGTAAGTATTGAGCCGTTGTTAGAACCGTTTGGAGATTTAGAAAACGGCGAAATGCCAGATTGGATAATCATCGGGCGCGAGACAGGCAATCGTAAAGACAAAATAATCCCAAAAAAAGAATGGATAGAAAACATCGTCAACTACTGCCGTGAAAAGAACGTACCTGTGTTTATGAAAAATAATCTAGCTGAAGAAAAATGGTGTAAAGATAAGAAAACAGGCGAGATGATTTTAGTGGAGCCCAAAGTCTGGGATGAGCCGTTAATACAGGAATTTCCATGGAGGGACGAATAAATGTACTGTCAAAAACAATATATTAATGGAATAGGTGAGATTTATAAAACACGATTAGGGTTATACACATGGAATTTCTTTTTTCCTAAAATAGAAAAAGCAATGTTTAAAGGAATATCACTGTCATTGTATAAAGCTATTAAAAATTGTGATCAAGTGAACAGTAAATTAGCAGGATGGGTAGTATTATGAGAGAACATATCTATCGAGGTAAACGAATTGATAACAAAGAGTGGGAATATGGCAATTTAATTATTGACGGTAATTTTGCATATATTATTTTACTTGAAAATATTGACAGATATGATCGCCACGAAGTCGACCCCGAAACGGTAGGTCAATTCACAGGCTCACTCGACAAAAACGGCGCAAGAATATTTGAAGGGGATATTTTAGCCTCTGGTGAAGGGCGAGTGCCTACATTAGTTGAATGGGTTAAAGAAGATTGTGGTTTTTACATTTTTAATCTTCAGAGAAATAGAGAAAGAAATCGATTTGATAAATATTTTAAACCATTTGTTGGTGAAGTAATTGGCAATATCCACGACAACCCTGAATTATTGGAGGCAAAATGAAAATATCTGCTTTAGATAATCCGTGTTTAAAATGCGAGATACACCCAGATGTTTGTCAGGATATATTTTGTTTAAAATATAATGACTTTAGAAAAAATATGGATGATTATCTCGACAAATTAAAATCAATCTCTATATCAAGTAAGGCTACACCTATAAGGAAAAGGGGGAGTAAATGACTATAAATATTAACAACGGTGAATTAACGGCATTACGTTATGCGTTAGATTCTATATTGGAGATGTCGGGGAACTTGCAGTACCAAGAAGGATACGACAATGAATTTGGAACACAGTGTATTATCTGGTATTTGCGATGATTGTGCAGCATTTGAAAGTCAGTTTGAAAATATATGGACTGAGCTTAGAACGGAATATCCAGAATTATTATTCACAGATGAGGAGGAAATATGAGAGGAACGGTAGAAGAAAATATCTGCGAAATGCTAGATATGATTGAAGGTTTGCAGGCACAAATAAATAAGCAGCAAGAGACAATAAATGTTTATGGCGAAATATTACAGAGGTATGAAGAAAAAATCTATTACCTAGAACATGGCGAGACAGGGAAAGAGCTATGAGCGCAGACTCTTTGCTACTGCTTTTATTATATACTTTACTATTGCTTTTAATATGGTATGAAGAATTTTCATCGTTATTATGAAGATTTTTCATGGATATCTGTGAAGAATCTTCATAGGTAGTATGAAAATCTTTCATAGGTGATGTATGAAGATTTTTCATAGATGATACAGAATAATTACAATAACGTCCTTTTTTGATCTTAATAATTAACTCCTTTTCGGAAAGATTTTTGAGTGTAGAAAGAGCTGTTCTTTGTGTGATTCCTGTCCGTTTTGCTATATAATTAGAGCAATTCAGGACCCTTATCGCGCGGTTTACCTGAACCATATTGAGATTGAAAAAGATGGAGACCCTAGTAAAAAGTTTCCAGAAGATGATCCAGAATTTGAAGGAGGATTGTATGTTAATAGAAATTGATAAAGATTTATATTGCAGTGGTAATAACTACAAAGACGGCATATGTGAAATAGATGAAGACGGCGAATGTTTAAAAGAAGACTGCGAATATCAATGCTGTCACCGCAAATACCCCACGCCGGAACAATTTAAAGAAGAGTACGGCGAGGAATGGACAGGCGCAGTTTATTCGATATGTACACACAATTGCGGTGAAAAAAGAAACTGTCTTTACAAAGATTGGAGTGAAGAACGTCCGATGAAGTCGCCAACGTCATGCGAATCGTATCTAGTACAAGTCTGTGCCTGCACTCCCATTGGTAAACCGCCTGCTGATTGGAGACCTAAATGACTAAATTAAAACCGTGCCCTTTTTGTGGTGATATAGCGTCCATAGCAACAAATACTGATGGTTTCGGTCGTGATATGTCTTTTTATGTTAGGTGCGAAAAATCAGGGCATACACTTACTGCTGATAATTATGACACCGAAGAAGAAGCAATAGAAGCATGGAATAAAAGGAGCAAACAATGAGTTTAAACGAATTACGAGACAAAGCGTTTAATATCGCGCAGGAACACGGGTTTCATAAAAAACCTTGCGATTTGCCAACACGTTTAATGCTTATAGTTTCTGAATTATCAGAAGCTATGGAAGCAGATAGAAAGGGTATATGGTGTCATAATCCAGAATTATTGTCTGGAAAACATTTATTAGAACTAACAATAAATGAGCTTCAAAAAAGTACTTACGAAAGCTCTGTTAAAGGCACGGTCGAAGAAGAAATCGCAGACGCGATAATCCGCTTACTTGACCTTGCAGGTGTTTATAATATCAACCTCGATTGGCACGTAGCAGCAAAGATGGCTTATAACGAAAAAAGAGAATATAAGCATGGGAAGAAATACTAGCGTTGCTAGTTAAATATTAATATTGGAGGGTAGAGAGAATGAAATGTTTATGCGGATACGAAGGGGAAGATTTTATACCTTTAGAAAATCAAATGGTATTTCAACGTGGAAAAGACGCAAAGCTTCCTATGTATATCGCTAGCGATGACTTAAAAAGAGTTTACGCCTGCCCGAAATGCGGCACGTTAAAAATCGAGGCATCCAATGAAGCAAAATAATACTTATTTACCAATAGGCACTGCTTTAATAGCCGTTGAATCTAAAAGCAGTTGTGGCGAATGCTTTTTTGGTGATGAAAGAAAATGTTTAGAATGTCATGCAGAAAAGCGTCCAGATGGTAAAGACGTAATTTATAAATTAACAGTATTAAAGGAGAATTTATGAGCCAAACGCTTAAAGAACTGTTAAAGCCGCCGTTTAAGGCAGATGGCGGCAAAATAAAAGGACAGGAAAATCATCCATATTTAACCGCCTTTTATAAAAATCTAGCACAAGGAGTAAACTATGATAATACTTATCTCGAATGGATCGCTGCCGCCCTCAACGAAAAATACGAGCGAGACTTCTCTGAGCCTATGAGATGGATAAAAACAGAGCATGGTTGTAAATGCCCAAAGTGTAAGAAAAAACTCTTAGGAGCTAATACCGCGAATGTTTATAAATACTGTCCTCACTGCGGTCAAGAATTGGATAAACCTTATATAAGCGCTTTAGACCTACCACAAATAAAAGAAGCTCTTGAAAAAGCATATGAATAAACAGATAGATCAACTTGTTAAAGAATTATTAGAAGCTTGCTGCTTGCAGATAAGCGAGACAGCGATTAGAGAAATCATAGATGAGGTCTATGAGATTGGTTTTAAAGATGGAAAGGAGAGCGAATGAGTAAAGCGATATTAGTAATAGAAGCGGAGAAATCCTGTCACGCCTGCGACATATCATTTGTTTACCATGGTGAAATGACTTGCCATTTTATCACGCCAAACGTAGATGAATATACTACTTCACGCCATCCCGATTGCCCTTTAAAGATAATTGAGGACCCAAAACCCGGACTACCGGCACTAGATAAATTTTTATATGAGGTGGCTAGCAAGAAATGAAACCCCAAGGCGCAGGCAAGCGATCTTGCAAGGCTTGCAAACACCTGTCTTATCACATGGCGCACGGTTATCATTGTGAAGAATTCAAAGAATTCTTAGAACAGGACCAGAAATGCAATGCCAAGAGATGCAAAAAGTGTTTGAAAGATAATAATTGTTAGCTGAAATTACTTAACAAATGTTAATATATTTTCTTAACTTTTTTTGAAAAAAACATAAATATTTTATAAAAACACTTGACATAATATAGCGATATCGCTATAATAAAAGTATAAGATTATTAAACAATCTTATTAATTTATTTGCAGGGCTTTATTAAGTCCGAGGGGGAGTTATGTGTGAAGCACAGTTGATTGAATTAGTTACTGATTATGATGAAAAAGATTTTAAAAATGCAGTTGAAGAAAAACTAGAAGATTTAAGAAATGAAAAAGAAGACGAAGTAATTCAAGAACTTGCTGATAGTATAGGAATCGAAGAACTGACAGTTAGAACAATATTAGAATATAAAGGGATTATTTAATGACAGCATTAATAATACAAGAAAAACGAACAGGTAAACAAATAACATTGTGGTGTAAAAGCTATAAAGTTTACGAAAACCAAGTTGAAATAAACATGGGTGGTTTTACCAGAATATTTAATTTAAGTAAATACGATGTATGGGAGGATGAGTAATGTATCAAATTTTAGAAACAGGAAAAAATGTAAGTCTAATAATCAGTTCCGACGCAAAGAAATACAAACCGCATATTTTATACGGAACAGTAAAATATGATCCGGATGATAATTTCATGCCAATTAATCGACCGAGATTAAAAAGACTACACGAATCCCTGATAGAAGAAGCGCAAAAATTATATGATACAGCAAAGGAATACTGGAAACCACAAAAAAATCTACCTAGCGAACCGGCTTCAAAATTAGAGGAACTTATTGCTGAGTCAGTATCAAGAATTGCCGCTGAAAACATTGTTGAAGCAGTTAAGCCAAAGTTAAACAAATTCATAAACGAAACGTATGGCGTATTGCCTAAATTATTAAGAGTTCAAACACCAACCAGTACAAATGTAGTTAAAGGAATAACGCACGAAAAGTTTGAAACAGTTTTAAAAATCGTCAATATGGATATTCCTGTATTCCTAACAGGTCCGGCAGGTTCAGGAAAGAACGTAATCTGTAAGCAGGTTTCCGAAGCACTTGGAACTGAATTTTACTTTTCAAACGCAATAACCCAAGAATATAAATTAACCGGGTTTATAGATGCAAACGGAAGATACCACGAAACGCAATTCTTCAAAGCCTTTACCAACGGAGGAGTATTCATGCTCGATGAGATAGACGCTTCAACTCCGGAAGTATTAGTTATTTTAAATGCTGCGATAGCTAATAAATACTTTGATTTCCCTACAGGTAGGGTAGAAGCACATAAAGATCTTAGAATAATCGCCGCTGGTAATACTTATGGTACAGGAGCTGATTTGGAATATACAGGAAGATACCAGTTAGATGCTGCATCCTTGGACAGATTTGCAATTATCGAAATAGATTATTCGATAGCTATAGAAATAGCAATTGCCGAAGGTAATACAGATTTGGTTAATTTCATTCACTCGTTCAGGAAATCAATAACTGACTCTAAAATCAAATTTACTGTTTCTTATAGAGCTGTAGAAAGACTGCATAAATTAGAACAAATCTTTGAAAGATCTGAAGCGATAAAGATAGCTATTTTAAAAGGACTAGAAGTAGATGATGCAAGAATAATAGCTAATAATATGATAGCAAGCTCATACACGAGTGCTTTATTAAAGGCGGTAGCATGAGAGTAGTTAAAGAACAATTTAACAGTTTAGAGGAATTTATAAGAACAATAGACACTAGGAAAGTGAATAAAGTATTCGAATGCCGCAATAGTTTAGAAAGTCAAGAGCAAGGTTATGATTTCACAGGTACTAATAGTTATGAGGAAGCAAGCGAACTAGCAATAAAAGGATATAAAGAAGGACTAGAGCAATTAACTACTCAAAAATTAGAAAATGAATTCAATTCAAAAGTTAATAAAAATATCCAAAAATCTAGTATTATTGGTTTTACTCCTCATGTCCCAAACGCTATTGCTGGAATACCATATAGCATGATAAGCAAAGATGAAATAAAAAATACAGTTAAAGCGATTACAATTACTTACGGAATGGGAGAATGTGAAAGTGAAAAAACATCCAGCTTCATTGAATGCGGAAAAAAAATAATAAGTTTAATAAATAGCTTTGAACTAAGTGGATACAGAGTAGCGATAAATGCTTTTGTAGAAACTTACGAACCTGAAGAAATAATAATTTGTAAAATAAGATTAAAAAATCACCGACAACCATTAAATTTATTAAAGTTATCATATGTTTTAATTCATCCCTCTTTTTTAAGAAGGCACTCGTTTAGATATTACGAAACAGCCGACATTACTTGCGAAAGATTTAGGAGTGGATATGGAATGCCATTCAGAGCTTTTAAAAATACATATTCTGAAAAAATAGAATGGTTAAAAGAAAATAAAATAATAAATCAAAACGAAATATACCTTGATTTAGATGAAGTGAAAAGAAAAGATTTAAAAGAATTAATTAATCATATAAAAGAAAATTTAAATATACAGGAGTAAGAAATGGAAAATTTAAAAGATGAAATTATTAAAGATCTTGTCAAAACGATGTTATTAAAAGGAGTTGAAAAAGAGTCAAAGAGAGATTATTACGATTAATCTAAAAAACTCAAACAGTATGATTACGAAAAAGGGTGCGAATTTAATGAAGGGCAATTCGTAACACCCAAAGAAGACTCGAATAAAAAGAGAAAAAGGGAACCAATGCTTGTTATTGAAGCATTTTTAAAAAGTCAATACTTACCACAAAAAGAACTAGGGTACCCATTCATTCAATACGACATGATAATTAGTGAAGTATTACACGATGGAAAAATTGTATTATATCCAGTTTTATCGAAAGACTATGTGTTATATAAAGGTGTTACCTTTGGAGAAATACCTGAATAGGATAAGGAGGAGATGTGAACTGCATAAACGGCGAATGTAAAAAGGATTGTAAAACTTGTAAATATAATCCTTGGAAAAAAGGAGAAAAAATGAAATATTTTAAAGTAACAGCATTTTTTGAAAAGCGTATTAAAGCGAGAGATAAAGAGGAAGCCAAAGATATAACTCAAGAAATTATGGAAAATGAACCCAATTATATCGAATGGACAATCGAGGAAATAAAGAAATGAAATTTTCAAATAAACTCGCTTCACTTACTCCTCCAAAACAACGAAAAGTAATGGAGCAGTCTGAAGAGCATTTCGAAGCAGTTAAACTAATGAATGATTTGGTTGAAAAGATACCTAATCTGTATGAAACAGATGGTATGGAAAGACATCCATTAAGTCTGCATTACTTTTATGGTGGTTGTGATTGGTATATTACAGAATGGGATGGAGAAGACCAATTCTTTGGATATGTAATTCTAGGAAATGATTTAAAAAACAGCGAATGGGGTTATATCAGCAAAAGCAGTTTATTGGCTGCTGGAAATGTTTACCCTGCTTTTAATCTTGATTTTCATTGTACTCATAAAACAGTAGAAGAAGCTCTTTATGAAAGAGACCCAAACTATTTCTCTAAATACAAGGAGGCAGTAGATGAGAATTAAGACAAGTGAAGTTGAGGCTTATCAGAAATTCAAAGAAGTTAATTCAAAAGATGCGTATTCAAAAGGAATAATAACCTATATAGAAAAATGGTCAGAATTAATGGAGAAAGAAATCGAGAACGGAAAGAAGCTCGAAGATATAGCTAAAACAACCTCATGCGAAGCAGACACAGATGGAATTACAGGATATATGTATGGTGTCGCTGTAAGAATTCTTTCTGGAGTTTGGGAATATGGGGAGGAATTAAGAAAGTGGCACAATAAAGAATACGGTTATGAAGGGGAAGGTTGTATAAATCCTGCCATAATAACAATAGGAGTAAAAGAATGAGAAGCAAAATAGAACTAATTATTGATTGGGAAAAATCGGAAATCTCCGGTGATGATACTGTAATTGACTCTCCAGGAGTTTTATTAGGTTACATCGAAGGCACTTTAGAAAGTAATGCGAATTTTGATCGTGTAGACCTGTCAATTAAAGATTCAAGCATTACAGAAATGGAGCAAAATTGACTATTGGACACTGTAAGATATGCGGTCGGCAACTTAAAAATTGGCTGAGTGTTAAGTTTAGAATTGGTCCTATTTGTAGGGCTGAAGAAAATAAACAAATGGAGTTATTTATGTTTCATGCAAATTATGATGTCGTCGAAATTGGAGATAATTATATCTACATCGAGGAAAGTAATGAAGGCAAAACGGTTACTAACGATGCAGAATGGGTAATTGAGCAATTACACGAAGATTACGATTTAGCTGGCAAGAGGGTATTTTATAAGGATTGCTATGGGGAAGTAGACGAGATAACTCATGTAAACGGAGTATTCAAAGGCTTTGAAACAGGAAAGTATTTTGAAGGTGGGTTTAACAAGAACAAGATAAAGGATGTTGTATGGAATGCTTAACTGAAAGACAAGAAGAAATATTAACATTCATAGATAGCTTTATAAAGAATAACGGTTATTCGCCGACTTTAACAAAAATTGGAAAACGATTTAATTTCACTGTAAAGGGTGCTTCTGATCATATAAAAGCAATTGAAAAAAAAGGATATATAAAGATAGAGAGATATTTTGATGATAGATACAGAGCAATCAAAATTCTAGCTAAAAAGAAAAATGTAGAATTATGGAGGATTTAATGAAATTAAAACAATGCCGATGCGGAAGCTCTGATATTACTAGGGAGTCTGCTTATCCAAGACTTAAATGCTCTAAAAAGAATCTTTTCTGGGTTGGCTGTAATCACTGCGGTTTTTCTTCCAAAACTGCATCAAATATAGCAGACGCAAGAGAGAATTGGAATAAAGCAATAGATTACATGAAAGAATTGGGAGCGTGTAGAATATGAAAAATACAGAAAAGCTAACAGAGATTAATGTTGTATTAACATCATATTTAAATATTTATAAAAATAAAATGCCGACAATTGATGAAGTAGCGGAGCATTGCAAAATTAATAGAACGCGGACGTATAGATATTTAATAAAACTTGAAAAATTGGGATTAATTAAAAGAAATAAAAGAACTAGAATAAAAATAAGTAATGGTGTATATTATTATAGATGTTATATTTGTAAACAGCATAAACAAATTAAAGAATATTATAAAAATAAAAATAAAAAACATGGAATAGGTTCTACCTGTAAAGATTGCACTAGAGAATATGAAGCTAGTGATAATATAAAATTATATAAACATAATTACTATATAAATAATAAAGAAGAAATAATATATAAAAATAAAACCTATCTACAAAACAGATCGCAAGAGAAAATAAAGGAAGCGCGAATTAAAAAAAATATACGAACACGAGAATGGAAAAAAAGAAATAATGAAAAAATTTCAGCAATAGAGAGTTTCCGTGGTATTAAAGCAAAAGAAATTCCGTGTGAATTGCTGGAATTAAAAATTATGCAATTACGTCTAAAAAGGCGGATTAAACAAATAGAGGAGAAGAAAAATGGCAAAGAAACTGTCTCTCGATGATTTAAAAGACAGACTGTCGGAAGCTCTTGAAGGGATGAGCATGGAAAACCCTGACGATGCTAAATTGGAAGTTGCAAGGGAAATTAATAACAACATTGGCAAGCATTTAAAATTAGCGACTGTCAAAATGCAGCATGATATTTATGTATCAAAAGGCGGAAAAGCGATTTCGTTTTTAACAGATGCTCAGTAACTGTAAACATGGATTGTCTAAAAAGTAACTTTCATGGCAATCCATGTTTATTAAGGAAAGAAAATGAAAAGAATATCCTTTGATAAACGCTTCGTTAACAAAGAAGGAAACGACCTAATCACCGGTAAGATCCACACAATAAGGCAGAACTTCTTATACTGGAAAAAGTTTGAAGGAAAGGAAGTTGCTTTATTTACATGGGAAGGGAAACCTTATAGAAGTAAGCAGAAGGTATTCTGTATAAAGAAAATTATAAGTGTACAGAAAATTGAAAAAGAAACAGGTGATAGAGAGCCATTCTGGTTACATCTTTGTGAACAAAACGAACATATTTTACATTTAAACGAAATTGCTGAAAATGATGGATTAAAAGAAAAAGAATTTGAAGAATGGTTTGATAATTACCCCGATGGGTATATGGCAATTTTGCATTTTACTGATTATAGGTATTAAACATGAGACTATGGCATTATAAACTGATTCCAATACTTGACGATAAAAGACTGATTAAACAGCATTGCGAATGTTGCGCGTTTAGAAAGAATTTATATCAGAAAGGGAATTATCCTGGTTGTAGCAAAGATACGGATATAAGCGAAATTGTCTGGTATCATTTAAAAATATTAAAAGAAATGGATAATAGAGGATTTAGATATGATAAGAATTGGCATATATGGTTATGGCGTGGAAAAAACATGGCAAACTTTTTAGAAGTTAAAAATGCAGAATCGGTTAAATGCCATGATTCACAATATCTTGAAGCCTGTATCGAGAGATTAAAAATTAAAGGATATGAGCTTACAGCATTAAATTTCTAGTATATAATAACAGGAAGGAGTTAAAGAATGAAAAAGAATAAAGAATTAGAAAAAATTGGTAGTAAACCAATAACCTTAAAGAAAGGTACAAAGACAGTTAAGAATGGTCACGCCCGATTAGAGGCAGTTAAAACAATAGGAATAAAAAAAATTCCAAAGAAGTAAGGAGTGTTCTATGATAAAGAAAGAAGTAAGTCAGATAGGAGCTTTCCTGAGAAAACTTAGATTTGACCGTGAAGAAAGTCAAGAAGACATGGCAATTAGGCTAGGAGTAACAGCACCGTATATTAGCTTGATTGAAAAAAAGCAAGCGATAACTAAACAATTAGCAGTTAAGATAATAACAATTTATAATCTTACCGGTAAGGAAAAAGACTTGTTTGTAAATATAGTATCACAAGATATTATTAATAGATTTTGGGGGAAATAATGATAATCAGAATTGAAAGCAAGAATCCGGTTTTAAAAGGATTCAGTGAATATACATGGGCAAAATATGTAGACTATTTTGATGATAAGAACCACTGTGCTAAATGTTTACAGGGCAAATGGATAAAAGATATTAACCACAGAATGGAAACAAATAAAGACATAGTATTACATTTAAAAGAAGGCAAACCATTTTATATTTGTGGAGTTGCTTATCCTTGGAACTATAATAATAATATGCACCTTGCTGTAATTGGGAAGGAAGGAGCTGAGGCAAGATTAGAACTTTACACTGGAGATATTCTAATAGTTAGAGATGCTGAACAGTATATGTTTAATGACAAGAAAGCCCGAGAGTTATATCCAAATCTTTCAGAACAGTATTTAACTTGTAGGAATTTCCAATTTGGAGCGCAGTATTTTAGATAATTGTTAGCTGAAATTACTTAACAAATGTTAATATATTTTCTTAACTTTTTTTGAAAAAAACATAAATATTTTATAAAAACACTTGACATAATATAGCGATATCGCTATAATAAAAGTATAAGATTATTAAACAATCTTATTAATTTATTTGCAGGGCTTTATTAAGTCCGAGGGGGAGTTATGAGTGAGACAAAACAAATGAATTATAAAATATGGGAAGCGGGATTAGAGTGTGGTGAAGTTGCTTTAATTACTCTCGCAGAAACCAAAGAAGAAGCAATTTCAGATTTTATCGGTTATGCAGAAGATGAAAATATCCTTGATTTAGAAAGTATACACAGTTTCAACTCAGTAGATTATCAACGGTTAAAAGAAAGAATAGAAAAGGGAAGAATAATAATTTTAAATACAATATGGGATAATAACGAACTTCCTCCTGAAGATATAAATAATTGGTATATAATAAAAATTATAAATCCTGATAACTATAAACTTCCGAATAGCACTTATTGGGCTATCGAAGAAAATATTCTTAGGTTATTAAAAGAAGGAAAAGATATAGAATTTATAAAAGATGTATTTGCCGATGCTATTGCAGAAGCTATTGAAAATGCAAAAGAAGCAGTGGAAAGAAAATTAAAATGTTCGTTAATGGGAAAATAAAAAGGGAGGGAAAATGATTCTCAGGGTTAAAACAAGAAACAAAAAGATTTACGGGTACAGCAGTTTGTGGGCAAAATACGTTACTGGTTTTGATAGCACAAAACACTGTATAGGTTGTCTCAAAGGAAAAAGGTGCGAGATAATGACAAGGGAAATTCCGCCTAATGAGGATATTAAAATCCCCTTGAAAGAAGGAGAGATATATTATATCTGCGGGGTAACATATCCCTATGTTTTAAAAAATAACTTCCATTTTGTCCTCAGAGGTAAAGAAGGCGGTTATGCGGAACGCGAAGATTACAAAGGAGATAAATGGGAAATAGAAGGAGCTGAAAGGGTATATTTTGACGACAAAGCTGCACGGGAAAAATACCCAAATCTAGGATATAAATTCTTACGTTGCCGGAACTTCCAGTTCGGGGTTCATTATTTCGAGAAACTTAAAAACGAAACTCAGAAAGAATTATTTTAGATGAACGGGGGAAAGTAATGGAGGAACTAATTCTTTTGCATGATATGTATATTAACGATCTAATAACTAGAGAAGAAGTTTTTACAAAACTTAAAGCCATATTTAATAGTGATCGTGCTGTTGAAACAATTTTGAAAAAATGGGAGGGAGAGAATGATAAACAAAAAAAACTTGAAACAATAAATATGCTTGTCAAAACAATCGAAAATATTGACAGCATATTTACTTATGGGAAAAGAGAACTTTATGTTTTACATTACAACAATGGCAATATGTCAGATATATCGGCAGAGACTATTGACAATGCTCTTTCAGCATATAAAGAAACCCTAACAATGAAACTAAAACAATTAGGGTATGAAGAAAACTATGTGGAAGTAACGACTAGAGGTTAATACGCTTAGGCATGTAAATAAAACGGAAGTTACTGAATGTTTAAAGTAGGTGATTTGGTAAAATATCTATACGATGATACTTATGGAATAATTGATAGAATCGACAATAATAAATACAGTGTGCGTATTATAAGTTTACCTGAAGATAATACGACAAATGTTCCTGGTGGCTATATAAATTCTTCTATGCCTACTATACCAACCAGAAGACTGGAATTAGTAAATAATATCGAAGAGCAATTAAAATTAAAGGAATTACTAATGGACGGTATTGATTTTTATGATAATAAATATATGCCTTGGTTAAAAAGTGGGAAAACAGGTACTGCTATACCGACAATACCTAAAAAACTGATACGAACTGTAACAAGAACAAAAAATTATCCGTCAAGAATAGTCGAGCCACTGATAAATCCATTAAAGAAACCTGCTTAAAAAAATAGAGCTAAAACTTGACATATTTTCAATAATATGTTTAAATAAGGTAAATACGCTGACTGAAATCAGAGGCGCATCTATCCTTCGGGACGGGTGCGCCTTTTTTTTATTTAGGGAGGAAAATTGAAACAGTTAGAAGTCACCTGTGATGTAAAAGAAAGAGTGGATTATAAGTTAATTATCCCCTTTCAAGGTAATTTAAAAATAAGGAGCGATAGAGATATAGAAAAATTATCCGGCTCCTTATTAGAATACGGGATTTCATTTCCCTTTTTTGTTTGGGAACATGAAAGTAAATTAGGCTGCATTGACGGACATGGAAGACTGGAAGCCCTTGAGCTTTTAGACTTAACCGGGTACGAAATCCCGCCTGTTCCAATAATAAGAATCTTAGCGACCAATGAAACTGAAGCAAAAAAGAAACTTTTATACGAAAACGCCAAATATGGTGATATGTCTTATGACTCAATAATGAAATTTACCGAAGGAATGGAAATCGACATGACAGAATTCTCCCTTCCAAGTGGGAGAATGATATATGACGATGGTTCAAGATTCGACCCCGGTGCTTTTACGATAGAAATACCCAAATTTGGTAATGATGATGAAGTCTCTGTTGAAGGAAGTGGTTTTGGCGCGAGTAGACCGGTTCCAAAGAACGAAATGAATAAATTCAAGATAGGAAAGACTGTCTTAATTTTAAATGATGAAGAAGCAGGGCTGTTAGCCTATGCCATCAAAGAATATCTCGTTAGAAATAACGGCTTATTCGGTTTTATAGCTGAATTAAATGGGAGTGAAATATGAAAAAGTCCAATTTATCCAACGCTGAGAGAAAAGCGAAATGGAGTCACTTAAAAAGCGCAGGAAAAGATTGGGACAGAGAAAACGGCGGTCCCGGAAGTGGTCCAATAAAAGGCGAGCCGAGGGGACCTTATGGGAAACAAGAAGATTTAGAATCAAGATATAGCGGTAAATTAAGCGATGATGAATATAAAGAAATAACTAAAGGATTCAAATTTGCGATTGGCTCTGATAAAGCTCCCTATATCGAAGAAATAAAGCCAAAAATTGCTTATGTATTCAGTAAATCCAAGGTTGACGACATTATTAAAAAAGGTGAAGGTGGTTCAATTCCATTACCTGATGGAAGAAATATATTTATAAGTAAAACAACAAAATAAGGAGAAATTATGGACGGAAAATTTGTTTTAGAATACGACATTACAAAAATCAAACCTGCAACTTATAACCCAAGAAAAATAACTGAAGAGAGTCTTAAAATCTTGGGTGAATCAGTTAGAAAATTGGGAATCGTAAAGCCTGTTATTATCAGAAATGATATTATTATCGCTGGACACCAAAGGACAAAAGCCCTTTTAGCAATTGGTATCAATACTTCACCTGCTTATTTATTAAACGAAAATGTAAATACTTACGATGAAATGACCTTTAACCAGTTACATAACGGTACTGATATGGACACCGGCGATGAAGAAGCCTTCGTTAAACCTTCAGATCAACTTGGTTATGTAGAGAGCGAAGTAATTTCCGGCAATAAATATGCAAGCGGAGGCACGATAAGAGCTGAAATATCAAAAATGGTATTAAGATTTGGTCCCTGGGGTGCTTGTGTCGCTACGAAAAGCGGCAAAGTAATTCACGCTGCTCAATATGCTCTGGCTTGTTATATGCTTCATATTCCCTGTAGAACTTATTACATTAAAGACGAAGATGAAGAACTTTATCTATCTTTCTTGTCTAAGTCTTATGGGGAATTCAGTTACGACCATATTAAAAAAGACCCATTTGTTCAAACTTATGCTCAGCCTTTAAGACTTTCAAAAGACCCAAAAGCAGTAAGAGAAAATCGTGCGCCGACTTATGAAAATAAAATAATTCCGTGGTTAAAAGCAGACCCGAGTATCAGATATTTAGATTTCGGCTGCGGCAGGGGAGATTATATCAGGGAATTAAAGAAGGGCGGATTCAAAGTAACCGGTTTGGAATTCTTTAATAAAAAAGGCGGAAAAGGTCTCGATATTGAAAAAACCCATTTAATGGTTGATGAACTCGTCCAAGAACTCAAAACTAAAGGCAAATTCGATATTGTAATGGCTGATTATGTTTTAAATTCGGTTGTTACAAAAGAAGCGGAGAGCGATGTCGTTAATTGCCTTAACATATTTTGTAAAATGGGCGGAAAAGTTTTATTCTCTGGTCATAGAATCGAGGAAGTAAACCGTAAGAAACTCGCCAAGACAGCAAGAAATAAAAAACATATGCCTACGGTCATAGAATTCCTTGATGATAATAACTTCACTGGATGTATTCATAAAGGATATTGGTTCTTCCAGATGAGCCATACCGACGAACAAGCCCAAAAATTAGCTTTGGATCACGGCTTCGAGATAATCGAATATTCAAAGCCGGGGTTCTTCTGGTATGTAGAAGCGAAGAAAATCGCCGAAATCCCGGAAAAAGAAGCAAGAGCTTCCATCGAGAGAGAATTCAATATGCCATACAACACTGAAGAGACAGTAAGATTAAATAGACATAAGGAGGTTTTAAATGTCTTATTCGGGGAAAATTAAGAAATCATCGTTATCCAATGCTGAGAGATATAAAAAATGGTCTCATTTAAAATCGTTTAAGAAAAACGGCGGACCTGGTTCTGGACCAGTAGAAGGGCAAAAAAGAGGACCTTATGGAACAACCGAACAAAAAGAAAAACTCGATGCAAAATATCAAATATTTGTATGCTCAGAAAAAAATCCAGCCGGTGAGAGAATCTCTGCGGACAAAGCATTTGAGTTAGGCGGAGGTGCAGTATTGGCAGCTGCATGTAGCAGAGGTTATTCGTATGGAACAATTCATTTGGACGATGGTCAATTTTTAACATTAAGCAGTAGAAGAACATTTTCATAAAGGAGAAAATAATGAAAATTGAAATTAAATGCAAAACTGATGATTATTTGCCATTCAGAGAGATAGCTGACTTCCAAGGAAGTTTAAAAAAACGCACTAAAGCAGATATTCAGAATATTAAAGATAAAATTATTGAGGTAGGATTCTCCTTCCCATTCTTTATCTGGAAATCTGATAAGAATTACTGTTTGGATGGACATGGAAGGTTACAAGCATTATACGAATTACAAAATGAAGGATGGGAATTACCTGAAAGTTTCCCAATAGTCTATATTTACGCCAAGAATAGAGCTGAAGCAGTTAAAAAAGCCCTTCAAGTATTATCTACCTATGGGAGAATAACAAACGAAGGACTTGCTGAGTTTACTGAAGGAATGGAAATTGACTTAACGAATCTTACTTTTACTGATTCTTATATTGATTTCTCTGCAAATGTCTTTACCCAAGCTGGAGATCTCTCTCCCTTCCAGAATCAGATGAAAACAGCTTCATTCAGGGAATATGGTATGCCTGTGTCTGATAGGGATATAGAGCAGTTTCATAAGCGTTTAAAAACCTATGTAGACCAAACAGGAACCAAAGACGGATTTATGATGCAGTATTTGGGACCGTTTATCCCGGCGGAAACCGAGGATCCGGAAGGGATGGAGGAATATGGTGAGCCGGCAGAAGACGATGCTGAATTAGTTAGTAATGAAGGCGTTGAAAATGATGAAATAGACGAGGAAATCGAAGAAGTTATCGGGGAAAATTCTGAGGAAAACCCGGAAAATAAAACTGAAAAACAATTGGAGATCTACTAATGCCCGGCGGAGGATTCGATGTTCACCCAGAAAATATAAACCGCCTTGGCAGACCCAAAAAAGGTGAGACTTTCACTGATATTATCGAAAACGAGCTGTCAAAAGAAAATGTAAAGATTAAAACAGAGGACGGCGTAACGATGGTCTCCGCAAAGGAAGCTGTAGTCAGAAAACTTATAAGTTTAGCCGTACAAGAAGGCAGTTTCCCCGCCATACAATATTTGATGAACAAACTTGACGGTTCACCAAGGCAGATGATTACTCTGGAAAGCGGGAAAAAAGAAGAAATAACTCCCGAAGAAAGAGACGCGCTAATAGAAAAGTACGAGAAAGAGCTTGCTGAAATTGAGGTGCAAAATCAGCGAGCAACCGAATAAATTAGAAAGTTTAGCCGAACTCAGGAGGTTAAAAGCCCAAAAAAATCATCTTAATTTCATTAAGTATGTTTGGGAGAATCCATCTGAAGAATACGCAATCGGTATGCACACAAGAATAATTTGTAACGCAATTGATAAAGCGATTGAGAAGTATATAAGAGGTGAAAGTTGCTTTTTAATAATAACAGTACCCTTTAGACATGGGAAAAGCGAAATTCTTTCAAGGAAACTCCCGCCGCATTTTTTAGGGTTGTTTCCTGACGCACAAGTTATCTTATGTGGACATACAGCTCGCTTTATAGAAAGCGTATCTCGAAATGCCAGAGATCTTGTAGCAACAACAAAATATCAAGAATTATTCCCGGGAATAACAGTTAATCATGCTTCTTCATCTGTACAGCATTGGCATATCCGAGGCAGATTGGGAAGCTGCTATGCCGGTGCTTTATTAGGCGCGATTACAGGACAAGGTTATGCCTTGGGGTTATTAGATGATTATTGTGCCAACAGAGAGGACGCAGAGAGTCCTAACGCTAGAGATAAGATGTGGGAAGGGTTCACTGATAACTTTATGACCCGGCGAGGTCCCGTAAGTATAACTATAATTTTAGCAACCAGATGGAACACTGACGATATTATCGGGAGAATCGAAAACGAAAAGAATAATAATGCTGATTTCCCTAATTTTGAAATTATCAACATCCCTGCATTTTCAGACGATTACCCGGAAGGAATATTATTTCCTGAACGATTCCCAAGATCATGGTATGAAGAACAAAGAGCTACATTAGGAAGTTACGGAACAGCTTCATTACTTCAATGCGCACCTGTCGTAAAAGGAGGCAATTTTCTTAGTTCGGAGCATATTCAGGTGCATAAAAGTATTGATGAATTCCCATCTATACCGTATCATAGAGTATGGGATTTGGCGCATACTGCTGCTGAGAGATCTAAAGCCGATCCCGATTATACAAGCGGCACTTTAATGGGTATTGAAAAAAGAGGAGCAATACCGCATATTTGGATAAAAGACGTTTGTAGATTTAGGATGGACGCCCCCTCCAGAGACGCAAAAATATTAGAAGTAACAGAGAAAGACGGTTCATATGTGAAGATTGCTATTGAAAATACAATCGACGCAAAGGACGCAGTTGGTACGTTACAGAAAATATTAGCAGGAAGGAGAACGGTGATCCCAATAGAAATCACAAGAGACAAAATAATTCGCGCTTATCCTTTAGAAGCAATATTTAAAGCAGGAAACATACATATTCTCGAAGGTCCTTGGTATTATGACTGGATTGCGGAAATAGAATCATTTCCCAATGGAAAGCATGATGACCAAATAGATAATTTATCCGCGGGCTACCAATTATATGACGAAACGACAGAGTTCGATGATGAAATAGTAAACTTTTTACAAGGAAATTAGGGAGGGGAGATGAGTAATTTAAGAGGTATAAAAAAACTAAAAAATGCTTTAGTGAAATTCTCTGATTTCTGGAAAAATCCGCAAGATGAAGACCTTTCTAAAGTAAAAATATTATCCAGACCTAAACGCGAATTAAAAGGAGGCTGGGCTTCCAATGAGAAACTTCTCAAAGGAATTTACACAGGCTCCAATCACGAATTCGCTTTGTCTTCATATCTTGCGAGTGGAATGGTGGATATTCCCCGTAATCTTACAGGAGTTCCTGGGATAGTATTAGATAAAGGTCAGGAAGAAAGATTAGTTAAAGAAATTATCCCTCTTTTAATCGACGAATTCCCTGTACTGGTTACAACAATGTTAGTTACTGGAACGGCTTGGAGATGGGCAAGATGGAGCGATGAACTACACAGATTAACATGGGAAGCGATTCCAGATTCGACAATCTCTGCGATTATAATTGAATTAAGCACCGGTGAAATTAAGGAAATTTATACTGAAGAAGAGCTTGAATATAATAAAAACGAAAATAAAACTGTAACTTCTACAAGAAAAAGACACATCACAAAAGAATTGATTACAGAAGATTGGACTGGTGACGTAAATAAATCTGTTCAGTATCGAAACACTTTTGGCTTTCTCCCTATTCCATTTGGGCATGATTGCTATGAAGGAGAATGGCGAGGGAACAGTGTATTCAGCAGAGTATTACGTTGGCTTAAATCAATTCACGATATAGCGTATAAAAGAGATTCGATATTAACAGAATACGAACCCAAAATCGTGCAAAGAGTAAAAAATATAAGTTCGTGGTTGCACAATAACGGGTATAAAAAAGGTGAAGATTCAGAATTTGATCCGTTTGGCAGAAAGTTTTTTGCGAATGGTCTTGATGAAACTACAGAATTTTTATTTTTATCTAGTAACGCTACAGAACAACACACACAAGCTATAAAAGACAATGAATTAAAGGTTATCAAAGGATCGGGAATACCTGAGTTATTCTTTGGTGCATTAGCTACAGGAAATCATGCTTCTACAGAGACTGACAGGCTTTTAGCACTGGAACACGTTAAAGGGTTAAGACGCGAGCTTACTAAAGGCACTCAGCAGCTTGTCGAACAATCGCTTAGAATTCTTGCTTTTATGAGGTTTACTCAGCCGCCGAGAGTATCTATTCAGTGGGGCAATTTATCGCTTTTATCAGAAGAACAGAAAGGCGCAATAATGGGTGAGTATGCTTCAGCGATTGTAAATTTACTCGGCAACGGAGCAGTTTCACAAGAAGGAGCTTTCTATTTCACGAAAGAACTTTATCCTGAGTTCCCCGCAGAAGATCCAAAAGATTACATGGAAGGGCTTAATAAAATGATAGTTGATCATACAAGTAAACTCGGACAGCCTACGTTTGAAGAAGGAGATGTTTAGTGAAAGGTAGTAGGCTTCAGAGATTAAAAGATATTTTATCATTACGAAATATATTGTTTAGAAAAGAAATGATTCAATATGAAAAATGGAGACTTTGGAAAAGCAGAAAGTATCGTGAAACTCAGCAGAACTGACTACTTCAAAAAGCAAAAAGAAATCGGTATTCTCACCGAATACGCAGAGAAAGAAGCGTCCAGAAGAATTCGTGCTATTACTCGTGAACTTGTTCTTCCACTTGTTGCGGATTATGCAAGAACTGGATTCCTTGTTTACCCGACAGAAGAACTTGCAAAACAAATAGATCTCATTATTAGAGAAGAAGCTGCCAAACCAGTAACTAAAGCTCAAAATCTCCAAGAAGACATGGAACAATCACTACAGGAAAAACTCGATATATTAGTAAGTCATTCAGTACCGGAAGAGAACGAAAAAGTAATTAGACTTCAGAACGCAAGGAAGCCTGCCGGCTCTATTGTTAAAACAAAAGGCAGAGCCTTAGGTTATCGCAGAGATCCAATAACAGGAAATATTATTTGGGATGATCTTCCCCTTGAATATGAATTTAAGAAAAGAGCCAATCTATCGCAATTAGTTTGGGATGCTGTCGAAGAGCAGGAAGAGAATGTACTCGGTGTTATTCATGGAGGAAGAGCGTTAGGACGTAACGTAAAAGACATATCAAAAGACCTTGAGATTTATATAAATTACCATGATGGCGGTGCAAAAGTTGCAGGTCGATGGGGTAAGATGTTTCCCAATACCGAACAGGGAAGAAAAGACGCGCTCAAACATCAATACTTAAAAGAACATGGCGGATTACAATACGGCATAGATGCTGCAAAAGCACTTTTAAGACAAGATGATGCAAAAAAGTGGGTTAAACAGAAAATGGCTGAGACGACACAGAGAGGCACGCCAAGGCTTCCGTCTGCTGTAGCAGGGTATGCAAGACGTTTAGGTGCAGCAGGACTTGACCACAGGGCTATACGCATCGCTAGAACAGAAACTACAGCAATGGTCGCAGACGAACAGTTAAAGATTGCGGGTAATTCTGACATATGTACCGGTGAGATGGATTTTGTTATGGAACGAGGAAGAGATCATTGGAATTGCAATTGCGAGAAGTACGCTTCAATGAATCCGTGGAAAGTAGATGATCCGGACAGACCTGATATTCCTGTTCACCCAAATTGTATGTGTGAATGGAGACCGAGATTAAAGACAGATCAAGAAATTGTCACTTCCTTCAAAGAAAAGATGGCTGAAGAATTGGGGATTGTAGAAGGAACACTAGAAAAGCAAGAGATGTTGGATAAAATAGATCGTGGTATGTGTCCTTATTGTGGGAAGGCTTTTAATGCGAAAAAAGAAAACAGTGATAAATGTCCTGTTTGTGGAAAGTCTAGTGGGAAAATTGGTGATACAAATGGAATTACAACAATTACTAGTGTGAGAGAAATTGACTTTAATGACAGTAAGGCTGTCAGACGAGAGATAAATATATTCCTAAATAAATTTAGTAATGATGAGATTGAACATTCAGTTGTTGTTTCAAAAAGCGGAAAAATTTATGAACTTAATGGTAATTCCTTTAGAGTTGATACACAAATAATAGGTGAGGATGAATTGATTGGTAGTATTGGAGCACATAATCACCCTGTACCAAAATCATTTGATAGAGGTGATTCATTTAGTTTAGATGATTTACTTTTTACCGCAAAATATAAAACAGGTAAGGAAACCTTAACATCTGGCAATCGAAGAGATGCTTTTGAATATACTGGTAACTTGTCTAATACTGAGCTTAAAAATATCTGGTATAAAACGAAAGATAAAGTAAATGAAAATGCGTTTAATAATAAAACTGTGATAGAATGGGAGCAAGAAGAAATTTGCCGTGAATTAAGTAAAACATTAGAAGGATTTAAGTTTTATGAAAACATTTGATGAAGAATATGTAGAACTTGTAGAATGGTGCAAACAATCACTCGAAGAAGCTGATGAAAATATAGAAAGCCAGCAAGATATTGGTGATGTAGCTGCTTCAAATATAAGAAACGAAGTGTGGCACGAATGGAACAGAAAACTTGTGACGTTAAAAATAAAACATAATATTCCAATTACAGAACAGGAAGAAAAATGGAGGACGCATGAGCAACCGTAAACACAAGAAACTACGCCAAGTAGTAAGGCGCGAAGTCGGCGATAACAGCCAGAACTTTCTGAAAGCTATCTTGTTCTTGCCGTGGTACAAAAGAATCGAGTGGGCTTTAGTTATTATATTCAGGCTAGGATATAAAGATTTATTTACGGAGGGCAAAAATGACGAAAGACCAAGTAATCAAGATCGCAGAAGTGCAGCTCTTGTATCTTCTTAAAAAGAACACGGCTATTAATTTGATAGATCTATGTCAAAACGAAATATGGGCAGTTGGAGAAATGCTTAATATAATCATCGGAGGGGACGATGGAACTGAGTCAAGAACAAGTCGAGAAAGTTAAATCGGCTGTAAAAAAAGTGGGTGATTTCGGGACCGTTACCTTAGTGATAAGTGATGGTATTATCGACCTTTTAACAGAAGGACGGGAAAGAATTCAGAGTAAGAAAAAGCTCCCGGATAATGCTTTCAAAACCGCTGGATGAATGGTATGATAACCTTATGAAGTGTGACAAATGCTCCAAAGAAATACAGACAGGAGAAAAGTTTAATTTGAAACCGGATAAAATGAATATGTACGCAAATATTAACTTATGTGAGCAATGTACGGAAAACAAAGGCGAAAAGACTAATGCTTATGCTGGCGGTGTTGTTAAAAGCCAAACTAGCGATATATCAACTTTATTACTGGATAACTCTAAACTCCCTAAAGGCTTTACTTTGAATATTTTGAATTAACTGCTTGACAAACTATAATAAGTTTATGTAGAATTAATATATCGCTGACTGAAAAGCAGAGGCAGATTACCTTTTGGGGTGGTCTGCCTTTTTTTATGCCTAAATCTTTTTGGAGGGGAAAATGGTCAAATTAACAATCAACGGGGACAAATCATCTTGCAGGGAATTTCAGAACATGGCTCAGGCTCTGGCTTATGCCTATGCAAACGGGCAGTATTATGCTGCCAATAAGATTGAGTTTATTACGACAGGCGTTGAGGAAAAAAAGGAAGAGCCGATAATTGTTCTGCCTTCCCCAGACAACACAGTAAAACCTGTAAAAAAGCTTGAAGAAATGACCGATGTGGAGCTTATTAATCATGCAAGGTCTTTGGGAATTACCAAGACTTGCAAAAACCGTGAAGGTTATATTGCAGCAATTCTCGAAAAAGAGGCAGACGAAGTAGAAACAGGCGTGATAGATCCAGATCAAGTCATTATATTCACCGAGATTGACTTGAACGAAATGGACGAAGAGCAGCTGATAGATACATATTTTGGAGTAACAGGCAAAGAACCTGGTCCCGGCGTTAATGCCGAGTTCATGATTCAAGCAATTCTCAGAGTACAAGCTGAAGGAGATAAACTTGATAACCAGAATTAAGTTATTCAACGAAGCGTTAAGGGTTCGCATGAAAAACGAATCCCTGCCTCAGCTTCCGGCACCTGATAAAGTTCCTGTTCTGATACCAGAGAAAGCCAGAGAAGCAATCTTTGTTGACGGTGCTTATGAGTTTGTCGAGGCGATTAAATATCCAACCGAAGGAACCGGAGGAATATATACCAAAGAATATTTTGCGTCATTAATTGATTACATGAAAAATTATCCCATTCCGGGAAGTAAAGACGGACACGAATCGCAAAGTGACGATTTTTACACGGTTGGCGGTGAACTTCAAGAAACAAGTAACGGCGAAGGTGTGTGTTATTTTCACATGGTTGTCCCTCCTGAAGATTTCCATGGTGGGTCTAACGCTGGTTTAATCAGATCTCTTAAAGCCGGTGTTCCTGAATTATCTCTCGTAGCAGATGTTGAACCTGAAAGAGGAAACGATGGTAAATCTTATTTCAGGAAAGAAATGGGCAGACCGAGAAACGATATTGTTCCTGAAGGTGCAATGGAAGTGACGATTAACTCACTTGATGAAAAAGAAATCATGGCTCTCATTAAAAAGGGAGCTGTAGATATGGACAGCGAAAGTAAAGAACTTGTAAAAAATGGCAAAGTGTATCGGAAGGCAGCGGTAGCCCTGCAATCGACTTCTGAAAAAGCAAAAGCCGGACGGGTTCTCAATGCAATTGCAGTCTGGAAAAACAAGAGTATGAAAACTCTAAATCCAATTAGGAGAAACGGTATGTTAAGAAAATTCCATAACGAAGATGGTACTGAAACCGCTCTGACAAAAGAAGACGTCATTGCTTGGTTAAAAAACGCCATCGCCAATAACTCGATCACTTCGGAAGAACTGATGAAAGAAATTGGCTTTGAAAATAAGCTTCGCAAAAGCGAAGACGACCAGAGGGAAGAACTCGCAGAGGCAATTATCGAAACTCTCGAACTTCCAACTGAATCCACACCCGAACAAATCATCGAAGCAGTAAAAGAAGTTCTCGAAGAGAACGAAGCTGTTCAAGATGAATTAGTCGAGGCTGCTGCGAATGAACTCGCGAATGGCAAGAAGATCACTAACGCTGAAGGCAAAGAAGAAGACAATCCTTGTTTCCTTTATGCAAGAAACCAGCTCAGTGGTCTTCGCGGCAAGCAGTTAAACTCTGCTGCTGAAAAGCTCAAAACCGATCCTGTTATGGTCACATTGAGATCCAAGCAGGCAGATACAAGAGTAAATGCCGCAGTTAAATCGGACGAAGAAAAGAAATCCGAATTAAAGATAAGGGAGTGCTAAAATGAAAATACTTGGAAAGAAAGCGACGTCTGATCATATTCAAGTTCTTGCTTTTCCTGCAAAGAAAGAAGCTGGTGAGCTTTGCAAATTTGGTAGTCTTGTTGGGTTTGCCGATTTAACCACGGAAGCAGGAGCTTCCGGGACTGTTAATGTAGGTAAACAAATTGCTGTTTTCCAGATCGAAAATAGCTTTGGAACTCCAGCAATCGGCTCTGATGTTTATGTTGCATCAGATGGAACTTTAACAACCACAGCCGGTACTAATAAATTACTTGGTACTATAGTGGCGAAAAACGGCGATGCCGTAGACGTAGCTATAACAGGCTAAGGAGAATAAATATGAGTAAATTACTTAATGCTGAGAAAATGCGGAAAGACCTTATAGGTAAAATCCGCAAAATCAAAATTTACAACGGAACTGCAAGTGATAATCTTACCACAACAGATTCCGCTGTTGCGAACGAAGAGCTTATCAAAGTTACTACTGAGAAGTGGCTTAATAGTGCAGGTCGTGAGCAAATTCTTGTTGAAAGAAAAGCTCTCACCGACAGAATGAAGCTTGAAAACGAAAAAGCTGAAAATAATTCAGTTGGGTTTTCCAAAGCTGACATTGCTGCACTTGCAACCAACCTCACAATCGACTTGGTAAGGTCTGCTGAAGAAAATCCGGATTACGCCGCTGTTCTCATGAACGAAGTAGTTGATGAGAACATGACCGAAGAAGTCAATCTCTTGAATCATATGCCGTATATTGGCAAAGAGGAAGAGATGAAAGGTACTGGCGATACTGTTCCGCTTATGGAACCTGCATTACCTGATAAGGTAGTAGTCGATCTTAAAATATTAGGTTTTGGTGATAAAACTCAATTACGACAATTGATTTTTAACCCATTCCATAAAACGGAAAGAATTATTGAAAGTGCTTCTCGAATAATTGCCGACCATAAGAATAAAGATTTATTCGGAGATATTTTCGGAATTGCCTATGATGCTGAGCATTCACAGAATGCTGATACTGCCGGTGCAACATATGATTTAAGAATGTATAACACTTTAAGAGCAGCAATCAGGAAAGCTGGCAGGTTAATTAACAAACCTCTCGGCAGAGAGAACGCTAAGTATAGTCACGAAATTTACCTTTTGGTTAATCCGCTTGATTTAATTGATATTCAGCCGATTGTTAATGGTGCTTTACAAGCTGTTGGCGGTATTCAGCAGCTTGCATCTTCACTGCCGATAGATGGAATTATATCTTACGGTTGTGGACTAAATCACGGATTCAAGTATGGAAAGGAAATCTTGTCTTATCCAGGGGTTCCTGCTGGTAAGGCTTACGTTTACGTTAAAGTAAATACATTTGGTGCGTATAGACTTATAAAGAGAAGCGAGACAATGGATATTGGCGCAGGCGACGTTCTTGCTCTTACTTCTGAGCATAGAGCATGGCATCGTATTCGAGGTATTTATACTGATTGGGTAAAACCAAAAACAGAAGGCGGAAAAGCTTACGGTGCGGTTATTGAAGTAACCCTGCCTGAATATAGCTAAGATAAAGGCGGGGTTTCCCCCGCCTTTATCTATTAAAGTAAGGAGTAAAAATGAAATTAGTAGAACACGGAAAATTAATTACAGATGAAGAAATGAAAGAGCTTCGAGAATTATCAGCACCTTTAGTAAAATGGCTTCAAGATAAATTTGACCCGCATAGCTCTGTCATTGTCGAGCAATCATTTGTTAAACTTGTGAGAGATGAGTGTGGTATTCCTTTTGAAGTAAAGGATTAGTAATGACCGAAGAAGAACTCCTACCTATTATTGATATTCGGCACTCTATTGGAGATCCGATAACAACGGATTTTATTTTTCTAAAAGAGCCTGAAGAGACAACAGAAATTAAAACGGAGGAAGATGATGAAGAAGTAATCGAAAAACCTAATTTATTTCCTGAATCGCCTCTCCAAAACGTAGCTTATACAACCGGTAACGGTGAATATAAATATTGGGATGGAATTGAATGGAGAAATTATCTTTTAAAGTTCAGTGATAATTATATCAAAATGCTTTCCAGCCACATGGGTAGATTTAATGCGTCGATAAGATTAATTAATAATTTAATTGCACAGATTGATCCAACTGACTATATTACTTCCGGTAATGCAGGCGGGCAATCTGTTAGTTTCTTGTCATTAAGTGAAATCTTACAGTATTATCAAACGCTCAAAGAAACTTTACTTGAAGAGCAAGCAGCAGAGGAAGGAACAAATTCAGGGTTAATGCTCAAAACTAAACGACGTGCTGTAGGCGGAGTAATAGAATCTGATGAATAAACTCTACCAAATGCGCCGAGGTATTGAGAAATTAATCGACATTGACCGTGAAATTGGAACTGTTGTAAGAATTGCAACAGTTGATAATGGTCGAGGTGTTTCAATCCCTGATGGCGAATTTAAAGAACATAAAATTATTTGTAGAGTAGGGTATCAATCCGGCGGAGTGTGGGGAGCAAGGCAAATTGATTCAGGTTTGACAATTGATAAAACTCCTTTTATTCTGGCAAGATTTGATACTGATTTAAATAAAGATGATACTTTAACATGGAGAGGTAGGAAGTATACTGTCGGAGTTGTATCAAGACCTGAAGAATTCGGTGGAGCTATTTGCACGCAAGCACCTTTAGTCGAGGTAAAAAGTGGAAGTTAATCAGACCGATGTAATAGCAGCCATAAAAAGAATAACCGAAAGATATAAGGAAACAGTATGCACCAAATTTGCCGCAGAAGCAGAGCAACTAGCTAAAGTAAATGCTCCATGGACTGACAGAACAGGAGATGCAAGAAAACTAATCAAAGGTGTCGTTTTTGAAGAACCTGATGCAATCGGAATCAGACTTTTGCATAGAGTAGAATATGGACCGGCTTTGGAAACAAAAAACAGCGGGAAATATGCAATTTTAAGACCCACAATAGAATCTTTAAGGTCAGAATTCTTTTCAGTATCGAAACAGGCTTTAGGAGTTGGACAATGAGTGTGAATTCAGAAATAATTAAACGCTTAAAGACCGGGAGTATAAAGAACGTCTTATTATTTGGAGACAGTTTTGATAAACAAGAGGTTCCTTATGTTGTGGTTAGACCGATAGCTTCCGGAGACCGTAAGTTATACCAGATTATTGTTCACATGAATCTAGGATTGCAAGACCCATTGGAAAAATACCTCTTAAATGAACTCTCAGAGCTGCTTAAAGAGCCTTTACAAATCGAAAGTAATATAATCACAATAAGAAGCACTGGAGCGTGGTTGGGACCCAATGTAGACGAATTTGATGATACATTAGTTATGTCCAGAGACTTCTTTGTACCTATGATTATTTAGGATTTTATATTATAATCAAGAAAAGGAGTTTATTTATGAAAAAGATTATATTATTAACTTTGCTTGTATTTGCTTGTTTTTTATTTGGATGTGCATCTGGTAGCAATGGGATAATAACCTCAAGTAAAGATACAATTGACGGAAAAAGGAAATGGGAAAAATTAGTATTAATTCCAAAAGGAATGTCATTTGATACAACTAAAAATATGGGTTTAAATATTGTTCGCGTGACAACAAATGGTAAATTAACCGCATATTATTTTGAAGCTGAGATACATACAAATAATTGGATTTTTATTGAGAGTATAACATTAAAAATCAATGATACTAAATATCGTTTAACGGATGATGATCCTGATCGTGTAGTAAAAAGTGGGAATTATGTTATTGAGCGTCTTAACATAATTATTTCTCAAGATATATTAAAAAAAATTAAGGAAGCAGATACAATTACGGCTGAATTACATAATAGGGTAGAAATAATAAATCCGGAAATATTGCAAAAAATGAAAGAATTTATTACTGTTGACAATTCATAGCACAATATGCTATAATAATTGCAATAGAATTTAGCTGACTGACAAACAGAGGCGACAGATAACTTTGTGGGGAAACCTACGGAGCTTTCTGTCGCCTTTTTTATGTCCAAAACCAACGGAGGAGAAAATGATATTAAGCAGAAAAAGACTTTATGAGCTGTTTGAAACTAAATGGCTAATGATGAGGCAAAATCCGGGCGGGAAATCCGCTTATTTACAGGGTTATTTACTCGGATTTACTGGAATAGTAAATATCGCTGATGCGCTTACCGACAAAAAAGCAATCCTGAAATTAAAGATTGGCAGTGGTGATGTTCAAGTAAGAGAAGTAATATTTGAAACTTCTGAGATTACGGTTAACGAAGCGGTTGTTGCTCTGAATAAGGCTCTCTTCAGAGATTGCGTTTTCAGTATTGACGATACAACAAAACGGTTAAAAATTTCTGCAAAAAAATCTGTAAAATTTATCCAAATTTACGGCGACCTTGCCGCAGCTTTAAATTTTGGAAACTGTAAGTTAAACGAAGGTAAAGGTCTCTATATCCTGCCTTCCTTTGAAGGCGATCTTAAATCAATTGCTGAAACTGAACAATGGAAAGAAGATACCGTAATCGAAAATGATTCTCCGATGGGTGCGCCTGTAAAACTTACCATTCCAGGGAAGAGAACTGGTTCTCAAATAGTTGTAACAGACCGATTAGATTCGAGAGCTGCAAAGCAAATGATAAATGGAGGACGCTGGATAAGCGGAACTATTGATTCACCAGATATATACGAACCACCTACAACATCCGACAGTGATTCAAAAAAGGTAGATGTATTTACCTATTCTAAAGTATTTGAGAAAAATACAAACGTAGAAGGCGACGAACTATTTGTTCGTGAACGTATGTACATAGGATGTGTTGGAAAAAGAACGCAAACTGGTGGCGCAGGTAGTTGGAAAGACGGTGAATTCACCTTAACAGCAGCTGATTACAAAGACGAAGATGGTAACGATTGTGCTTCTCCAAGAGAAAGCGATTTTACGCAATCACAATGGGACGCTTTACATATGAAAGACGTGATTGTTGAAGATTGGGAAGAGTTTGAAGATATTACCGAGCCGGCGAATCCAGACGAAATCGCTGTAATAAGTGTGAGTATAAATAAAAATTCTACAAGTATCATTGAAGGTAATTCTGAAACTTTGGTTCCGACAGTTTTGCCTATTAATGCAACTAATCCGAAACTGGTCTGGGATTCAAGTGACCCCAATGTTGCAACTGTTAACGAAAATGGAAAAGTAACTGCTGTTGCTGAAGGTAATTGTAATATAACCGTGTCTACTGTAGATGGTAATTATACTGCTGAATGTGAAGTTGAGGTTACAACTGTTTAATGTTCAAGAAATTTATCAAGGAGGCGGTTGAGAAAGCTCTTGACCGCCGAACTGTAAGACCAGATAAAAATCTCACTGTTGAAGGGTACCATCCTCTTTCTGAAATTATGGGCGTAATGTATGAATGGCTATTAATCCCATTTAGGGGAACAGAAATATTAGTTGAAGTTAGGTATCCTAGATCTACTCAATTACCAGAAGTTGATAAATTAAATTCTATTTTGGAAAAAAGAAAAACAAAGTATTCAAGGCAAGAAATTATTGATTATTTAAATTTGCAAGAACAATGTTGCGAGGCTGTCTTAAATCGACCAACTTTCCAGGAACTCGAAATTGCTATTTATGGTAAAGATAAAGTTCTGGAGAATAAAAAGAAACAACTAAAAGAAATTGAGCAGCAATTAAAGAAATTATCAGGAAAAGAAAAAATAGAACTGCAAAAAAAGTATAACGAAATAGAACTTTTTGCAGGTTTTATTCTCCCTGACGATACTATGCAAACTTTAACTAAAATTGCTTTAGGCATTGACCATTCTGATATAAAAAAGCTTACGAAAGAGAAATTAATACTTGCTTATAATAAAGCAAGATTATATAACGGAAAACCATCAGATTATATACCTGGATTATTTACTGATGGAGATCGTCAAAATATTGATGAATACGCAACATTATTGGGAAGTAAAGAAGAGTTAGACGCTAGAAAAAGGAGTAAATAATGAGTACTCCTGAAGATGCTGGCTCGATTTATGCTGAACTTCGGCTCTCGCTTGCTCAAATGGAAAAAGATGGTCTTGCCGCTGATGCCGCATTACAGAAACTTGCTTTAAAATTTAAAACCCAAGGCGAATTGGGCGGGAAAATGTACGTCCAAGGAGTAGGTAAAGCTCAAAGAGATCTAAACATGAGATTAAATAATATGGTCTCAAGCCTTAATGGTATTTCTCCAAAGATGGGTAAATTAGGCGATGCAATTGCCAAGGGTTTTTCTAAACCAATTTTTGCAATGGTGCCTGCTGTTTCAACAGCTTTTACTATGATGCTCGGTGCTATCGGACCTGTTATAGCTTTGGTTGGAACATTGGGTGCAGTCGCCGCCAGAGTAGGAAAAGAAAAAAGAGAAGCGGCAAAAAAAATAAAGGAAGCCTATAAGGAACTAAACACTGAAATCGCCAGAACAAATATGCTTATTCAAGCCGGTCAAATGACGAGTGCAGGAAAAGCGAGAGCTGAAGCGGTGGCACAGGAAAAAATATTGAATGCTCTTCTGGAGGAAGCGGCAAGACTGACTAAAGGGCTTACTGAAGAACAGATAAAGCGATATAGAAGCGAAGGTGCAGCGAAAGATTTGGTAGAAAAAATAGAGAAAGAAACCCAAATATTAAAAATAAAAAAAGAACAAGCGGCGCGAGCTGAGTCAAGCGAAGAATCAAGTAAAAGAATGCGTTCATTAGGTTTAGAAATTAGTGCAGGATTAGAAGAAGAAGCAAACAGAAGAAAAAGAATACTTGAAATTGACGAAGAGCGATTAAGAAGCATGATTGAAGCGAAAGTTCTTATGGAAGACAACTCAGAGTTAACCGAAACGCTGATTGAAGGTTATAAAAAAGGAATTGCGGAACAAAAAGAGCAGATTAGGCTCGATGAAATACAGAACGAAATACTTGTCACTAATGAAAAATACGCTCTTGCTAAAGCTAATGCAGAACAACAAGTAACTGAAAAACTTATTAATCAAGAAGAAGCGAATAAACGAATTGCCGCAGCTGAAGCAGCTCGATATTCTGATCTCGATGCTATTGCTGATAAATATAAATTTACAAAAGAACAAACAGAAGCCTTAGTTGGAGCTTCTGCTAAACTTGTTAAGCAAGAGCAAGATAAAGTATGGCTTTCTTCAATTCAGAAAAAACAAGAAGATGAATTATTAAAAATAGAAATAGAAAAATTGAGACTCAAAGCTTCTAATGCTGATTCAGAAGACGAAAGAAATATATATCTGCAAAAAGCCCTTGATTTAGAGAATGGATTAATAAAAAAACAAAGAGAATTGGAAAGAGAAGCAATTATAAATTCAGTCTCGTTTAAATCGCAAAGTGAAGATGTTAAAAACAAGATACTTAGTGATTTTGATGAAATAACTGTCGGTATGGCAAAAATAAAACAAAAAAGTGGAGACGAAGGAAGTAATATATTTGAGCAAATAGTCAATTCAGACTGGTGGGATATTGGGCAAGAAAGCCTCAACGCTCTAAGTAGTGTCATGGACGCTTCTCTTGAAATAGCCAGAAGTGCAGCTGAAGAAAGAATGGCTCTGATAGATAAAGAACTCGAACATTTATTAGAATCACTTGAAAAAGAAAGAAAAGCGAGATTAATAGCAAATGGTTTCGCTGTAGAGAATTCTGTTGAATCACTTGAAGCTCAGCTTGAAGCAGCAAAAAAGACTGGTGATGAAGTGCTTATTTACCAGACAGAAAGAAGATTACTTGAACAACAGATAAATGATGAATTTGACGCAAAAGCTAAAGAAGCGGCAGACGCAGCAGCACACGAAAAAGCTAAAATTGATTATAATTTATCTAAACAAAAATATGCTAACGACATGATAAATGCTATTAATCATGGAATTATGGCGGTATTGCAAGCATTATCTTCAGCTCCACCCCCGTTTAATATAGCTCTTGCAGCAATATCCGGAGCTGCTACCGGGGCACAAATAACCGCTCTTTCCGCTAATCCACCAAAGCCGCCAAAATTCGAACACTCTGGTATTGTTCCTGGAACTAGTTATTCCGGAGACAGAGTAAATGCTTTAGTCAATTCTGGAGAATTGATTTTAGATAGAGCCAAACAGGATAATATTGCAGATCAGTTAACAAACGGCGGAGTGATTCGCGCGACATTTATAATAGTGATGGATAAAAGAGAGCAGGCTAAATATACAGTAGATCTTCTTAATGATGGTATTTATGAAATAAGCGAAAGGGCTATAAGGAAAAGATAATGTTTGTATACCATAAGAATAATAAAGCAATGTTAATATCTAATAATCCAGTAAAAGAAGGATCGTCGTTAATAAATATTTATGATCCTGTTTTAGAATTAAGGGTAGATTTTGAAGATAAAAAAGTTGTTATATGTGGTAATTTCAATATGGATTTGATTGAATTGGACTCACTTTGTATTGGTTATACTAATGCTGACTTATATAAATTTACTGCGAAAGATGAAACTGTATCAGGCAAATGTAACAATAAAATAACAATTCATAATTTTGATACAACTTTAATAATAAATTCATTTGAGTTAGAGCTTGAAGGAATAGAACCAATTTATCTTGGGTATTTATTTACAGGACAAAAGACAGTATTACCAAGATTTATAATTGGTTCTTCCAATAGTATTAATTTACCAAGTGAATCAAGTAGGTCATTTGGCGGACAAGCGTATGGTGCCAGAAGAAGAACATTAAATAATTTCGCTGCTAGTTTTAAAAGAATTACAAACGAAGATAAAAAGCTTATTGAAATATACATTGATGAGGCATTAAATACAGAAGCACATATTATCGACCCGTATGCTGAAGCAAGAGACGAATTCCCACCTATGTATGGGACTCTTTCGATTAGCGATCTTCCTTTTGAAAAACGTCCAGAAAGTGGTTTTTTCTGGGATTGTAATTTATCGTGGAGGGAAGCAAGATGATAAAAAAAATATTAGAACCAGATGCAGAAAGTGCAAATTTGGAAGATTGGTATGCACTAATACATCGAACTATAGCGCAAGGTGGTGGATATAATCAAATTATGATTACAGATATAGATAAAGGAACATCTCGTGAAAATACAAAAGTGAAAAGCGGATCAAGGTTTGAATTTAACAATACTTTTTATGCTGTTGACAGTGATACTGAAATAGAAGGACTGAATGATGTTAATTATGGATGGGTGTATGTCTATGCCTATTTAGATCCAAACGACGAAACAGCCGGAATTGACGGAACTGTAAAATTTAAATATGACAATAAGCCTATATGGGTATCAGAGTTATGTGGATATTATAAAGGTAATTCGAGAGCATTAGCAAAAATGTTTAGGCATTCGGACAATATGTTTTATAATAAAGTTATTCTATATGATTTCAATTCACTATTAAATAATAATTATAATAACGCACCAGCTAGCGGCGGAACTTTAGTTACGGATTTAAGTAACGTAACTTCCGCACCAGTTTGCACAATATTAAATCTAAAAAAAGGATTATATCAATTTGAAATGTCCGGCGGTCAAGGAGGCAGAGGTGGAACTGGTAGTAATGGAGCTGCACAAGATACAGACGCAAGCGTGCCAATTACAATAACTGGTACATTTAGAGTACATGAAGGCGATGAAGTTATTGCAAAACAAGGGCAGGGTGGTGGCGACGGTGGAAACGGAAATTATAATACTGTTGACGGATCTACAATGAGAACAGGAGGTGGAAGTGCCGCAAATGGTGGAGCTTCTTTCATTAAAGTAGGTAATAAATATTATACTGCGCCTGGAACTCAAGGAACAGCCGGAACAGACCCCGATAGTGCTAGCGTAACGAAAAACGGCGCAAGTGTTAATTTACTGCAAAAAGAAATTGATTTTTCAAATGAACATCCTTCAACTTTAACAATTGCTGGCAGACAAAATGGAAATGCCGCTGGTAGTCTATCAGCTTCCTATGTTTCTGGTCCGCCTAACTATAATGTTGTAACTGTTAATGTAAACGGAGGTGCAGGCGGTACTTATAACAATTCAAGAAACGGAAAAATTAAAATATATAAAATATGGGAAGAATTATGAATGTAACTATTGCTGTACCATCGAAAAACAGACCATATGGAAGTACTTTTAAATTACTTGAAAGTGCTAATGCCAATATTGTTGTTTACGTCGATGAAAGTGAAGCAGATAAATATAAAAAAGCACTTCCACATCATTTCAAAATGAGAACGCATAAACTTACGACTATTGGAGAAATCCGTAACTTAATTAATGAAGAAAACGAAAGTAATTATTTAATTTCACTTGATGATGACATCAATAGTATTTCAGTAAGTATAAATGAATTAATAAATCAAGTTATAAATATAAAGTCTGACATCCTATTATTTTCCTATGCAGAAATAAAAGCTAATGGCGAATATTTATTTATGTCAAAAAGGTATTGGCTCGGCGGTGCTTATGCCATTATGCCTAATGTGAAAGTTTTTATGGAAACAAGACCTTATTACAATGAAGATGTGGATGCTTTTTTCAGGTGTTTAAAAAGAAATCTTGTTATAACGAACCTCCCTATTACGATAGAACATAATTCAGGAAGTGTAATCAGCAATTTTACTAAAGCATGGAGAATAATTGCTTTTGTAAACCTATATAAAGTATGGGGTGATAAACATGAAATTATGTTCGATGAAAAAAAGAAAATATACAAAGGTATTTTTGGAATGGATAAATTTCAAGAAGAAGAAATATTTTATTCGGAAAAAGGAAATAAAACCATCGAAAGACTTATTGAAGAATACAGTGAAAACTCCGAAATCGTAACACAGTTAAAAGAAACTTTAGAATATGTAAAGAGGGGAAATATAAGACCAATTCCATTATGGAATGAATATAAATCAATAACTCTATCAAATGGACTAGAAGGTGCAGTTATATCATTCGAGGAATTATATGGATAAAAAAACATTGGATTTTCATTTGTGCGACCACTGCAATTTGAATTGTTATTATTGCGACCATGTTTCCCCGTGGTGCAAGGAAAGAACACATACACTGAAGGAATTTGAAAATAACCTAATATTAGCAAAAAAGCTTGAAAACATATTTTCTGTGATTCATCTAACTGGAGGCGAACCTTTACTAGTAAAACATATATGGATTTATTTAATAAAAGTACGTGAAATATATCCAGATAAACAAATAGTATTATATACTAATGGTATTTTACTGCCTAAAATGACTGATGAATTTTGGTTTACTTTAAAGCATTATAATATCAGGCTTCACATTTCTATTTACCCGGTATTGGACAAAAAAAGCACAATGGAATTAATCACTGAAAAAGGTGTATTTGCGTATGCAAAAGAAATTAAAAAAATGCTGGATATTGAATGGGATTTTACTGCTAAAAATGGACATGAAGCATACTCAAAATGTTTTAGATGTCCCTTTGTCTACGATGGTAAATTATATCCATGTCCTAGATTGTGTCTTGCGATTAATAAAGATAAGAACTTTCCAGACATTGAAAATTCGTATCTTGACTTGAAAGATATAAATTTAAGTGAAGAAAGAATTTTAAATTTCTTAGAAAATCCAACTGTCGCTTGTGATTACTGCGTAACTCATAAAGAAAAAAACTGGAGAATTACAAATGAGAATGATTTTATGGAGAATAATTAATGGAAGATATAGTTGTTCTCGCAGAAATAGAAAAATCTCAAGATTTAACTGTATTACCAACAGCTCACGAACCTAGTATATGGAGATATTGTATTTTTGCTACAGGCAGCATCCTACCGTTTATGAAAGACACTTATAATAGATTACCCATAAGAGTAACAAATATTTTAGTTGATTTTAAAGAATATACTAAGTTTGAAGAAATAGAACAATTAAGAGCTTTAAACGAAAATGAAGGTGGTTGGGTTAATAAGGGAGCTGTTTTATATGTAAGATTTCCACATTATTTCCCACCTATTACATTTTTTTCATTCAAATATGGGATATATATTGGATTTACAAACAACAAACCAGTGCTTAGAAATAAACTAATGTTCCGTTCGGGACTTCAAAACGCTCCAGTTGTAGAACAAAGTGCAGACACGTTTAGTTATGATAAAATGAAATTTAACAGTGCCAGCGTTACATTAGACAACAGCGATGGGCATTTTGATAATATGTCTAATTATTTTGGTAATGAATTTAATCTATTGGTTGGAAATGTTAAAGATTTAGATGATGAAACGGATAATTTCTTCAATCTTGCACAGTATTATATTGCCAATTTTATTTTAAAGTTAGATAATGTCACATTCCAATTAAAAGACAAACGAGAAAGGCTTTCAGCTCGAATTCCAAATAAAGTTTTCACATTGAACGAATTTCCTTTTTTAGACGATAACAATGTAGATAAAGATATGCAAGAAGCATACGGACATTGTTTTGGAGTTCCCGGAGTTTGTTTACAAGGTAAGCAAATTAAAGCAAGAGATGGCGAGTTAGCAATAGAAGGAAATTTATCTCAATATAGATTTAGATTTGCTAGTAAAATATCAAGGATTGATGCCATCAGAGTAAAGATGACTGCTGGTAGTGTCGGTCTTGAAGGTGGGAGACCTGGTGAAACTAGACAAGTTGATGGGTGGACTACTGTATATCAAAGAGAATTACCTGAAGGGGATAAGGATCAATGGGTAGGTTGGAAATTAGGAATAAGTCAGGGAAATATAACTGATTATTTATATAAAGGAGAAATAACACTAAGTTGGGATGTTGTAAAAAGAGGAGGAAATTATGAGAACGAAATAAACGAAGTCGTGATGGACGGCGTGTTTATTGATGATGAATATATAAATGGCGGAACTGCGCAAAGAATATCGCCTTTAAGTATAATCTCGCATATTATGGAAAAATATTCGAGTGTTCCATATCTAAATAATTGGTATTATGTGAACGAATCGGGTAAAAAGGAAATCGAAGAAGAATTAGGAGAATTAAATAATACTCGACCTGAGAATGAGATTGGTATTTTGTTTGACAAATCTATAACTGTTTACGAAGCTATAGAACGAATACAAAGTGGTTGTATAAAAGGCTTTCAATTTCATGTTTATCAAAATAAATTTACTGCAAGAGTCGATAATCCAAAAAGAAAAATAAAAGGTTTAATAAACCAAACTGATATTTTAAATTTAAATGAAATCGAAATCGACTGGAATACTGAAATTTATGGTTCATTTACAGATATAGAATATAGGCATAATTATAATGATGATACAGGATGGCATTATATAGACAGAACCAAGGAAAGACAGATATTAAATTTATATCGTATTGAAAAAGCATGGGGAGTCAATACTCTTTTAGCAAACAAAGAAGGTGCTGAGGAAAAAAGCAATATATATTTGGATGATTTTCAAGTAATGCGTCCATTAATAAAAGGAATTAAATTAGGAGGGCTAAAATGGTTTAAATTATTAAGAGTTTATGATATGTGGGATATTGATTTTAGCGTTCGAGGAGACGATATAGAAAGATACCCTCATCATTTAGTAAGACTTTTAGAAGATATAGGTTTAGATAGATTTATTTCAGTTAAAAATCAAACAAAATTAGATTCAGAAGAACATATTGCGATGATAAGTGATAAAAAATATAATCTTTCAAAAAGAGAATTCGTTGGCATATTAAGATGTCAACTTATTAAAGTTTCTCCTGACACTCAAACGGGGGAAGTAACAATAGATATAAGGGTAAGGGAGGCAGTATGAGTGGTGTTAAAATAGTAGGGCAGCAGTATGAAATTTATGATTTCAGCCAAGCAAGAATAAGAAGTCTTGTTCCAAAAAAAGGTGAGCAGGTATTTGTGAAGAACACTCCGACACAAGGTGAAGTAATCGTTCAATTAATTGGTGATGGGGAAAAAAAGATTGAGGAATTAATTCAATATTCGTATATGACAAAAGAAGCTGTTGATACAGCAATCGAAAAACACAATAATTATATAGCTTCACATAATATAATATTAGATACGATAGAAGAAAGCGATACTCCTCCAGTAGAAGAAGTGCCATCATCCATTAAGTCTTTATTTCAGAGAGTATTTGGAAATATTAAAAAGATATTTAACTTAATAAATACTGAAACAAAATGCAGAATAAAGGTAATTGAAGATGAGGTTACGGCAAGGAAAGACGGTGATGAAGAAACATTAGCCGCAGCTATTGAATATTCAAACAAAGTACAGTTAGCTACTCAAACTTGGTCAAAATCTGTAAAAAGTAAAAATGAACTTCCGGAGATTGATTCGTTAACTGAAAGTATTAATTATTTGTGTCGCGTAATAGCAGACGAAAATCCTGAAAATAATGGTGTATGGCAGCGAATCGCATTTACTGATGAATGGACTTATTTTTCCGACAATCAAGATTGGATTGATGAAAATGAACTTGATACTGCAATCAACAAAGCAGTAAATGAAATAAATCTAATTGCCGAAAATGGAGCAGGAACGGATACAACAACACCTTCTATTTCAGATCTCTCTTTAAGTTCTGCACTTCAAACTATATGGGCAAAAATTAGACAAATAGGGAATAAAGTGGAACAAGGGGGAGGCGAGGATGGAAATTCAGTAAGCGGAGAATCTATAATAAGTTATGCTGAATACGACGATCTAGCAAGTAGAAACTTATTAGAAGTCTTACAAGTTTCTACAATCCAAGAAGCAATGCAAGAATTATACGCAAGAAGAAATTTGCCAGCCGGAAAAAGATTTGATGGTCTATTGTTAGGGGATTATATCGATGGTCTTAGCCTTAACCTTCTTGGAAGTGGATTAAATCTAGGAGCATGGAATGATACATACAAAAATAATCGCCTCGAAATTCTCGCATTTAATCCCTATAAAGGTGTAGGGGCAATAAATGCAGAAATAACAAAAGACCATATAATGTTTGGTTTTAGAAACGCTATAGCGACATACAGAATGAATGCGACTGCTATTAATACAGATGGATTTGTAGGTAGTGAGTTGTTTAATACGTTAACAAATGTACTAGTTCCAATACTTGAAACAAGACTCGAAGTTTCTTTAATGCCTGTTTCTTTACAAAGAAGCAAAAAAACTAGTCATAGTTGGGAAACTTATAAAATATGGCTACCATCTGAACCGGAAATATGCGGTTTTCAGACAATCGGTGATGAATTAAATAGGGAAAATACTAATTTACACATACCGTTACTGCAAAAATCATATCACAAAAGAATTAAAAAATGGAATGGCAGTCGTTATATATATTGGACATCCACACCAATGAATTCAGGTGGATCTAGTTTTGTAGTAATAAATTCTGCTGGTAATATCACCTATGGCAACGCCAACACCAATTCAATTGGTATATCACCTGTTTTTTGTATTGCTATAGAATAGCAATACACTGAAAGAAAAGAATGAAAAACAATTTTCAGTAGAAACTCTACTGAAAAAATAAATTAAGAGGGGAATTATTATGATTTATTTAGCTAGAAAAAATGAGCAGGTTATTTATCATGCAGATAAAAATGCAATGATGCAAATGGATGGTGTTTCACCGGAAATGGAGATCACGGAAGAAGAATTCTATGCGGCAGATGGCTTAATTCGTATCATCAATGATAAAATCTTTTTAGGTAAAACAAAGAAGGAAAAAGCAATTGAAAATGCACACAATGAAAGAAACAGAATTGATGCGAATTTAGTAAGACTTGACAGCGAATATTTAACTCCCAGGATATTAGCAGGAGCGGCATTAGGTGATGAATATTCTCAAAAGAAGATAAAAGAACATGACTCTTTGGCATTGCCTTTAAGAGAAGAAAGAAAGCCGTATGATGAGCTGATAAAAGCGGCAAATTAGGGTTAAAATTAAGCAATTTTACTTGACAACTTAAGATATATAGAGCATAATTAAGAAGTAAAAGCTGACCGAAAGACGGAGGCTCTCTGCAAAGATTCTAGGAAACCGGGATCTTCGCAGAGAGCCTTTTTTTGTGCCTTGGGAGGGGTGATGGAACCAATTAATACTGGAAATTTAATAATATCTTTAGCTTGTGTATTTGCTACTTTAGCTCCTATTGGTGGAATACTTTTTAGCCTTGGAAAATACAGAGGGACAATTGATTCGGCTTTAAAAAAAGCAGCAGAAGATATTAATAATATAGGCTCGAAGGTAAACGCATCAGATCATGATTTTACTCACTCACTCAATGATCTGAATAAGCAAATAGAAGGATTGTGTAAAGAATTCACAGGGTTGTCAAAATCAATTCAATACATAGAAAAAAATATGGATGAGTTGAAACAAGATTTTAAAAATGGGAGAGTCGCATGAGTGATGAAAAATTAGACAAAGAAGAAAAAAAAACTAATCCAAAACAAATATCTTTTTTTGCGATGATAATTTCTGGTTTATGGATTGCTGTTCTATCTTTAATAAAAGCATTTTGGGAAGTATTCGGTAAAATAATTAAACCACTTGAAGAAGTTAATTTTGGTTTAACGATGGGTGATATTGTTTTTTCCGGTGTCATATTAGCGGCTGTTTTTACACCGATATATTTTTCGATAATATTGGACAAAGTTAAAGAAATAAAACTAGGAGTGTAAAATGAGAGATGGAATACAAACCAATTTCAAACATGAAGCTTTAAGAAAATCAGGTTGTTATTTTTTTAGCCTACTTCGTTTAGCGGAATGTATTCTATTTAAAGAACAAGGATTAAAACATAATTTTACAGGATTTACCGATGACCAGATAATTGCATTATTTAATCAGTGCGTGGAAATCGGTTGGGTAGAAAAAGATTGTTTTATAGTCAATCCAGTTAAAGTTTTAAACCTTGCTTTAAATAGAGAAATGTTTACTACAGTAAGAAAAACCACTGTTGCACCTGATGGCGGTTATTTTATTACATACTTAAAAAAATCATCAAGCTCATTTCATTTTTTAATATTTGGAATTGGCAATTTTGTGGATTGGGATAGCTGGGAAGAAGATAATTACAAGACAGAAAAATACCCTATCGACAGCTATAGGGTTTTTAGTTAACGGAGGGTTAAAGTGAATGAAAAAAATCGTAGCGGTATTATTACTATTTGTGTTGCTCTCATCGCCATTATTCTGTGCGTCACCGTCTGCTATTTCGCCTTCAGACATGACAGACCAGGAAATAGTGGAGGAGCTGATCAATATACAAATTCAGCAAGAGAATACAATCAGTCAATTGGAGAATACCTCGGAAGAGAGGAGACAAGAATTGATTCAGAGGAACTTCGAATTAGAGCAGAGGAAGAACGAGTTGAAAGAGATGCAGAGGCAGAGAGATCTCTTCGGGAATCTAATAGACGAACAAGCGACCTACTTCAAGAGCTTAGAAAGAGGCATAACCCTCTGGAGAGCGACGACAGTAGTGTTCAGCGTTAGTACTCTGGTTTTAGTAATTATACTTATAGCGGATGGAAAGTGAAAAGATATTAGTTTGCTAAGTGGATTTTGTTAAAATTTAAGTGAAAAACTTTCAAATGAAAGTATCACTCACAATGTGAAATAGGAGATGAGTTATGGATAAAACATTACGGGAAAAAATAAAAGAATTAGAAAATCTAGGAATAGATGTTCATAATATCGAGCGAAGAGATTCATTAATTGGCGGTGGTATTAATTTTGAATTCTGGCTTAAAGACCAATCTCAAATTGAACAACTTCCGCAAGCCGGCGATTGGGCGGCAAACACTTCTACAGCTTTGATTGTACCAACTGGAATATTGTACGGGCTTAGCAAAGATGGTTGGGGGACAATAGGATAATGGATGTAATCGATCAGGTAATTTCAAAAACTTTTACCAAAAAAACAGCTTTGGAAAAAGGAGCTGTAAAAGGTGATCCCGGTCAACGTGGTTATTCTGCTTACGAAATAGCTCAACAGAATGGATTTACAGGGACTATTAAAGAATGGCTTGAATCACTTGAAGGCAAAGAAGGTAAACCTGGAAATGATGGTGATAAAGGTAAAAATGCTTTTGAACTCGCAGTTGAATGCGGTTTTAATGGAACTTTACAAGAATGGATAAAATCGCTTGAAGGAATCGAAGGACCCTCTGCTTATGATTTAGCTCTGGAGAATGGATTTGAAGGAACCGTTGAAGAGTGGCTAAAGTCTCTTAAGAAAGAGGGAGAACCGGGTAAACAAGGCGACCCAGGAAAGGATGGCAGAGGAATACCTCTTGACGGAAAAGCAGGGCAAATACTTTCAAAAAAATCTGATGATGATTATGACACTGAATGGATTGATAAGCCACAAGGAGGTGATTTTACTCCTAACGAAGACCAGCTTGCTGCCATAAATAGTGGAATAACAAGCTCCATTGTTGAGAAATTGAATAATTGTACTAGTGGTATTGTTAAAAAAGTAATAACCGCAAATGAGTGGAATGAAATGGTAAACGATCCCTCTCTTGCTGATGAGAATACACTGTATATTGTTATTAATTCAGTTGATGCAAAAATACCGGAAACGGTTTTCCATGTAAAACTAATTGATGATAATGGAGATGAATCATGATAGGTATAAAAGACTCAGAAACAGGAAAAATGGCAATAATAACTGACGGAGGAAATGCGAGCGAGACAGATCCTGTCTATTCACATGATAAACCTGACCTTGCTTTAAAAAGCGAATTACCAACAATAGCTAGTCTTGGTGCAGCGACAGCAGCGGATTTAAACGAAGAAACTCAAAAAAGAATCGAAACCGATTTTTATTTACAAGACGAAATTGACGAAGCAAAAGCAATAGCTATAGGAAGAGCAAGAGCTAAAGTATTTACTGATACTCAAGAAATGATTGAATGGCTTTCAATAGCTGCTAATTCAGAAACGCTTAATATAGGGGACAATCTTTATATAGTTGATAAAAATGAACCTGATTATTGGTGGGACGGATCAGCTGCTCAGGAATTAACTACTGAAAAAGTAGATTTAAGCGATTACTATACTCAGACGCAAATTAATTTATTACTTGAAAGTAAAGTCAATTTAACCGTTTTTAATACCATTATAAACGAGGTAAAAACGGATATAAATAGTAAAGCGAATGATTCGCAATCAGTAACACCAAGCACTGAAAACATAACTAAGTTTGGAACAGGTGCAATTTCTCAAACTATAAGTACTTGGTTATTACAGGTAGCGCAAAAAATTAACGGCATTATCTCAGCCTTTGCTAATTATTTACCGTTAAAACGTACTGAAATAACAGCTGCATTTAATTTTAACGACGCTGTTTCACCAATGCGTGGAATAAAAGGAACTACAAGTTACACACTGTCAAATGCTCCTACAGGTATGACAGCGACAACACCTTTTAAAATAAATGTAGATATTGTCGGAAATGTCGGAGAACAGCATATTTGGATTATGGGCAACGATAATATTTTTGGAGAAGCTAGAAGGTATATTACTTCCGTAAGTGGAAAAACTTTCGGAACATGGAGATACTTCTTGTGGACTACGGCGAACGCTGCTTCTACAACTCTCGCGACTTCTAGTTAGGAGATTGTATGCCTATAACACACAATGGCAGAAATACAGGTTCTCAAGATTTAACTACACGAACGCATAATAACAGAAATACAGGCGCACAGACATTAGCTCAGATTTCGCATAATTCAAGAAATACTGGTTCACAGCAAATTTTCCCAGGCACAGAAATTAAAATATATCTTGCAATACAATCTGATTATGGCACAGGTTTAGGTGGTTATATAACTTTTAAAAGGTCGTCCGGAGGAGGTATTGATGCTTCTTTTACTCCACAATCTTTTTATAATGCTTATGGTCCTTCGGATATTAAAAATAATTCACCCACTTGTATAGGCGGATATGTACAATTCCACATGACAAACGCTTTAACAGATAGTTCGGCTTGGTGTGATAAAATGTTGGAATGGGCAAAAAGTGAAAACATATTAGATAACGCTATAAGCAATGAAATATCTATAAACGTGGAATGGCGTGGAACATCTAACTATTACGGTGGTGGAGGTTATGTAGCGCAAAAGTTTAAATTCTCTTTCAAGAAAACATCTACGAAATTTGACACCGCAACTTTTACCGCAGATATGGGTGGCAACGGAGCTGCTTCTACTCCTAATCCCGGTCAATTTTACGTTAATGTATCGGGGTCTTAATGACACTACTAACGATTAATATAACCAATTCCTGCAATTTTAACTGTTATTATTGTCCAATTCCTACAAAATTCAAAGTTCCGATTGATACATATAGGAAAGACGTAAACTGTTTAGACTTAGAATCACTTGTCCAATGGATAATTATTAATTTTAATTCAAAAGATACCATTTTAGAAATAACAGGAGGAGAACCAACTTTAGTTAAATGGCTCAACGAATTTATAGAAATAATCTGTTCGCATGGTTACAGGGTTATCCTGAAAACAAACGGTAGTAGTAATATTTCAAAACGAAAAGGTCTAACTATCGTTAGCGCATGGCATATGCAACGACCTTTCCCGAAATGCTATGACGTTATCTGTATAATTAAAAATCCTTATGATAGTTGGGAAATAAAAGAACAATTATGCAAAGAGAAAAACATCCCGTATAAACTTGTAGAATTTTGCGACATACCTCACGGAGAAAACAGAGATAAAAAAGCCCGTGGCAAATTAACCGTTTTTAAAAAGATGGTTCATGTAAATTCGTCAGGACAAATTACAATGTGCAGCCGAATTAAACCTAATGAAAAAAAGACGATTTGGAATACATTTAACTTGATAGACGGTGAGACAATAAGAACACCAGATAATTCATGTAAAAACGTATATGATGTGGAGGTTTTCCTGTGATTATTATCGAGGAAGCTTTGAAAGGCAACTTTAGCTTTTTTATTTTAATATGCTGTATAATACAGATAGTCTTAATGGGAAGAAAAAATGAGTGATTTCATAATATTATTAGCCTTGTTTTTGGTTATTTTTGCTTGTTCTAATTTTAAAATAATTTATTGACTCCGTGCAGTTATCGTGCTAAATTAATCCAACTATTACAAGTATTACAGGTATTACAATAAAAAAAGACGAACAACAAGATACTATACTATAGTAAATACATACAGGGTAAAGAGTTATGAAAAATATATTCTTCTGTCTTCTAAGCTGTGGGTCGCAGGTCCGATTCCTGCCTCGATCATAATCCATCTACAATTTACATTCTCAATTTTTCGTGCAGGAGTTCTTTGAATTTAACTGCGGACTTATTACTTGGTTCCAGGGCAAGAGAGTTTTCGCAGTCGGCAAGTCCCTGAGGGTAATCGCCAATGTGGTAATATGCCTGTCCGCGCCTGAAGAGACAGAAGGATTGGTAAGGATGTATTTTTAATGAGAGAGAGTAGTCGTCTATTGCCTTGGAATATTGTTTTAGAACAGAATATACAACTCCTCTGTAATAGGCGGCTTTATAAGATTGTGAATCGTATTTTAATGAGTTTGTGAAGTCGTTGATGGCTTCTTCGTATGAGGAACAGGCGAAATGAGCCATACCTCGGTGTTTGTAGATGATAGAACGGATTGAATCATCCGGATCTAATTCTAATATTTTTGAATAATAATTAATGGCGTCGCTAAAACGGTTCTGGTTATGAGCGGAAAGCGCGTTAACAAGTAAGTCGTCTATTGAAGCGTCATAGCCGTTGTTAGAGCTAATGTCCTGCTCTGCCGCGGGAGAAACTGTTTTTGCCTGATCATCAGATTCAAATAAAAGATCGTCTGTAGATTCCTCAATTTTCTGGAAGAAGCTGCCGCGTCTTTTGTCCATTTCCTTTGTAAATTTTCTCTGGTAGCTTCTGATTTCCTGGAAAATAATATCCGCGAGAGACAAATTGGCGTTTACAGCCGCGAGTTTGCGTTTCATTGGCTCGTCAAAGGGGCTGAATTCCGCTTTATAAACAAGCTCATGCTCAACTTCAGCCCATGCATCCTGAAGGATGGTTCGTATCTGGATTTCAGCGATTTCTGTGCCGGGATCTCCGTGCTTTTTTATTAATTCGGGAGGTATTTTAATTAATATATGTATCGATTCATAGCCGAATTCTTTAAAATTGTAGTGTCCTTTTACCTCACGTTCAATTAAATTAAAATTCTTAATTATCAGTTTTTCGGCAGCGGAAAGATCTTCAATAAAAGGGCAGATAACCCTTACTCCCAAAAGGTCATTGATTTTTGGCTCCTGACCATTCTTTAATAGGCGTATGTATTTGGAAAAAAAACTGGCAAAATTCTTTATTCTGCCATTTACTACAGTATTGGAATCAAGGTCTTTTATAACATCGAGTACCATTTCTTTTAATTCATTAACAATTAAATAACGGCATTCAGCGTATTTTTCATATTCATTCAGCAGTGATTTTTGTTTCGGAGTAGAAGCTGCTGTATTTTGTTCGTTTCTCATATAAATAAATAATTAAAAAAAAGCTGTCTGAAACTTTTCAGACAGCTTTTTGATTGTAAAGGCTGGTGCCTTACAATATTTATTCTGAAGCTGACTCTTGCTCGCGATCAGGATGTCTGAACGGAAGCTCTGTAGCTTTTTTCTGCTCTTCGATGTAGCGAAGAACCTGGTTCTGACCAAATCTTTCCATTTCGAAGTTTTTGCGTTTTTCTTCGCGATCCTGGATGATGCCCCATATTGCTTCATCGTTGATATCTGTTTCTGATTCAAGAACCGCAAGGTCATAAATGATCGCTACGTCTTTGAAATATGTTACAAAGTCACCGCCCATCTTAGCAGCGTCGCGCTGGATAAGGAAACCGGCAAACTTAATAAACGGCGTATTAAAAGGATAGAGGGGAACAATTCTGATATCGCGGTTGCGAACTTCCTGCATATACTGCGGGTTTCTCCATACAAGCTCTCCCCAACCATCATATTCAAGGAAGCCCATGAACATTGATCTTTCTATGCCCATTCCATCAACAAGGATAGTTGTAAGACCATGAGGGAAGTTAAGACCATATGCGCGGACTTTTACTTCTCTGATAACGCCTACGTTCTTAATAACGCCGTAAGCAGGCTCGCCGTCTTCTTTAGCTTCAAAGCGGCTCTTTATGGTGGTTATACCATCGCTGTCATCCATTGGTTCGATAGCGCCGTCATCGCTGACATTGGTATTTTCATACGCTGGAATATCGAAGGGTGGTTTAATTAAAGCCCATGCGTTATACGGTTCCAGCGGGAAACTAACGCGTACGCCCATTACTGTATCAAATTCTTTGGATTTTGCTTCCCTTGTGAATGTAAGGCTTACCCTTTGAACATTCCTGGATGAAGACGAAAGAAGAACTTCCCAGTTCTGGATAGCAAGAGAGGACATCATAAACGCTTTTTGCTGTGGTGTAAAACTACCACCGGCAGCGTGGGAGAAATCCATTAATGTCCTACGATTTTGGTTAGGTTTATCGTTAGGATCATTCTCACTTAACTTTTTGTTAATATCCGCTTTAAGCAGAGAGAAGTCAATAAGAACTCCTTCCTCAGCAAAAACCGGACCCGCAAGCATCGCAATTACGACTAGAATGAGCATCTTTTTCATGTAAAGCTCCTTTAAAAACACTTCTTAAAATTAATTGT
>Ga0209755_10000918_pt1 | contig 50106 bp, 40 predicted proteins | sample TergutCo191P1_FD_187301 | JGI IMG/M metagenome (GOLD analysis project Ga0209755, IMG submission 187301) | Cornitermes sp. P1 segment gut microbial communities from Petit-Saut dam, French Guiana - Co191P1 (SPAdes) (version 2) | ecosystem: Host-associated > Arthropoda: Insects > Digestive system...
CCTGCAATAACTGCCTCTAATACTACTGGAATTGTAACGGGGCAAACAAACGGCGTGACTGCTGCCGGAGTCGTACAGAAAGCTTGCAATACAACTTGCACTACGGCTGATGGTTGTGTAACTGGTACCGCTGCTACAACAGCGCTAGGCACGAATACCCCTCGTGGCCGCTGCAACATAACAAGCGGCACTTGTTCTTTCACATACACTGCTGCGAATGGAGCTACTTCTACCATAGATAATGTGCCTAGATACTCCTGCGTTTATTTCACTCCAACAGTAGGCGAACTTCCTGCAATAACTGCCTCTAATACTACTGGAATTGTAACGGGGCAAACAAACGGCGTGACTGCTGCCGGAGTCGTACAGAAAGCTTGCAATACAACTTGCACTACGGCTGATGGTTGTGTAACTGGTACCGCTGCTACAACAGCGCTAGGCACGAATACCCCTCGTGGCCGCTGCAACATAACAAGCGGCACTTGTTCTTTCACATACACTGCTGCGAATGGAGCTACTTCTACCATAAATAATGTGCCTAGATACTCCTGCGTTTATTTCACTCCGACAATGGGTGCTTTGGATGCAATACCTGCAACTGCTACTAGCGGAATAACCGTGACTACTCCAGACGCAACAAATTGTACTATTGATAATTGCACAGAAGCCCGTGGTTGCGTTACAAGTACTACTGCTACACGAGAACTAACCGCCAATCAGCCCCGTGGTCGCTGCAACGTTGCTAGCGGCACTTGCTCTTTCACATACACCGCAACAGACGGAAACACCTCAATCGTAAGCAATGTCCCCAGATATCAGTGCGCTTATTTTACTCCGAGTCTTGGCACTTCAGCGGTAATCGGTGGTAACGGTCCTGCTGTTAGATACACCTTCAAAGTCGGCACTTCTACCGATACTCAAGACAAAAGCGTTTCAAAATGTCAATTTGGCAGCATATCATGCGACAAAAATGTTCCTCCTTCTGGGGTAAATAAATATGGCATAAACGATGTTCGCACAGATATTGACAACCAAGTCTATTTCTGGCTTCCTTCAACTTATACCACCAGCACAACTCCAGGGATAATGTATGGTGGCTCTAATAATATATACTTAGACGGTGTGCCTACTTTTGCTGATCCTAATGTGAATGCTGAAAGATACCATTTCCTTAACACGCTAGATGCAACTACTAGAGTAGGTCAATATAGATCCGGAGATGCGGTGCCGGAAATGGATGTGCCTACTACAATGGCAAACACAAAAGTAGGGGCTTTCTATCCGAGTCCCATTGGAATAATAACAGGCCCTTATAGAACAGATTCGCTATATGCTCTTTCTGCTACTGATGAAGTGATAAAGACTAAGACTGAAAGCAGCTTATTTACCACGGTTGGCATTGAACACGTTAGCGCTGTCGGTAAACCATTGGCAATTATCAAAGGCGCTTTTAAAAAGAAAAGCGATTACGGAGAAGGAACTCATACAGTCCAATGGTATAGAGCTGCGGCAAATTCTACGTGCATAACGGCATTGCGTATATATGATAGAACTAAAGCCGGTTGCGATGCAATATCTATTCCCGGATCTGGAGGCGAGCTTTCTTCAAGTGCTCCCGAAACTCATTATAAACCGGTCGCTGCCGATTACGGTAAATTTATATGGGCAGAAGTTACTGTTAAAGATAATAGAGGAAGTGAAGCCGGCTGGAATACGGTTCTTTACCCCGTAGTTAAAATCGGCGTTGTTATTAACGCTGTTCCTAAGCTGAGTAAAAATTTTGTCAATACTGGTTTAGAGCCGCAAACAATGCTTACAGTCGGCCCGGGCATTCCTATGTCGGAAAATCTATTCCTTCCTTATGAGTTGATGACCTTCGATATTAAAACCGTAACTGCTACTGCAATTTTAGAAGATGAGGCTAATAAAGAAAGAGAGTTGTCGTATAAATGGTCTTTATCCGTACCGCCGGTTACACAAGCGACTGAAATTGGAGCTGGCAATCCCTTTGTTTATACCGTGCCGTCAGGCGACAATGCTCCAAGCAACGATATAACTTTATATGTGGAAATTATAGATGGTTCTAACCAAAAACTTGACAGAATTGACTTCTGCTCCAATTTATTTGACGGAAGTAATTTTGGTACTTGTTCGGGAACTACTACTGTGGGGTCTCAAGTTAACGCCCAGAATATTGCTGTAAACTTGCCTTCAATACCAAAATCAGGGCAAGTAAAGCTAAAATTTAAATCTCCGCTTGGAGCAACTATGGGTTCGGTTTCTTTAAACGGTGTGCTCACCTGCTCAGCGCCAGAAGGACTTCCAAATAACGAATGGCTCTGTAATTATAGCGGCCTTACCGCCGGAACAACTTATACCTTGGCAGTTCAGGGATTTCAAACTATAGACCAGCTCGTTATGAACAGATTTACCGCAGATGCTAAGGTGGAGAAAAAAGCTGATATTGTATGGAGTAACGATAACGATGGCTTTACTGCTGCATTTGATAACTACACCCATAGAGATATGAAGTTAACGCCAGGCAAAAATGCTCGTGGTGTCTTTAAATACGATGATAAGACAGATGCCGGACCTATGACTGCCTTGTATTGGTATTTTGAGGTTAGCGCAGATCGTACCTTTGGAACTGATACTTACACTGCTAGTGACAAGCCATTTGAAGGCGATGCTGAAATTAAGTATAATTATTCAAGTGCAAATATTATAGATAAAGGTTGTAGAGGAGGAACAGGTTGTGCTGCTATAGGCGCATTAGACCTGGAAAATATTGATATTGCTGCTGCTACATTGCTTCCTGCGCATTTCACAAAATGGGTTCGCTTGGTTGTTCGTGTGGACGGTGCTAATCCTGTTGAAGGCGATCCTGAAGGCAAGCCTTTCTTTGGGCCTTGGGTTCAGGTTGGCGTTTTGTTGTCACCGGCTATTACAAGTGGTGCTAATATCGTTCCTGTAGCTTCTACAGATGACGGAACTCTTGTTCCGGGCTGCTTTGGTTATGGTGGAAAAGCAAATGACAATGCAAGCTCAACTAATACAACAAATCAGGATCAGTGCCGTACTTTCTCTGCAGTAAACATTGGAGCTTGCGATCCTACAAGCGAGGCCAGCATACGCAACAATCCGAATTGCACGAAAGAAGGTCTCTACGTTTATGATTTCAACCCTTATATGCTGTCTGCGCCGGCAAGAGCGCTTTGGCTCAACAAAACCGATGATAAAAGGATGAATTATAAACTTCTTGATTGGACAGATGATGCTGTAGATGCAAGTGCTCAGCCAAAGCCAAATAAATGCCCCACAGCCGCTGTACCTACTTCTGCATTTGACTGTGAAACTTTCCATCAATATGTCGTACCGACCAATCCTAAAGGAAAATATACCATTAGGCCAATAATGGGTGAATGGACTCGCCCGGCAATAGCTGAAGCAACAATATATGGCGGTGTTAAAAGCACAGATTCGCCTAATTATGGCACTACCGTTGTTCCCCTTAAAGTTTTGAATGACGGAAACAAAGAAGGCGAAAATGTTTCTATTTACGATAATATTATTGTAGTGAATTTCGGTTCCGGCAATAACGTGTCCGGCGATGCTCAGGAAATAGTTGTCATAAATACCACTGATGATAATACTTCAGTGGGCGATTTCACATGTGAATTCGCTGCTCTTGCAACTTCAGGAACTGCTTGCACAATTACTTTGCCGACATTGGCATTTGATAAAGGCTATAGAGTCGAAATAAGAGGCTTTAAGTCAACGGCAAACGATGAAACTATGGATACGGAAGTGTTCTCGTTCAGAACCGGACTTGCTCCTAGCTTCTCTGCTCCCAGAATACGCAATACCAGTGATGATTGGTATGCAAATCTGGAACCGAATAAGGGTAGTGAAAAATTTGCAGTCGGCAAGGCTGTTACCATTAAGCCTGTATCTGGCGCTGCAGTTAAATACGAGAAACATGGCGGCGGTACTTTGTCTAGCTGGACTATTTGCTTAGAAACCAGCGGTGGAGTAACTGCCGATTGCTCTACTACCGGTGTTGATGAGACAAGCTTTAACATTGCTATTGAAGAGTTAGAAAAAGCACTTTCATATATTCATTACGGCAAGAATGTTCAATTTACAATTTCCGGTAAATATAAAGTAAATACTTCAGCGGAGTATGATGTTACAACTGTTGCAACTGCTTCGGTTCCCGTAGGCGTTGTGGTGAGTGTTGACCCTGCCGGTCTAGATAAGACCCCTTCTACTGGGGCAAGTGCCGGTGCTTTGGGCGCTCTTAGCTATCGTGTGGAAAATTCTACGATTACGACCAGAATTGTTTACGAAACTAAAGTGCCTCTGAGAATTGTATCTGACGTCGGCACGGATAAACTTCAAGGAACATGGAGTGCTACTGGCGGTACGGGTACGTTCGAGCCTGCTAACGAGACAATTACGGAATGGACCCCAAGTAACATCGAAGGCGATATTACCTTTAAAGCTTCCATGACAGACGGCAGACCGCTGAATATCAGTGCCGCTTTGAACGATGCAACTACAAGTCTCGCTACTGGATTTGTGTTTACATTTAACCCTAGCGATAGCAGAACAATTTCAAAAGGCACAGGCAAAATAACCATTAACGGTACTTATGTATGTGATGTTCTCGATTTAGAAGCCGATCGATCTACTTCAATTAGTGGAGCAACAGCTGCAGTTCCATTTGCTTGCTTTATAAATGACGATGAAGAGCCGTTTACTGTTGCAAATGCAGGTAGTATCAATTATGTTCTTAGCATAGAAGCAGGAGTCTTTAAGGATGCCCGTAACAATAGTAACACAGCAAACCCAACGCTCTATAATTTCAACAGCACAGGTTCCACATTCGTGGCTGAGTTGTCTGGTGGCAAGACTTCCATTATGAAAGACAAAATCTATGATGGAACCGCAACATTTGTAGATGAAAATGGTCAAATTGTGCTTGAAAACGTCGGTACCGGAACTATAAAAGTAGATCATTACTGCATGATTGCTGTCGGGCTTTCTGATGAAGATGAAAAAAATAAAGTTAATGATTGTACTGAAAATCCGGCAACTCACCGAACTCATGATGAAATAAATGTTAACGCAACTAATGCAGGTAATAATCTTTCTAAAGGTGGAACTGCAACATTCACACTGACATTAGTCAGCTCAGATGTGAAAGTAGATGCCAACGGATACGCTGTACCATACAGAGCAAATTTAATCATAAAGGTTAATAATGGTCAGACATTTAAAGTGCCTGTTTCTTACACAATAAACAAGGCTCCAATTACTCTGAAAAAATATGCGCAAACGCTGGAGGCTAAGCCTTATGACGGAACCCCTTTAAGTCTTGTTCTTACTCCCGGTCCAGAAACTTTTAGCTGGACTTCGACTCCGCCAGTAACGGGTTTAACAGTTTCTCTGTATAATTCTTCTACAGGCGCTCCTCTCACAGCTACATTCGATACTGAACATACCGGTTCAAAGCAGATTGCTATAATCTATAAGCTTACCGCAACAGGCACAAACCCCGCTAAAGCCTCTAACTACGCTTTTGCTAGCAACGGGAGAGATGAGGAAAGCAGCGTTATAACATCTTCAATAACAAAAAGGGATGTGCACATTTCATTAACAGGTTATGAAGAAGGGAAATCATATACCCTTGGGGTAAAAGACTATAATGGCAGTAGTGAGCTTGAAGAAGATTTTTATAAAATGCCTTCTTTATCTTACATAGCGCCCTCAGATGAAGGAAACGCAGATAGGCTCCAAATAAATACAGCAGTTTATTTGGATGCTGCAAATGCTGGCAACCGGAAGATTCAAACTTTTAGTGTGCATTTAACAGGTACTCATGCCAATAACTATAACTTGGCACCTGTGGCCATCAACGATTTCTCTGCTACAATAGCTCCAAGGGCCCTCCATACTCTTGCAGCAAATGGCAATAACAATTATGGTAGTAACTGCGTAGTTCTTGATGCAGTTGAACATGGCACTAAAATTAGCGATCTTACTACGTTGCAGGGACGTACAGCATTAACTGGCGGTAGCAATTGTCCTGTAGTGGATGAAACCGCAGGCGGAACCAAGCAAACCGTTATTGGGAATTGGACAGTATGTACAGAAGAAGATCACGCTGGAGATTGTGCTTCGTTATATACTAATTTTAGTGTACCTATGCCTAGCAAAGATGACGATGTTGGACCTGTTGGTACATCGAAAATTCTTTACGCTTTCTACAAAGTGGAAAGCACAGGCGCAACAAATGTAGCTAACTTTATGAATGATTTGGTTGTAAAAGTCAATCTAACAGTAAAGCCATTGCCGGTGTTGAGCATAGCCGCAAATTTGAGTAAAGTAAACGAAGGCGTAAAGAAATATGATGGCGATGAATTCTTGGATGAAACTCTAATTACACCGACTCCAGATGATAACTATAAAGAATTGCTAAAGTGCTTGGAAGCTGATTATGCGAAGTTTACAGACAACTCATCATGTGCAGCAAAAGATGCTTGCAGCGGAAAGATAATTGAGGTGAAATGGAAAGGAAAAGAGGATACTGAGGCTCTTAAGTGCTCTGGCACTCTATCCAACTATGACCTTGCCAAACTGCTTCCCTCCAAAATTGCCGGTGGCATTATCCAAAAACAAAAAGTCGAAGTAATATGCGGCGAAGACGCAGTCAAAAATAAGGATTATGATGGCAGCCCATTAGTTCTAGAGTTTGACAAGGATCAATGCAGTATTAATAAAACCGCCAGCAATTCAGCTGTACTTACAGCAGAGGACGTCGCTTTGGTTATAGCTGTAACCCCAAGAGCCAGTTTTGTTACTTCTAATGTCAATATTGATGCTAACGGCGAACCATCTGAAATCGCAGTTAACTTGAATCCCTTAGATTTCAGTTTAAATGGCACTGCTTCTAAAGGTTATTTAGTCGATAACTACGAACTGGAGTTGAATAGTGCTGCTCAAGCCAAAATACGCCCAATTGACTTAGCTGGCACTGCAACCACAACAACAGCTGGCGGGCCAGTGTCAAGTCCTCTTGACTTAAGGCAACGCAGTTCTTATAACTCCAACCTGTCAGATATAAGAATCGTCACTGCCGGAACGATGCGTTGGCCATCTAATTTAGACGGAATTTCAAGTAGCTCTTCTTTTGCCCAAGTTTCCGGAACCTGGGAATGGGTGAATGGTGAAACGACTAAAGTTGGAAATGCAACAGTCGGTGAAGAAACCGAATTTAAATGCTCTGATCCGATCGTTCCTTCTGATGATCCAGAAATAATTCCTAATACTTCCGGTGAGGGCAACATATATAAAAACAAAGTTGTTGCCGCTGCAATCTTCAAGCCATATAGCCCAAATTACAAAGAGCTAAAAGTCGATGTAAATTTGTGTGTTGAGCCTTATAAGATAATAGCTGGCCCGCCAACTATCGCAGGCTATGGCGTGAAAACTTATGATGCTACAAATGCATATCCTCATAAAGTAGAGACTAGTGACGCTTGGAGGAGTTGGAATAAAACTGTGAATGACATTAATATTCCTGAGGGTTATGCAGTAGCAATTGCCGCTGCTCTTTATGAAGATGAAGGCGGAAATGCTAGTTCAACAAATAGTGACTATAAGCCATTGCGTGTAACCTATAAAGTTGAAGGCTGCCCTGAGGAAGGGTTATGCAACTTCTTGAAACCTGATGACTTTATTTATCCAGCCGGAATTATCAACAAGCGTCTTGTAACCATAGATGGGTTTGTAGCTGAAGATAAATTCTATGATGGAACCCCTAACGCTCTGGTACATCATATCGGTGCTAAACTTACTCAAGCTAAGGATTATGAAGGCGATGTCGGTATTTTGGAGACTCATAACACCTTATATCTAGTTGCGCCTGAAGGTGTTACTGATTGGAATTTGTATGCGTTTAGTACATCCGCAGCCAGCGAAGTACAACAACGAGCTGTATGTGATGAATCCGAGAAGGTTAATGAGGTTTGTCCCGATTTGGTTATCAAGCGGGAATTAATTCCTCTCGATTTGGTTAGAGGATACGGTATCGGACCAATAGATCATCCGGCTTATAAAAACTACTTATTTACATTGCCAAACTTGGAAGCAAAAATCTTCAGAGCCAGCTTTGTCAATTATATGTGCAACGAAATCGACCTTGAGCTAAAAGACGGTGAAGTTTGCGATGAAAAATTATTGCATGACATCGTTACCGCTCGTGTAGACAAGGCTGTTCAGGCACAGTATGGAGATTTTTTCCATGAATTCGCAAACAAAATCCAAGATGTCATGCCATCCACATTGAAAGATTTGTTCGGCGTCGAGGATAATACCGTAGGCTCATGGAGCTGGATATCATGCACAGATGAAGAGAGTTGCAAACATACCTATACCGACCAGATTTGGAGAATGGATGCTGGGTGGGGCTACGCACAGTACTTGCATGGCAGCGGCAACTATGAAGTGCTGCCAAAAATCCCTGTGCCAATTGAAGTCTCGCCAAGACAACTCTACTCATCACAAGTGTATGCCACTCAACGTGAATACTTATGGGATCCGGATAGAGGAATTAAGCTTACGCCGGGTTCAGTTCCGAGCAAGAGCGTTGATATAGAAGCGAAAATTGACAATATTAGGGCAGAGAAGAACGAACTCACTATTAGAGATAATATTGCAATTAAAGCCATAGTGGAGTTTCCAGATGCCGGAGAGAAAAAACCGATTATGGTTGTGTTCAGCTGGGCTAATATCTATCCTGAAAATAAATTTTATGTCTTGCCGCCACATATTAACCCAGGCTTTGAAGAAAGTTCAGACCTCCCTATGGTTAATATAACAACCTCGGAATGCACGCCGCCTGCAGCTTCTGCTGTGCCGGATCCAAGTATACCTTCTCCTTTTGTCTGGGATAGATCAAACCTGGATGAATTGATAAAGTTCCCAATCGCTTCGTACTGGAGCTGGGAGAATCCGGGGGCACAGTTGGTAAACCCTGCAGCTAACGGTGATGATGTTTATGAAACATCACAGCCGGCTCAGTATAGGGATTATTCCCTATGCCCATTCCCCAACTACCATCCGGCAGTAGATACGGTATCCTTCCTTGTCCACAGAAGAAGCTTGGACGATGGTATCAAATCTGCTATCGCAGAAGCTGGCGCAAAAACTTGCGGATCATCTACCGCTCTGGTTACCATTGTACCTAACGATCAGCACGCTACAATATGGCATAACGATGAACAGCGTGCCGGAATCTTTAATGTGTCTGATAGACCCTATGGAATATGGGATATTCCATTCCAAATCAAGGCTCAGGATTATGACAAAGATGCGGCTAACTATAGCGTAGCATATAACCGCCTGTTGCCATTCGACAAGGTTGTATATATGATCCGTGAAAAGACAATGACCATTGCCGTTGATAGCGTGCAAAATCCTGTGGAATATGAATACTACAACAGTATGAACATAGACCCAAATAAAACTATGTGGTACAAAGGCAATGCAAATCCGCCACTCCACGTATCCACAGGCCGCAACCAGCAAGGAGACGGCAATGACTTCTGGGTAATGCTGTACGATAAAGACGGCAACTATGTTACAAGCTCGTGCTTCCGTGACGGAACCACTCCGGAATACACAGTTCCGATTGCTCCGAAACCGGTAACACTTATAGCTTCGTCCTTCTCATCCAAAGTAGTAGCAGGCGGCACAACACTGACCCTGAATACTCCAAACGGTGGCAACATCAAAATCTACACCATGAAAGGACAACTGGTAACTACAGTGACCGCAGTGGAAAACCGCACCGTAGTAAGAGTTCCCAAAATTCAGGGAATGTATATAGTAAAACTGGAGGCTAAATAAGTGAAGCATTTACAACTAAAAACTTTGCTATACATAACAATCTTGGCAACGTCGCTGCACGCTCTCCCTGTGGGAGATCCGCGCACGCCGGAAACCTCGGAATCAAGCGCAGATATTAAAGTTGAACAAGGAACCCACGAAATATCATTGCATGCATTCTTGGGCGCATCCAAAATCAACTATCCCGATATGAGCGGAACTCAGTTCAGCCCGGGATTCGGCGCAGGATTCTCATATAGCTACTTCTTCACACCACGCTGGAGCTTTTTGCTCGGAGGCGGATTAGCCCTGTTCAACAACAGAGGCACAGACGTCAACGGATACTTCACCAGCTCGGTAGACGACGCCAACGATTACGACGACGGCGGTAGCGATAGAGTTATAGTGTTCGGCGAATTCAGAGGATACGTAGAAACTCAATGGTCAATGATGGTAACTATACCGCTCATGTTCCAATACCAGTCAAACGAAAGCAGAAACAAAGCCTTCTACTACGCCATCGGCGCAAAAATCGGCATACCATTCGCCGGTTCTTATAAAGGAACAGTAGAAAACGCTGCGCTCTGCGGATATTATCCGGGACCCTGGGGCGAGCCTCCTACCGGATTTAACTACAATGCCTGCCAAAACAACGGATTCGGCGTAGGATATGAAGATATAGGATTCGGAAACTACGGAGCCGTAAGCTCATACGAAAAATTGAAATTCAGCACCGCCGCATTCGCCGCTGTGGAAGCAGGCGTAAAATGGAGGCTGTATAATAAATTAGCCGTATACACGGGTTTCTGGATGGATTGGGCGGTGAACGACGTTGCAATAGCGCAAGTCACCAACCAGCCATTTACATGGAAATCAAACCCGTGCTACGAAGGCGACCCAAATACACCATGCGGATCCGTTACATTCAGAAGCCGCACAGAAGGCAGAGCCATACCGGTATCAATGGGATTCGCACTGCGCTTCTCATTCGGAGCAGGCTCACACTACGAAGTAGCAGACAGCATTCGCTGGATAAGAGAAGTTATATACAGAGACTCATTGCTCGATGGCGCATTAGCCAGAATAGACCAACTCACCGCAGAGAAAAATAGCTGCGAAGATTCTCTCGCAATGCTCAAGCACAGAACAGAAGCCCTTATTGCCGCAGATTCAGATAGAGAAGCAATGCTCAGGCGCTTTGACTCACTGGAAGTTGAAAGACGTGCAGAAATGGAAAGAGCACGCCTCGCAATGCTGGAGAAAGCACGGCTCGATTCAATCGAAAACTATAAACGCCTCGAAGCATCAAGGTCCGCAAGGCTCGCCGAATACCGTGTTCGCCTCAACCTGATCGCAAACGGACTGGATGACTACAATGTCACGCAAACAGTGCCAAGCTCCAGAGCGCAAGAAAAACTCGATACGGCAGCAGTTCTCCTGCAAGATTACCCGGACTTGAGAATCCGCATAACAGGGCACACCTGCGATAAAGGAACCAACGACGGCAATATACGCATAGGAGCGCAAAGAGCGCAAAGCGCAAAGAACTATCTGGTCAACACAAAAGGCATACGCCAGAACCGCATAGAAATAGCAACCAAAGCCGATTCTGAGCCGGTGGTTCCAAATACCAGCGAAGAAAATCGCCGCAAAAACCGCAGAGTTCAAATAGAAATAATAGACGGCACAGACAAAATCGAACAGGAGGCCAAATAATGAAACACGTATTTCACTCTCAACTCATAATTATCCTCTTAATGGCAATATCGCTTCACGCTACCCAAGCTCGCATAGAGGGTATGGGCAAACGTGCTGCCTTCTTCCTGGACGATATCACAATATTCGATAATCCGGCAAATGCCACTTTCTACCCAACAGCACTAATGGGCGAACTCGGATTCTACCAGCCAAACCTTCTCGGCTATAGAGACGTTGGCATCACAAAAGATCCGTTTATGCCCTGGTTCGGAGCTCTGTTCAAATACAGCTTGGCAGATAACGGAATGCGTGATCCGCAAATCACAATAGGCGGCTTCTTTGGACGTGAGCATTACAACTTCACCCGCTTCGTTCCAAAACAAGTCATAGTCAACAACAGAACCTACGATATTCCGCAAACCATAACCAACTTCGACGCATTCCTCGCAGGCACAATGATAGACGGCTCCGCCATAGGCGCACACGTATACGTGGGCATACAAGACGGCAAGCAAGACCTCAAAGACAATCCTAACTCCACAGACCCTGCTCTGGGAATAATAGCACCGGATGCGCACGTGTCAATCCTTTCAATGGACTACGGCGCAAACTTCCTCATATCAAACAATACATCCATAGAGCTAACCTTCGGCGTGGCCCGCATACAATACGGACCCAGCCGCAAAACCTTCTTGGACCCCGGACTGTTCTCCTTCTATTCGCAAGGCCGCACATTCCTGGACTTCAACGTCTTGGGCGGTCAGCTCGTCACCGGATATAAAGTATCGGATATGGAAGTACCAGGCTGGCAAGAAAAATATTACAACCTGAACACCGGCCTTAACGTTGTTATACCACGTGGCTTCTTCTGGATAGGCTTAGACGGAGTGCTCATAAGAGAAAAAGTAGGCACCTGGGAAAAAAGAGAAGAAGGCGGAGAAACATTCATGGTTTACAGAGAGCCCGGTGCGCAGATGACAGTCAAACCGGACAAAGCGGAGCGTGTGGGCGGCATAATAAGTTTTGGCATAGAGCGCAACATATGGGGCAAATGGCTAACCCTCAGAGTAGGCGGCCAAAAAAGCTTCATATACAATGAATGTACCAGATACAGCGCACTAAGAGAAAATGTCTGTCCAGCCAGCCCGGAAACCCATCTTGGCAAACAAGTAAACTTCTGGTCCACCAATGAATTTGGCGATGGCACCTTAGACGATCATGTAGGCGTAGGCGTAGGCTTCAACATAGACGACAAGCTGAAGATAGACATAGCTATGGCAGAAGATGTATTCTTCCGCAATCCCTTCCTAGGCACAGGCCGTTTCATAAGCCGAGTATCAGCAATTTACTCTTTCTAAACTAACGAATCCAAAAATAAATCCAACTCCTTATTGACCTTCCTCCTCTCTTGGTTTTCCATAAACCAGGCGAGGGTTCTTTTTATGCCAACCCTGAACGGAATCCTAGCCTCCCACCCAGGCACAAATTTTTTAATCTTCGAATTGTCAAAAACAGCGCACCAAGCCTTATCCCCCAAAAGCCCCGCACCCAACTCAGGATTTTTCTCCGCAATCTTCTCGCTTGGCACACAAATGCATGAATATGTGGTTGCCCCCAACGCACCATGCACAATTTCCGAAATCTGCCGCCAATTCAGCAATTCATCGCTAGTGATATGAAACGCATGCCCAATAGCCGCATGGTTTCCGAGCAGCCCTGCAAACGCTCTCGCAAAATCGTCCGCATGCGTCAAGGTCCAAAGCGAAGTGCCGTCGCCGTGCAAAATCACGGGCTTCCCGGCTAGCATCCTCGCAGAGTTAGTCCACCCCGAGCTACCCATAGCGGCAGGGATAATAGTATCATAAGTATGCGAAGGCCTAACAACTGTAATCGGAAAATCATTCTTTCGATACTCATCAAAAAACAATTCCTCGCAAGCGATCTTATTCCTTGAATAAAGCCAAAACGGATTCTTCAGCGGAGTGCTCTCCGTAATAGGCACCGCAGCCAGCGGCTTCTGATAAGCAGAAGCCGAACTGATAAAAATGAACTGCGAGCAAACATCTCTAAAAACCTCAACATCACGCCGAGCCTGCTCAGGCGTAAAGCAAATAAAATCCGCCACAACATCAAACCTAAGCCCGTCCAAAGCTTTCTTAACGCTGTTTGCATCTCCAACATCAGCCCTCAACCTGCGAACCCCATCAGGCAACTCACGTCTCATAACAGATCCGCTATCCCTATTCAAAACCCACACCTCAAAGCCCAATTCCAAAGCCCGCACAGTACAATTCCAACTGATATTCCCGTTTCCACCGATAAATAAAATCTTCATATAATTCAAAGTAGAAAACGTCTGAACCCCAATTTTTTCTATATTCCCCAATATTAACCCAAAGGAGTTGTCAAAATGGCAAAGATCAAATCTGTAGTTGGCCGGCAAATTTTAGATTCGCGCGGCAACCCAACTGTCGAAGTTGAAATAACGCTCAATGATGGCTTTGTAGCTCGTGCGGCGGTTCCTAGCGGAGCCAGCACTGGCGAACATGAAGCCTGTGAGTTACGAGACGGAGACAAAAAGAAATACATGGGCAAAGGCGTACTCAAAGCCGTTGCCAATGTAAATGGCGCTATCGCAAAATTGCTCAAAGGGAAAGACCCCCTAAAGCAAAAAGAGCTTGACATGGCAATGATCAAACTCGACGGCACAAAAAACAAAAGCAAACTGGGAGCAAATGCAATACTGGGAGCTTCAATGGCTATCACAGTTGCAGCCGCTCACATAAGCAAAATGCCTGTCTGGAAATACATCGGCAAACTGCACGGCACCAAGAAATTCGTGCTGCCAACACCAATGGCAAACATTGTCAATGGCGGCAAACACGCAGATAACAAAATCGACTTCCAGGAATTCATGATTATGCCCGTAGGAGCAAAAACCTTCTCAGAAGGGCTCCGCTGGATAACAGATATATTCCATGTGCTCAAAGGCTTGCTCAAAAAAGACAAGCACGCAACATCCGTTGGAGACGAAGGCGGCTTTGCGCCGAACCTGACCAACGATGAAGCCCTTGAATACATAATGAAAGCGATCAAAGAAGCCGGCTACAAACCCGGAAGCCAAATCGGAATCGCTCTGGACTGCGCATCATCGGAACTCTTCGACGAAGGCGGTCGCAAAGGCTACAAGTTCTGGAAATCAGAACCGGACAAACTCTACTCAGCAAGAGAGATGATCGCAAAATACTCAAGCTGGATAAAAAAATATCCAATAGTCTCCATAGAAGACTCCCTTGACCAAAACGACTGGGACGGCTACGTCGCAATCACCAAAGAGCTTGGCCAAAAGACTCAGCTCGTAGGCGATGATTTCTTTGTCACCAACCCTGCATTCCTGACAAAAGGCATCAAAATGAAAGCCGCAAATGCAATCCTGATCAAGGTGAATCAAATCGGCACAGTAACCGAAACTTTGGAAGCTATCAAAATAGCCCAAAAAGCCGGCTATGGCGCAATCGCTTCTCACCGCAGCGGCGAAACGGAAGATTCCTTTATAGCAGACCTTGCAGTCGGCACAGGCGCAGGCCAAATCAAAACAGGCTCGCTCTCCCGCACCGATCGCATATGCAAATACAACCAGCTCCTTCGCATAGAAGAGCAGCTTGGCAAAAAAGCCGTATATAAAGGAAAGATAAAATAGTGTTATGCAGAACGACCGTGAAATCTACTGGAACGCAGACCGCAAAATACGGCTGTTGTTCGCAGTGTCGGGTTTCACGGCGTTCTTTGTTTTGCTCTATCATCTAGCGGAAGTTCTAACTCCGTTTGTAATAGCGTTTTTGCTCGCATATATTTTAAATCCTCTTGTAAATCTTTTTCAAAAAATAGTCAGGCACAGATGGCTCGCAGCGCTTCTGGTGCTTCTCCTGCTCGCAATAACTTTAGTCGGCGCAGGTTTCGTCTTTATCCCCATGATGCTCGACCAGGGAGTTAACCTCGGGAGGCTGTTGCAAAAATATGCTACCAACAGCATATGGAGAGAACTGGTAATAGAATACATGCCCCAGGGAATATGGGATAAACTGCAGCATATATGGGAAGAAAAAGATCTCATGCCCATATGGGAAAGCCTGCAAAACCTCGATTTGCTAAAAATAGCGCAGGCAATACTTGCGAAAATTGTACCGGGAGCTATGGGCGTATTCTCCGGCGTAGGCAAAATGTTTATATGGGTGTTCGGAATTTTCATGATAGGCCTGTGCCTGGTATTCATGCTGCTCGATTTTGAAAACATGAAAAAGAAATTATCCGCAGAAATCCCAGCTAAATACTCATACATAGTTCTGCATTTTTTCCGCTCTTTCGACAGCATAATGAGCCGCTATTTCAGAGCGCAAACAGGCGTTGCAGCCACAGTCGGCGTGCTCTTCTCAATAGCGTTCAGCATAATGGGGTTGCCAATGGGCCTCCCGTTTGGCCTCTTCATCGGTGCTCTAAACATGGTGCCTTACCTGCAGGTATTGAGCATTCCCATAGCAGTATTTTTAGGATTGATCTATTCTTTAGAAGCCGGCATGCCGTTGTGGCAGGTGCTGCTTATAATCACGGCAATTTACGCAGGCGTTCAAATCTTGCAAGACATGGTAATAGTTCCCAGAGTCATGGGCGGCGCGCTCGGCCTCTCTCCTATTCTAATTCTGCTTTCGCTGGCGGTCTGGGGCAAGCTGCTGGGCTTCTTAGGCTTTGTCCTTGCCATTCCGTTTACTTGCGTAGCCATAGCCACCTATAGAAGCGTCCGTGAGAAAGAGCATGAGAAACTACAAGCTTGAAACAGAGCAGAGAATAGCCTTCATCAAAAGCGTTGTGGAATCCGCAGGAGCAAGCGGCATAGTATATGGAAACAGCGGCGGCAAAGATTGCACGCTTGTAGGTGCCCTCTGCAAACAGGCCTGTGAAAACACAATAGGCGTAATAATGCCATGCGGCTCAAAACGCAACTTTGAAATAGACAAAACAGACGCAGAAAAATTGGCAGAGCATTTCAAAATAGACACCAGATTCATAGACCTGTCCGGTGTAAAAAGGGAATTTGTCAATGCCGTTGGCTTGGATAATATCAACATCGCTCCACGCCTGCGAATGAACGCCCTTTATACGCTGGCTATAACCGAAAACCGCCTTGTTGCGGGTACCGGCAACCGTAGCGAAGGATATATGGGCTATTTCACAAAGTGGGGAGACGGAGCCTGCGACTTCAACCCAATTTCAGACTTAACAGTAACCGAGATTTACGAGTTTCTGCGCTTTTTGGGCGCTCCTAGCTTCATAATAGCCAAAGCACCGTCCGCTGGTCTTTTTGACGGCCAAACAGATGAAAGCGAAATGGGCATATCCTATAGCAGCATAGACGGCTTTCTGCTGGAGGGCACAGCAAACGAGCATGACAAAGCCATAATAGATAGATTTCACAAAGCGAGCGAGCACAAAAGAAAGCCGCCTTTGACGTTTAAATGATTCACCCTTGACACTCCGGTGATTTTTTGCTATATTTGTATGCGATTTTGGAGGCATAGAAAGATATGCAAGAGTTAGAATTTACAGAGATCAAAGTTAAGCTGAACCACAACAAGTCCAGTAAGGTTAAGGCATTCGTAGCCATAACGTTTAATCATCTATTTAAAATCAGCGGCCTTGAGCTGATGGATGGCGGCAGGGAATATTACCTGCAGTACCCCACATACACTAGGTTAACCGGAGAAGTTAAGCCTGCCTGCTATTCGATTTGCGAAAATCTACAGCAGAAAATCTTAAACGACGTTCTGGAAAAATACTGGGAAGTGAAAAAATCAAACCCTTGAATTTTCTAAATTCAAGCTATGAAAACAATTCTTTTATTCCCGGGCCAAGGAGCCCAGTATGTTGGAATGGGCAAAGTTTTGTCAGAAACCTATGAGCCCGCAAAACAGATTCTAAAAAAGGCAGACGAAGTGCTCGGCTTTGAGCTGTCAAAAATAATGCAAGAAGGCCCGGAAGAAACGCTAAAAAGCACCGACAACACCCAACCTGCGCTCTATGTATGCTCATGTATGGTAATGGAGCTTTTCAAAAGCAAAGGAATTCCCTTTGATTACGTAGCCGGTCACTCTCTCGGCGAATATTCAGCCATATACGCAGCCGGCGGTTTCTCCTTTGAAGAAGGCCTGCGCCTTGTGCGAGTACGTGGCGAGCTTATGGCTCAAGCTGGAGTGCTAAAACCCGGAGCTATGGCTGCAGTATTAAAGCTATCAGAAGAAGACTTGAACGCAGTCCTCGCCGAATCTCAAGACGCAGGTGTTGTAGTTGCGGCAAACTTCAATTCCCCCGGCCAAATTGTGATCAGCGGCTCAAAAGAGGGAGTAGCAAAAGCCTCCGAGCTTGCAAAAGCGAAAGGCGCAAAAAGGGTAGTTCCGCTTCCGGTCTCAGGAGCGTTCCACAGCCCACTAATGGAATACGCCTTGCCCGGCTTAAAAGCCGCCATCGAAAAAACCACCTTCAACGATTTAAAAGTCCCTCTGATAGCCAATGTAACCTCACAACCCGTAACCGCAGGCAACGATCTGAAAGACCTGTTAGCCAAGCAGTTAGTTTCCCCAGTCCGCTGGCAGCAGGGAATGGAAACCGCAATATCATTAGGCATAGAAAGAGGCATAGAATTAGGCGCAGGCAAAGTATTGGCCGGATTGATGTCAGTGATAAACAGCAATGTAAAAATGCACAGCGCAGAATCCGAAATTATTTTGCCAGATTGATAATCGATTTCTGATCCAATTTGCGCACCCACCACAGGTTGCGCTCAATGCTCTGCCAATTGCCGGTCTTCATATCTGCGAGCGTAAAAACGCTTGCTCCGCAAGCTATAAAATCGCAACCAGCCCCAAAGAACGCCATAACATTCTCAGACCGCACCCCACCGCAAGCCAGCATGGGAATTTCCCTGAACGGCCCACGCAACTCCTGAATATACTGAGCGCCGCCCATTGCAGAAATAGGAAAAACCTTCACCGCAGTAGCCCCAAGCTGGTATGCTTGCGCAATCTCAGTCGGAGTCAATGCGCCCGGAATGCAAGGCACTCCCTTAGCAACGCATTTATCTATCACCGACGGAACCGAGGCAGGAGAAACAATAAAGCGAGCGCCATTATCAAGAGCAATGTCCAGTTCTTCCACTGTCAAAACCGTTCCGGCACCCACAACCAAACCTTTGGTATCGCTCTCCTCGCACAAATTCTTGAGAGCCAAAGCCGAATCCGGCGTATTAAGCGGCACTTCAACATATTTGAGCTTGGAAATAACACAAGTATCTGCGCATCCAAGAGCCTGCTCTGGAGGCAACCCTCTAACTATACCCATAATAGGGTTTTTGCGAAATTGTTCTAAAAAACTGTGATCCACAATTTTAATTTACAAAATTTGTTTTAGTTCCCGCTGCCACAGACTTGGTGACAAAAACGCTGCTTCCGAGCACAGCCCCTTTGCCTATAATAGTGTCTCCGCCAAAAACCGAAGCTCCCGAATATATGGTCACGTTATCTTCAACGGTAGGGTGGCGTTTTTTGCCTCTCAGCGACTGTCCGCCTCTGGTAGAAAGAGCCCCCAGGGTCACCCCCTGATAAATTTTAACATGCTTGCCTATTACCGTAGTTTCGCCTATCACAATGCCTGTACCGTGATCTATAAAAAAGTAATCTCCAATTTCTGCGCCCGGATGAATATCAATTCCGGTTATTGAATGAGCGTGCTCCGTCATTATGCGGGGGAGCATTGGAACCTTCAAAATATGCAGCTCATGCGCCAGCCTGTAAACGGTAATAGCATAAAGCCCGGGATAGGAGATTATAATTTCTTCCCTGCTCACAGAAGCCGGATCGCCGTCAAAAGCGGCTTCCACATCGGTAGCTATGCTCGCTCTTATCTGCGTCAGTTTACCGAGAAATTCTTCATACACGCTGGCAGCATATTTATTCAATAAGTACCGAGCTTTCTCCAAAAGGTCTTCAATATGGCAATTGCTAAAATAGCCCGGAAACAGCAGATCGCGAAGCGTATCTATAAGCTCTGCAATTTCATTTCTGTCAAGCCTGAACCGAGGCTCAACGGGAATGGAATCCTTAAGCTCGTAATAACTTGTCAAAAGAGAATCTTTCACGAGAAGGAAGATAGAAATTTCTAAATTCACAAAATGCGAAAGAAACTTTTATCTAACGGTTCAAAGGAATTCAAGTATGAGATTCGTGAAATAGTAAAAAAAGCGAATCAGCTTAAACCTTTGGGCCTCACAATACACTGGGAAAATATCGGTGATCCCATAGAGAAAAATTGCCAACTGCCGTCCTGGATAACAGAGATAATGACCAACCTGGTACAGCAGAACAAATCTTACGGATATTGCCCGTCAAAAGGCGCATTGGCAACAAGAGAATTTATTTGCAAGCAAACCAACGCTATGGGCGGGGTTCAAATCACGGCAGAAGACATCCTTTTCTTCAACGGCCTAGGAGACGCAATTTCAACAACCTACCAGCTACTGGACATAACAAGCAGAGTAATAGGGCCATCACCTGCATACAGCACGCACAGCAGCGCAGAAGCGGCACATGCCCACGCAGAGCCCATAACCTACAAGCTGGATCCCTCCAATCACTGGTACCCGGATTTGGAAGAACTGGAAAACAAGGTTAAATACAACCCGAACATAGCCGGCATTTTAATAATAAACCCGGATAATCCAACAGGCATGGTATATCCGCTGGAGAGCCTGAAAAAAATAATTCAAATAGCAAAAGAATACGGCGTATTCGTAATATCAGACGAAGTATATAACAAAATTGTATATAACGGCGCAAGGTCTTATGCTCTTAGCGAATACATAGGTGAAGTTCCCGGCATAGCGATGAAAGGCCTTTCAAAAGAGGTTCCCTGGCCCGGCTCCCGTTGCGGCTGGATGGAATTTTACAACCGGGACAAGAACCCGGAATTCTCAGCGTTTTGCAGCGCTCTTGACAACGCAAAAATGATAGAAGTGTGCTCCACAACCCTCCCTCAGCTAGCGCTGCCGTTGATATTGGGAGATTCCCGCTACGAAGTGCACCGTGCGAAAATGAACGAGCAAATAGGCCGCCGCAGCGCAATAATCAACAAAATTCTCGGAGAAGTTCCGCAGTTGATGTTCAACCCTACCTACGGCGCATTCTACAATTCCATAATTTTCAAAGACGGCGTATTGACCAACACTCAAACATTGCCTATAGAAAACCCAAAAATAAAAGCAAAGGTAGAAGAATGGTGCAATGGAGTAAGCCCCGATTACCGCTTCGTGTATTACCTTTTAGGAGCCACCGGAATCTGCGTAGTTCCAATGAGCAGCTTCTGCTGCGAATTGCAGGGATTCAGAATCACAATCCTGGAAGAAGACGAAGAAAAGCTGGTCAAAATATTCACGACATTAAGTGACGCCATCAAAAATTACGTCAGCCAAAGTTAACCCCTGTGCCGGAGCCCAAGTCCGCTCGCCTATAAATTCCCCGTTGAAAACCCGGTTCACCGCTCCCGGCTCAAACCGCCCTCTGCCCACGTCAAACAGCAAACCTATCATAGCCCGCACCTGCCTGTGCAAAAACCGGTTGCCCCGTATATGCCAAGTCTGTGGATGCAATGGCTGTAAGGGCGTTGCGCGCAACGCCCCCACACCCATAGCCCCCACACCCATAGCCCTGCACTCCGTAACCGTGCACATTGTGCTCTTTCCATCGTTCCTCGGGATGGAAAATGCATTAAAATCGTGCTCTCCCAAAAAACTCTTCGCCTCTTCTGCCATAAGAACCGTGTTCAGATTATAGCCGCATTGCCAAACCAGCTCTGCGCCCAAAACTATTGGCCCAGCGCAAATTGCGTATTGATAATATCTCTCCTTTGCGCTGTAGCGAGCGTGAAAATCTCCGGGGCATGGTTCCAGATTCCTGATGCACACATTCTTGTCACTTAACGCATTCACCGAATTTTCCAAAATGCGTGGGTCAAACTCCTCGCCGTCAAAGTCAAAATGCGCAACCTGACCCCTGGCATGAACACCGGTATCAGTCCTGCCTGCACCCGTAATGCGTATTTTTTGCCTCAAAGCTATGGAAAACGCACCCTCAAGCTCGCCTTGCACTGTTTTTCCGTTTGGCTGTTCCTGCCAGCCAAAAAATGCCGCACCATTATATTCGCATCTAAATCTATAACGCATACTCAGGTAATTTACTATATTTCTGTTCAGAAATTTCTATATTCAGGAGGTAGATATGAAGTACCCTTTGCAATTAGGACGTCGCCCCAAAGGGGGCGGAAGTGACAATTTTCTTCCCGATGCTGATCAGGACGAAGATTTGGATGAATTTGAAGATATAGGCGAGGAAGAAGATGAGCTAGTAGAAGATGACGAGGCTCTTGACGAAGAGCTTAACTTTGACAAGCCTCATTTTCGTCGCTTAGGGCTTGACTACGAAGAAGAGGAAGAGGAGTGAGAAATATTAAAACCCTTAGCTTGTTTTTGCTATCGGTGTTTTTGTTGGTTGCGTGCTCTGCTGGCCCACGCAAAAGCGATGTTATTATTGCTACCCCTCCAAAATCAACTGTAAGTAAAGCAGAACCCGTTGCGGAACCCGCAGGGGCGGCCGGAAAAGCATCTTGGTCGGATTTTCAAGCTGGCATAAACGCCATTGAAAAAGATCCGTTCAGTGCCGTATATTATTTCGATCTCGCATTGAATAATATTTACGCCGAGCAACAGCAAGACTCCCTTGGGTTACCCGAAGATTCTCTTTATTTCTCAACCATGCCTGCCAGGATAATCTTGGCTATGGAGAGCCTCTACCCCAAGCTTATGCAATTTACCGGCACAAGGCAAGCCTATTCAATATTAAACGATTATGAAGGCTTGGATTCCTTTGAAGAAACTCCGCTGGATAGCGCAGAAAAAGAGGATATAGCAAGCCATCTTGACGAAATGGATATGTCCAAATTCTCATTGCCCATTGAAATCAATAACAGGGTAATGCAAGAAATTCACTATTTAACAGTGAACGCCAGAAGCTTTATGGTAGCATCTCTTTCCCGCAAAACGATTCTAGACTCAATGATCTACGCAAAGCTGGAAGCCAAAGGCGTACCTGCAGATTTGATTTACCTTGCGCTTGTTGAAAGCGGATACAAAACAAGTGCTTACAGCAGGGCAAAAGCGGCCGGAGTGTGGCAGTTTATACCATCAACAGGAAAACGCTACGGCCTCACTTCGGATTTTTGGCTGGACTTGCGCCGCAACCCGGAAAAGGCCACGGATGCAGCCATAGAATATCTATCTGCTTTGCACAAGGAATTTGGCGACTGGTACCTTGCAATGGCGGCTTATAACTGCGGCGAGGGCAGAATCAGAAGGCTTGTGAAAGAAAAGACTGCGGATGATCCTTCTAAAAAAGTTTCATACTGGGAATTGCAATTGCCAAAAGAGACCATGCACTATGTTCCGAGAATTGTAGCTGCAACTATCATAGGCCATTACCCTCAGCATTACGACATCACGGTTGAACCGTTAAATAGAATAGCTTACGACACAGTAACCGTTAAAGACTGCATCCCTCTGGACAAGGTTGGCACTGCGGTTGGCACAAGCGTTAATGCAATTCGTGATCTGAATCCAGAGCTTGTTCGCTGGTGCACTCCTCCGAATCTCAAGAGCTACACCATGAAGGTCCCCTATGGCACAAGAGATAAGTTTTTAAAGGCTTATGAAAAGATGGATAAATCCCAGCTCGTTCGCTGGCAGCAATACAAAGTGCAAAAAGGCGATAACCTCGGATACATATCAAGGCTTTTCGGATTGAAGGTCTCTGATATTCAAGCAGCAAATAATTTGACAAACTCAAGGCTGAGAGTTGGCCAAACTTTGATAATACCAATGCCTGCGGGAGCAACAGCGCCAAAAGGCGAAGCTAAGAGCGCAGCCTCTGCAACAGCAACATCCGCTGTGCCAAAAATAAAAAGCGAGCAAACAGCAGCACCCACCAATGCCAGAACATACACTGTCCGCAGGGGAGACAATCTAAGCTCCATCGCAAGACGTTTCGGAATATCATCGAATAATCTGATGAGTTGGAATAACCTGCAAAGCAACAAGGTGAACATAGGCCAAAAGCTTTACCTGCAAGATCCCGTAAAAAAAGAAGCGCCCAAAAGAGAGCTGGCAAAGAGCACTCAACAAACCGCCAGCTACGAAATCAAATCCGGCGATAGCCTGTGGGATATAGCACGCTTGCACAATGTAACCGTACAGCAATTGCTTGAATGGAATCCGGGCTTGGAAAAAAAGATCTACCCCGGCATGAAAATTAAGATCGGGGAATAAACCACGAGTTTATATCCTCACCCTCAGGTAGCAGCCCAAACGATTTGGTCTCCAATCCAACAGCCTTCAACAACCCGGTAATGCGCTCTTCTCCGGCTCTGCCGGCTTTATCATTATCCAGGCATATCACAACTTTTTTATTGCAAAACAGACTCACCCACTCAGGCTTAAAAGTATTTGCGCCGGGAATGCCAACAGCGCAAAACCCCCGTTGCAAAAGCGTCAATGTATCAATAGGCCCTTCGCACAGATAAACCGTTCCCGGCTTTCCATCCAAAGCGCTCATGTTATAAGGAAACGGAATTGCTCCCTGAAAATTCAGCTCCTTAGGGCTTATGCTTTTCTCTATAGCTCTGGCCTGAAAAAAGAAAGGCCTGTTCTTTTCGTCTATGTAAGGAATTATAAGCGGCCGCCTTCCGTAGCGTAATTTTCCGTAGCTGTTGAACAGTCCGCCAATCTGCAAATCTTCCAGAGAATATTTGTCGAGTAGCTTATTGCTGATGAATGCGTAATCATCAATGCAGCGCAAAAGAACTTTATCCCATGTAGGTTTATAAATGCCTCTATTTGCAAGCCACCAACCTATAGAGCTGTATGGCTGTACAGGTTGCAGCATGTTGAGAAATTCAAATATCATTTTCTCTTTGAAAAAACTCGGCTTCTCTTCTATCTCCATTCTCTTCTTCAAAAAAAATTTCTGCGAATCTCTTATAATGGAAGGTCCGTCATCCTTTAGCCATTGCAAAGCGTCTTCGTTGCTTATACCCATAACAAGCTGCACAAGAGCAACCACTTTTCCCTTAACTTCTTCGCACACAAAACACTTGAAAAAACCGCCTTCTTCGTTTATGCTAACAGATGGCGTTCTGTCTCCATGCGCATGCCGCTCAGGAAAAATGCAGCGAAATCGCCCCCGAACAACGTTAAGTCCAAGCCTCTGAGCCACAGCGGTTATAGAATACATCTATTTAACGTAGTAAAATTTACTACCTTACACCTCAATGTCCATAATCCAAATTGACCTTGAAAATTTTGAGCAGCTTGTTATACATGGCTCTGCGGAAAAAGCCATTGTCGTTGCTTTCGAGGTTTCTCCTGCGCTTGAAAAACTTTCCGATGAACTCAAATTCACAATAGCAAAGCTTGATCCCGAAGATCCCAACAATCAGCAACTCGCAGGTTATTTGCACATAAGAGCTCTTAGCGACATTCGCATTTTCAAAGACAAGCAAATTGCCGGCGGCGCAGACGGCAATCTTCCTGAGAGCGAACTCAAAAAGCAATTGCAGCCATTCTTTTTATCAGAAGAAGACATGCTGCTTTCAAATGCAGAAGACGCTTTGAATTTAGGGCAAACAGAGGCGTCTCTAAAAATTCTGAAAAAATTATTTGAAAAAAATCCGTCCAACAAAAAAGTCTGCTATCTTTTTGCGAAAGCTCAAACGATGAGCGGCAAAAGAGAAGATGCAAAAACAATTCTGCAAACCATAAAAGAAACCGACGATTTTTACAGCGAAGCAAAATCTCTTTCCGAGCTTATGGAATTCTACGAAACAACTGCCGCCCCTTACGACAAAGCTTACAAGCTGGCCAGCCAAAACAAATACAGCGAAGCCCTAGACAGTTTTTTAGAAATCATAGAAAACAAACAAGACGCAGAAGGCAAAGCCAAAAAAGGCATGATAACCCTCTTCTCAGTCCTGGGCCCCAAACACGAACTGACATGGGAATACAGAGCAAAACTGAATCGCTTGATTTATATTTAATTTTTTTTCTACATTACATCCATGAAAATAATCCTCACAAGTTTAGTTATGCTTCCTGTTTTTGCTATGGCTCAGGAAACAGCATCGGAACCTTCTTTGCTCGGCGCTTTTTTGCCATTCCTGCTCATGTTTGTTGTCATGTATCTATTTTTTATACTGCCCAAGCAAAAAGAAAACAAAAAAACAGAAGAGATGCGCAACACTCTCAAAAAAGGAGACAAGGTTCTCACAGTTGCCGGCATCATAGGTGTGGTTGCGCATATAGATGAGCGGTTTGTAAGCATCAAAACCGGTGACACAAAAATAGACTTTGAAAAAATAGCGATAATAAAACTGCTAGAAGCAGACTCCGAAAAACGTGAGGCAGAAAAGAAGTGATCCTTCCGCTTTGCATTTACGGTTCTCAGGTTTTGAGAAAAAAATCAGAACCCGTTAAGGAAATTACACCTGAGCTGGTAGAACTGGCTCACAATATGCTAGACACAATGTACAATGCCAATGGCGTGGGCCTTGCGGCCCCGCAAGTCGGCAAAAATGTTCGCCTTTTTGTAATTGACCTCACAAAAGAAGAAGAGGATCGCGATCCAATAATGCTTTTCAATCCGGTGGTTGAGCCCGAAGACGGCGAAAACCCAGTTGCTGTAGAAGAAGAAGGCTGTCTTTCTGTTCCTGAAATATGGGTGAAAATTTCCAGGCCAAGCCGTGTGCGCATAACCTACACAAACGAAAAGGGCGAAACAGTTGAACTCCGCAATATAACCGACAAATTCGCGCGCTGTGCCTTGCACGAACAGGATCATTTAAACGGCGTATTATTTGTAGATAAAATGTCCATGTCAGATAAAGCTATGAATGCATCTAAATTGAAAAAAATGGCAAAATCAAACGTCGTCAGGTAATTCGGCGTTGTGATAAACATCCTGCACATCTTCGTTGTCTTCTAACCTCTCAATCATGCGCATAAGTTTTTGAGCATCTTCGCCTTCCAGCTTCACAGTGGTCTCCGGAATATAAGTCAGCTCCGCAGATAGCATTTCTATTTTCGCATTTTCAAGAGCTTTGGTCACAGACTCAAAAGACTCTGCGGAAGTTTCAATTTCATGAACATCGTCCTGAGTGCTCATATCTGTTGCGCCGGCTTCCAAAACCAAATCCATCACCTTGTCTTCCGGGTTAGAAGCTGCGTCTATAACTATAATGCCTTTGCGCTTAAAAGTCCATGCCACCGAACCCTGCTCGCCCATGTTCCCGCCGTTCTTTCCAAAAATATTTCTCACATCCGCAACGCTGCGGGTACGGTTATCGGTAAGGCATTGCACAAGAATTGCGCAACCGTTTGGACCATAACCCTCGTACATAGGCTCTTCCATATTTGCGCCGGAATTTCCGCCAATGCCTTTTGCAATTGCGCTCTCAATATTCTTTGCGGGCAAGCTCTGCCCTTTAGCTTTTAGAATAGCCGCTCTCAAACGAGGGTTGGCATCCGGGTTTCCGCCGCCCATTTTTGCCGCAACGGAAATCTCTTTGATAAGTTTATTCCAGGCTTTTGCTCTGCCAACATCGGTCTTTGCCTTTTTGCGTTTAATTGTAGCCCACTTTGAATGTCCGGACATAATCTCTTAACCTCGCATTTGTGAATATTCGTCGGAATCAATAGTTTCCTGATTGCGGAAAATCAAAACCACTATCGCCAGTCCAATGCAAGCTTCTGCGGCTGCAATGGCTATAACAAAAATAGGCGCGATTTGCCCGGCAATGCTCTGCAGGGCGGGCAAGGTTTTTGAAAATCCTATAAAACTGAGGTTAGCCGCATTTATAGCGAGCTCCAAACCCAAAAAAGCAAAGAATATATTTCTCTTGGAAATAACCACGGCAATGCCCATGCAAAACAGCACAGCGGCCAAAATTTGAATGTAAAGCGGTTCAATCATGTAGAGCAAATATAGAAAACTATAAGCCCAACCAGCATTGCAACCTTAATCAATCTCTGCGAAAGCCGCACCCTATTTGAGCAAGCAAAAAACGCAGATAAAATCAAACATGGCAAAACCGCAAAAAACACAGGCAGCCTAAACATGGCAAGCTGGGCCAGGCACTGAATTTCGCATAAAAAAACAAGAATCAAAGAAAACCTTACTCCGAGCAAAACCGGTATAGTTCTTAGCCCCATAGCCCTGTCACCTTCCATATCCTCAATGTCTTTAGTAATCTCCCTGGCAAAAGTCAATGTAAATGCAAAAAACATAAGGTTAAGCAATGGCACAAAACTTTGTTCCCCAGGCAGCAACCCAATCTTCAAAACAGGAATAACAATAGGCGTGGTAATCAGCAAAGCAACGGTAAAATTCCCAATCAAAGGCAACCCTTTCAAAAACCGGTTATAAACAAAGCACAATCCGGCAACCCCGGCAAACAGCCACCAAAATTCAAACCCAAACCCAATCGCAAAAAAAAGGCAGGCAAACATAATCGCATAAGCGATCTTCAAACTGATTTTCCCGCTTGGCAACGGCCTGTCCGGGCGATTTATTTTATCAACTTTTAAATCTACAATATCGTTGTGGACATTGGCAAAGCACAACAAAAAAAAGATGCCAACCGCATGTGTGTATGTAACCGTTCCCGCAATCCAATACGCATATATGCACACGCCAGCCGCAAACAGCGAATTCCACACTCTGCACAATTGAAAAATGCTCACGGATCCAGTGCCAAAATTGAAATCGGTTTTTTCTCAACTGCCGTTTCAAGGCGGCTGATCAGAGATACTTCCGTGCACTCACCCGGTTTAATGGAAAATATAAGAAGCCCGTGATGGCTCAAAATTGCAAGTCCTCGCCCGGTGTAATCCTCAATTCCCTGCGGAATAGTCTCCCCACCCACAACGCTTTGCCTCCTTATGCGCTCCAAAATCCTCTGCTTTGTCAAAAGACCGCCGGAATCCTTTACCGAAATACCGTATCGCTTATCGTTCAGCGTTAAGCGCACCTTCACTTCCTTGTCTTTCGGAATGGTGATGTTTGTGTAATTCACCACATCATGCTCTGTTATGTCACGGGTGTAGGCTGTTATTCCCAAAACTCCGTAAGCCAGCGCATTTGTCACAAGCTCGTGGCAATTTATTATAAAAGTATTTCTTATGTTCGGGTCAAGCTGATTTATAAAATCCTCAAATAAATTCTCTATCAGCCTGAGCATGCTAAAGTCACCGTAAAGAGAATAGCTTTTGTCAAATATATTCGTTTCCTCTGAGAAAAAGGAATCAAGGCTCAGCTTTTTGTTCAAAAAATCCTTCAAAATCGCATGCAGCATAATTTCGTTCAGTCTCTTAACATGTATCACATTGCATAGATTGTATTCAATCGCAAAATCAAAATAATTCTCTTCGCTGGTAGGGACAATAATTATCTTGTTTGTCTTCAAATTTATTTTGCCCATCAAATCCCGCAACTTTTGCATTGTGTTCTTGCTCGGCGTGACAAAAATCAGATTGTTGTTTTTTGCGTCAAAACCGTTCTGCTCCAAAGATATATCGTCCGGCAGCAAATCTTTTTTTTCCAGAACCTTGCATAAATGCAATATTTTTTCCTGAACGGTGTTAGTGCAAAAATCATGATTTAATATTATGTTGCAATTATTTTTCATCTTTCGAGATCCAGATATTTAGAAAGTGAATCTTGCCATGCAGGTACTTGTACATTAAAAGCATCTTTAATTTTTGTTTTATCCAAAGCAGACCACAAAGGGCGTTTTGCGGCACTTTTCCATTCGGAGCTGGCCACAGGCAAAATCGGGATTTCACGTTCCAGCAATTTTTTTTTCAAAGCCTGTTTTTGAATTTCCGTCGCAAACTCATGCCAACTGGCAATGCCCTCGCCGGAGAAATTATAAAGTCCGGGCAATTTCGGTTTTTCCGTTATTTTCAATATGGCAGCCGCAAGGTCGCAAGTCCAGGTTGGGTTTCCCTTTTGATCGCTTACAACGGAAATCTGCTCTTTTGTTCTCATAAGGCTCAACATCGATTTCACAAAATTCTTTCCGTTTATGCCATAGAGCCATGCGGTGCGTATTATCCAGTGATTGGGGTTTGCTTTTGCAATCAGGGCTTCGCCCTGCGCCTTGGCTCTGCCATAAGCGTTTATAGGCTCAACTGCATAGTCCGTTGAAATGTGTATTATGGGCACTCCGGTTTTTGCGAGAATTTCGGGGCCAACGGCATTGAGCTTGTGGTTTAGCTCTGTTTCTGTTTCTGCGTTGTCCACAGCGGTGTATGCGGCGCAGTTAATTATCATGTCCGGTTTATTTGCGAAAATATATTTAGAAACGGTCGCTTCATCTGTTATATCGACTTCTTTATCGCTTTCGGAAAAATTTTTTGCAAGTGCGCATAAATCTTGCCCAAGCATTCCTTTAGATCCTGTTATCCATAGTTTCATTGTTAATTAATATAGTAATTTTAGCAAATGGCAGCGGAATGAATGTTTTGTCCCACGAGCTTAATCTCAAGGCACGGCTGTATTTCACTTTGATTTTTAAAAAAGGCATTCCGGTTTTGCTGGCAAGCCACTGGGCTCCTGGTTTTGCTACAAGCGCAGGCCCTTTTGGGCCATCTAAAGCCATTCCTGCAGACCTTCCGCTTTTCAGGGCTTTGAATAAATGCTTCACTTCGCTTTGCCCTCTACTGCTGGATCCCCTGAACACGTCATATCCCAAGCCTTCTGCGAGCTTTGCGAACTTGCTTCCGTCATGGCTTTTGCTTATCAAAACTGCGATATTTTTACGCTTGAATGCGGCCAGGCAAGCCGGCAAATCCTGGTGCCACAGCCCTATAACCGCAGGTTGCGGCAAAGTTTTTTCAAAGCGAATTCTCCACGAAAGAACCAAAATTTTAAGAATAAAATTAAGCACAGTTTAATGTAGTAATTGCAGTTTTCTACCTTCCCAATATGTTCTCTGCGTTAATTTACATCGGTCGTTTTCAGCCTCCACACAATGGGCACTTTGCAACAATTCGCAAAGCTCTGGAACAAACGGAAAAACTTTTGATCTTCATAGGCTCACATGAAACCTGCCGCAGTTTGCGCAATCCGTTCACAACAGAAGAGAGAATTGAAATGCTCAAACTTTCCTTAACGGAAACTGAATTAAAAAAGATAACAATAATACCTATCCACGACTCCAATTACAATCATGTCGAATGGGTAAAAGACTGTAAGAGCAAAGCGAGCCTTGCGCTTACGGCTGCGGATTCTATCGGAATCATTGGGTACAAAAAAGATGACACTTCATACTATTTGAATCTTTTTCCCGAGTGGAAATTCGTTGAGATGCCTCTACTGGAGGGTGGATTGTCCTCTACGCAAATCCGCAATAAATGGTTCTGCGGCGCCCTGGCTGCACAGGATAAAATTCCGCCATCAGTCTTTGAATATCTGCAAAACAAGGCAAATGAGGAATGGGCAAAAAATCAAATGAAAGAGTACGAGCTCGTTGAGGAATATAAAAAGGAATGGTCCTCCACGCCTTACCCGCCGATCTTCGTAGCAGGAGACGCTCTTGTTCTTTGCCTGGGGCATATTCTTTTGATAAAAAGGCGTGACTTTCCCGGCAAAGGGTTATATGCCATGGCCGGAGGCTTCCTGGAGAGCACCGAATTTATACGGCATTGTGCCATAAGAGAGCTAATGGAAGAGACGGGGATAGAGCTTGAGTACGAGGCTCTGGACAAAAGCATAACCGATCACCAGGTATTTGACGATCCGGATAGAGAACCACGTGGCAGAATGATATCCCACACATACATGTTTGACCTTCAGGTCCAAGCTCTCCCAAAACTGAAAGCCGCAGACGACGCCTCGGAAGCGCTGTGGTTCCCCATTAAGGATTTGGATAAAATTCGATCTCAAATGGGCGGTGATCACTATAAAGTCATCCAAAAGATGCTTTTACGCTTCTTCAAGGGTTTTTAGCGATTCCTGCACGTTCTGTTCCGAGCTTGCTATCAAGGCTCGGCAGTTTTTGATCAAATCTGCGGCTTCTTTTACCAAATCTGCCAGCTCATCTATGCCAACATTGGAGCGATCTATGCTTTCCAAAATCTCTTCCAATCTTTTAACAGATGCGCTATATTTTATATTCGTAGGGCTCATAAAGGGCAAAAATAGCATTTTTTGGAAAAAAAATGAAAAAAAAGTGCTTTTTTTCAGAAAAATTGCACTATTTCCAAAAAAAAAATGTATTTTCAACAGAACCACTTGGAGTATTTATGGACCTGTTGCAAAATCTTGAAAGTGAATTGGAGCTGTTTAAGGCGGAGTATGCCAAATTTGGTCGAGGCAATAAAACTGCCGGTACCAGGGCACGCAAGCACTTGCAGAATATTAAGAAAATATCCCAGGAGCTGCGGAACTCAATACAATGCTCAAAGCAGCAAGAGGAGAAAGAATGAACAAAAGCATTAAATCCATGAAAATGGCTGCTCTGGCAATAGCTTTTGCGGCTTCAATGGCTTTTGGCGCTGTTACTGGTGATTGCGCAAAAGAACTTGTTGAAGCATCAAGCTCAAAAGCCAGCCTTGACGAATTTGCATCAGAGCTGGGGCCTGTGGTTTCAGAGGTGAAAACTGCATGCAGAACCAAGCGCACTTGCCCTGCCGATGACAAGATGACCGATATCGGCGTGACAACCGGTTGCGTAAAACAGTTGCCCAGCGGTGCCAACTCGCTGAAAAAAGCGCTCAGGGACGCCGGAGTTCCGGAAACCAGCGGTGGTGGCGGCGGTAGCAGCAGCTATGAGTCAGACTCATACACAAGCGAATCATCGTCCTATAGCAGCGAAGAAGACACCGGCTCAAGAGGCAGCTCTTTCAAAAAGCAGGGTCCAAGGAAAATCCATGTTCCCAGAGATTATAAAACCATAACCGATGCGCTCGGAAACGCAGATGCTGGTGATACGGTTTTTGTCAAGCGTGGCGTTTATAACGAAAACGTAACCCTCATAATGGATGTGGTGCTCAGGGGTGAAGATCCTTTAACAACCATAATAGACGGTGGTCGCAGAGGCCCAACTGTGATGGGCGTAACCGAATCGGAAATTTCTCATTTCACAATTCGCAACGGTCTTGAAGGCGTTCTCTGCGAGAACACAGGCGGCCTTTATGTCCACAACAACATCATTTTAGATAACCATGCAACCGGCATAGCAGCCTTTATTTCCTTGCCGGAAATAGCGAACAACGTGGTTTACGGAAATCGCTGGAGCGGCATCCTAGCTTGGGGTGCTAAGTCCCTCGACTCAAAAATAGAACACAACGTTGTGCTTCGCAACGGCTACTCAGGGCTTGCTCTTAAAGGTCCCTCAAACGTGGTTGCAGTGAATAATATCTTTATGGAAAACCATTACTACGGCGTATTTGCAGATCCGGCTTCCGGCCAAACACGCATGGATTATAATAACATATATAAGAACTATTATCCGTTCAATCGCTTTATCAAAATTAACAGAACAAATGTATCTCTGGATCCTCTTTTCAAGAATCCATCTATTTTCAGCCCCAATTTTTATGTGCAGCCAAAATCCCCTATGGTAAAAAGAGGGCAGGGCCGCAGAGACATAGGCTTGATAGATGACATATCCGTTGTTCGCCCGAAAATAGTCGTAGACGAAAGCGGAGTTGTGCAAAGAATGCCGGAGCCGGAGCCAGAAGTAGAATTCAAGCCGGACGAACCCGAATTTGTTCCCGAACCGGAACCGGAGCCGGATGAGCCGCCACCACCGCCACCGCCACCGCCAAAGAAAGTATTTGTTGTGGAAGGAGTTAACTTTGTCAGCGGCAAAGCAGACATTACAGACGAATCATTCGGTAATCTCATGGTAGTTGTAGAAACCATGCAGACCTACAAAGAAGTGACATTTAAAGTAGTTGGACACACGGACAATCAAGGCGGCAGAGATGCGAACCAAAAACTCTCGGAAGCTCGCGCAAAATCCGTTGTGGATTTCTTAATCAGCCGTGGCATAAGCTCGTCTCGCCTTGATTATGAAGGCAGAGGTCCTGATGTACCGGTTGCATCAAATAACACCGCAGCGGGAAGAGCCAAAAACCGCCGCATAGAATTCCAACGCACGGATAACTAAGGAGAAACTGAAAGTGAAACATATATTACTCTCCATTGCGTTAGTGTTTTGTTCAGCGAGCTACTTGCTAGCATCGCCATCTTATTCACCGAACAAGTATCAGCAGAATGATTGGTTTGGTGAGTTTGGCGGAACAACATCCATGTATGTAAATCCCGCTGGCATAGTAGAAAATGACCAGATGGAACTTACCGGTGGCTTCTTCAGCACCATAAGCGGTGCCGCCATGCAGGAATACGGCGCCTTTGTGTATCCCTTTGGCTACAATCACGCCTTAGGCTTTACATTCTTTGAAAACGGCGCTACGGTTGATGATAGCGATGCCAACGGCAGCTACACGGAAAACGCTTACCTGCTCGGCTATGCTTACCGCATATTCCACTGGTTGGCTGTAGGTCTGGATCTGTCGATTTTGCAGGTAAACCAGTTCGGTTACAACAGCCAGCTCACACTGGGCATGGACTTTGGCTTAAGCTGGAATCCCGTAAATAATTCAAAGCTTGGGCATATACAGGTAGGTGTTGCTTTGCAGAATCTGTTGCAGCCCGTCATTGCCGGAGTTGCCGATGAGCCTTCCGATGGTTATGGCTTTGTGGCTCCAACCTTTATGGGCGGTGATGTTGATGGCTATGCAATTCCCACCAACTTGAACATATCCTTGTTCTACCGTGGCTTCAACCGTTCTTTGGAAGTCAAAGGCGAAGTGAGCTTTATAGATGTTTTCCACAATGAGGTAGAAGGCGGAGAAGGAATGATGCTTGAATTCGGCGTTTCCGCTACATATTTCATCACATCGCACTTAGGTGTTAAGGGTCGCTTGACAAAAGAAGGCTATCCCGTTATAGGCGCAACCATAAATGTGAAAGACGTAAACTTCTTCCGTTATCTCGGGCTAGACCTGGAAATGTCTCACGATGATCTGATAGAGAAAAAGAATCGTGGATTTTTATGGAATGTTCGTGCCACGGCACGCTTCGGTGACACTCGTGAAGAGAGCATTGGCGAAGCCAGATACCGTCGCTTGAAGATTGAACCGGAAAACGATTACCGTGCAGCAATGCGCTTGTATCTGAACCGCGACTTTATTGCGGCATCTTATGCATTCGGCAAAGTGCAAACCAAATATCCTACATTCCACTTGGTCGATCAGGCAGCGTTCTACAAAGGAAAATCCTTTGAAAATATGCGCATGCACTTGGCAGCTCAAAAAGTTTACCAAGATGCTATCAAAAAGTATCCTCATTCCGATCAGGTTCCAAAATACCATTTCCAGTTGATGAACATAGACTATAAAGAAGGTCGTTATGGCGAAGCTATGGTAAAATATCAGTTCATAGTGCAGAGCTTCCCAAAGTCCGATGTTAAACCCGATGCGGATTATATAGCCGGCCAGATAAAGTTTGAGCAGAGCCAAAACAAAGACGCAATTGAATTGCTCAATTCAATTTTGCCCGGAAACGCCAATTATTTCTACGCTCGCTACACAATGGGCATAGCATACAGCCGCTTGGAACAGTGGGAAGAAGCAAAGGGCTCTTTCAGCGATATTTTAGACCAGCAGCCCTCTAACCAGTCAGAAAAAGATTTGCAGGATGCGGCAAAAGTAAAGCTTGGCCACATTTATTTTGCAGAACCGGAAGGCACGGCAGAAGCCGCACAGCTTTACGGACAGGTGACAAATGTCAACTCTCCGTTCTACGAAGAAGCTGCGCTTGCTTTGGCATGGAGCTTCTTGAAAGTTCGCAAAACAAAAGAGGCTCGTCCGTTCACAACTTGGATAATAAGAAACCGTCCGAATTCCTACTTGGTTTCGGAAGCTTACCTTGTTGAAGGATATTGCGATTATATGGAAGGCCAATTGCGCCGTGCAGATGCCAATTTGAAAAAAGCAGAGCAGCTCGCAAAGAACCCGTCCATTACGCAAAGGCAAAAAGACAGCGCAAGAACCAAATACGATGGGATGAAGGAAAACTTTGACAGTGTTCAGGTCCGTGCTTTGGATTTGGCCCGTCAGTTGCCCACTCCCAGAGTTGAACAGAAACGTGCTCAACTGCGCCCTGAATACGAAAGAGCTAACCGTGAAATTGAAAATTTTGCGGAGTTCCAGCAAAGGGTCATTCAGAGCGATCGTTTTGATGCAAGCCGTCAAAGAGTGGCATTGGATGCCGGTTTGACTGCGGCGGTTGTTGCGCAAAAAATTGCTCAGAATCCCAGTGCTGCTGGCGGTGCTGTGGAAGAATTGGGTGATCTCGAGGATCTGGACGAACTTGATGATCTTGGAGACTTGGAGTAACTTTGTAAATTAAGGAAAGGTGAAAATGAATTTGAGAGTCCTCTTATTTAGTATTTTGGCGCTGAGCTGCATTGCGCTTGCGCAATCCCCAGCATGCAAAAAAGAAACTGCTGCTGCAAAATCCCTTATGGATAAATGCAAAAGCATGGGCAGCAAGCATAAGGGCTATCCTAAATGCGCCGAAGATTACAGAGCGCAAAAAGCGAAAGCGGAGCAAACATGCCGTTCTGGCAGTGTGGATGCCGGTACTCTTGAAGAGGCTATCAAGAAATTTGAGGAGCAGTCGGAGCTTCGCAAATGCCGCACAGCCGATAAAAAGAAAGACGGAAATTGCGCGCAAATTTTGCAGTCTTTGGCCCAGAATCTTTATCAGTTGGGCGAGAAGAACTTTACAGATGAGCAGAACGAGTTTGAAAAGCTTGTGCAATGGTGTGCAGATCGTGACAACGATGTGAAGAAACATCCGCAATGCTCTAAAATAAGCAATCCGCCCAAGCCCAACCATGACCGTGCACTGCCGGTTTTCCTTGACTATGTTAAATATTTCCCTGATGGTTCCGCTGCGCCAAGCATGTTGTTCCAGGCTTCTTTTATTTTGGAAGTTAAAGGTGAAGTGAAACAGGCTTTGGATCTTCGCCACACAATGGTGAAAAAATATCCTAACCACACTTTAACCCCAAGCGCATGGCTTCGCATAGGTGAGCATTACTATAACACAAACAAATGGGCAGACGCCATAAAAGCGTATGAAAAAATCACGAATATCCCAACGAATTCTCCAAGGGAGAAAAAGGAAGCAGCCTACGCTCTGTATCACATGGCAGAAGCTTATTACAATCAAGCGGATTACGAAGTTGCCGCCGCAAAATTCTGGGAATACATAGACGGCGCAGACAAAGGCAAATACATAAAGGATTTGCGTGTTGAAGCTATGGATTATATGGCAACAGCATTCTCCGATTTGGATAACGGCATTGAAGTTGCAGATAAATTCATCAAGCCCAAAAAGCTCAGATACCAGGATTCACTCTATTACCGCATAGGCCAAAAAGCAAAAGACCACGACAGAATGGATCAAGCTATACAGGCTTTCAAGTTCCTGATAGAGACAAATCCCACTTACATAGATGCTCCTCTTGCAGATTTGGCTCTTGTTGACATTTACATTTTGCAGCAAAAGCCGGAGTTAGCTCAACAGCAGAGATTCAGGGTTGTAGAACGCTACGGCAGAAACTCCGAATGGTTTAAAAGAAACAACAGATATCCTGAAAGCGTTAAGGCTGCAGAAGATGCCATGCGCAGATCAATGCTTGAAATTCCTACTTATATGCATGCTCAGGCCGCCGAACTTCACAAAAAAGGCGATACCGAAGGCGCAAAAAAGGAATATGCCAAAGCGCTTGATCATTACAATAAATTCCTGAACCATTACAAAAATGAACCGGACTGGAACGAATACAAGGTTTATATGAGCTTAGCCGTTATTTATAACGAACTCGGCCAGTTTAAAAGAGAAGCAGACGCCTTCAATTGGATAGTGAAAACAGATACTGTACGCTATGGCCGTCGCCCACAGAACTTCGGAGTTTTGATAACCAAAAACGATGCAGGCTATAACGCTGTGCTGGCTATGGATAAGGAACGTGAAGCTGCTTTGAAGAGCAAAGCCGGCGGAGATACTGTTAAGGCATATAACTTGCCGGAAACAAAAGCCTATTTTGCCCAGGTTGATGAATACATGTCCAGATTCGGCAGAGATACCGCAGCACCTGATATTGCTTACAATGCGGCAGTTGTTCATTATAACGCAAAGCAGTATAAAAAGTCAATTGAAGTTTTGCGCAAGCTGTCTGCAGATTTCCCAAAGCATAAATACACGCTTCTCATTCGCCGCATGTTAGCTCAATCTTTATTGGAAGATGATCAGTTAGATGAATCTCAGAAAGAGTTTGAATGGCTATACAAGCAATATACCGATAAAAACGGAATTGGAGTCAGGGATTCCAATGCTAATACGGCAGCTAAGGAAATTGAAACATCAATTGCCGCAGTGCTATACCAGCGAGCGGAAAAAGCGGTTAAAAACGGCCAGTTCGCACAAGGCGGTGATTCTTATGTAGCGTTGGTGCAACGTTTCCCAAAAGCGGACTTCAGCGATAAGGCTCTGTTTGAAGCAGGTGCCGCTTATGAGAGCGCAGGGCAGTTAACAAAAGCCGCCACAACTTGGAATCGCATGCTAAAAGAATACGGAAAGTCTCCGCTTGCAATTCGTTCAATTGTTCGTGCTGCAATGGCTTATAAAAAAGACGGCAAGTTTGCGGATGCGGCAAAATCATATCTTTCCATAACGGATAACTATCCGCAAGATTCAATGGCTATAAATGCTATATTCGCTGCGGCTCAAACTTATGATTCCATTCCGTTCAAGGACTCTGCTACAGTTAGAGCCAACAAAAAGATATCCGCTCAAACCTACGAAATCGCTTTCAAAAAATTCCCGAAGCACGAAAAAACTCCCGGCCTGCTTTACAACGCATGTTTAGCTTGGGACGATGCCAAGGAAACCAAAGAGGCAATTCGCTGCAACAGAGATTTGGTGCGTGAATATCCAAAGAGCTCTTATGCGCTGGATGCGGCATACAGCATTCCAATGGCTTATGAAAACGCAAAAGACTGGAAGAACGCAGTTATAGAGTACGAAAACTTTATAAGGAACTACCAGTCAGACAAAGAGAAACTGATCAATGCCTATACCAAAACCGGACGTGCTTATTTGGAAACCAAAGACAGCGCAAAGGCTTCGGCAGCGTTCAAGAATGTTATTGCTACCTACGATAAATTCGGCCTTCAGCTCAAAAATCCAGACCCGACATTTGCCGCAGAAGCTGCGTTTATGCTGGGCGAATTTGAAAGAGTTACCATGAATCCGCTGGTTATAAAGGGCAATGAAAAGGCCAAAACAGACATGATAAAGAGATTGATGAGTATTTTGCAGAGTGCTACAAAGCATTACACCAAGTCTGCGGAATACACCTCTGAAAAATGGACTTTCCGTGCAAAGAACAGCATTGCGGAATTGTTCCGCATGGTTTCTGCAAAGGTTCGTGAGCAGGAAATTGACGCAACCAAGAGAGACAGAAAGGGCAATGCCTTTAAAGACAAAAAAGGCCAGCCTATAGTCGATCAGGAAAAACTCTTTGTAGAAAGAATCCAGGTTGTTCAGCAATTGCCCACTTATTACGAGATGGCCAGGCCGCTGTTCGCTGCCAACATAGACCTCGCTCGCGAGCAAGGTTATTACAACCCTGATGTGGTGGCTGCACAGGATGGCTACATTGAAATGTTCTTCCGTGATTGCCAAACCTTCTACGATGTGGGCAATGCATTTGCCGAGGCTCCTCTGCCGGATAGCGCAGCTATGGTAAAGGAATACATTGAATACGAAGGAATGGCCAAAGAAGACGCTATATTCGCTGTCCATGAAGATTTGGAAGCTTATCGTGAAGAATTGCTGAACAAGAGCCAAACTGCCAAACAGGGTGCTTTGCCCCGTTGCGCAGCCGGAATAAAAGCTTCTGCTCATTACGGCATTAAGAACAGATGGACAGACAGCTTGTTTGCCCTTGTTAGAAGAATTGACGCAGAAAACGAGATTTTGGCGACCAATATAAAGGAATTTGACCCGAGCACTCTGTTCAGGGACGATGCCTACAACAAAACAAAAGCTCGCTTAACGCAGATTACGAACTCTGAAGATCTTACCCCTGAGGAAAAGCTGAAGACTTATAATGAAATAAGCACTGAGGCTAAGACTAGGAATGCAAAACTCAAGAAGGATTTGGAAACTTTAAGAGCGCAGTGGAGGGCCAGAAATGCTCCTCCTCCGAGTTACGCCCCTTAGGTAGGAAGGCAGAGAGATAAAAATGATATAGATTATTCTTTTTTTGTGCTTTTTCAAAAAAAATAATCTATATTATAGAGGAAAAAAGTTCACCATCCAATAACCATAGGAGTACAAACAATGGATGTCGTCATAAAAAACACGCTAGCTTCGTTCAACCCAGCCTCAGCCGGTTGGCAATTTATGTGGATACTGATGATCATCGGCATGGCCGGTGTCGGTATTTGCATAGAGAGGTTCTATTACATTCTTTTGAAGAGCTCTAAAGGGCGCGACTTGTTTTTGGCAAGATTTGCGACTTTAGTGAAGGACAAAAAGTTTGATGAGGCTATTGGTTTTGCCAATCAGTTTGAAAACGCAAAATATCCGGTAGCAAGCGTAATGAAAGCTATAGTTGAGAATCGTGCTAAAGGCAAAGAAGGCATGATTGCCGCTTCTGATTCCGCCTTTTTGATGGAAGCACCGCGCGTTAACAGATACCTTGCACTGCTAGGTACCTTCGCAAACGTTCTAACACTTACAGGCCTTATGGGAACAATCTTTGGTCTGATAATAACCTTTGACGCTGTGGCTAACAAACCGGCAGCAGAACGTCCGGCAGCTATGGCTAACGGTATATCGGTAGCTATGGGTACAACCCTTGTGGCTCTGCTCGGCGCTATTCCTATCATGGGTGTTCAGGGTTTCTTGTTATTGATATCTGAGCGCGTTATTCAGGAAATGGAAGAAAAAGGTTTGACAATGATAAACCACCTTGCAACCGAAGCCTGATTCGCAAAAAATATAACTTAGGAGTTTGCTTATGGCGCAGTTGAAAAAAGCTCAAAAAGATATGGAGATCAACGTTCTCCCCGTCATGAGTCTTATGACAATTCTTATTCCGACCTTGATATCCATGGTGGCACTCGGAAAGATTGCTATTGTGGAAGTTAATTTGCCGGAAAGATCTGAAATAGCTCAGGATACAGAGCCTCCTCCACCGGATGATAACGCCTTGAATTTAACGGTAGCTCTTACCAAAGAGTATGTTGAAATCTGGGCCCGTGGCGGTTCTTTGCCTAAGGTGTTCTTTAAGGAAGCTTGGACCTTCCGGTGCAAGGTCGATAACGACACAATCACCTACCAGAACATCGATGATTTGAGCGTAAGCAATCCTCCGAAATGCCAGAACGGCACGGCGCTGGATGGCGAAAAGTTCAAATATTCCATAGAGACCATACATCTGTGGGCATTGCACAAGGAGAGCGAAGAAGATCCCGGTAAAATATTGATGTCGGTCTATAGCAAAAGCGACAGTGCTTATTTAAACACCGACAATGAATTTATCGAAGATATCAACGCTATTCAGCCGGGTGCGCAAGTTGCGACTCTTGCCGAGAGCTCCCTAAGGAAGCTCGCTTGTGGGCAAACAGCAGCCGGCGTGGAAGATATCTGCACAGACGGAAAGCGTGCAGTGACTTTGAGGCCTCGCAGTGCTTATGATGAACTTGCAAAATCGCTTATCGCAATTCATAACCGTTTCATCGATAGTCCGGATGCCGATAACATAATTGTTGTTGCCGATGACGACACGGCTTTTGACAAAATAATTAGTGTTATGGACAGGGCACGAGATGCAGGGTTCTTTAAAATAAATCTTTCCAAATTGGCAGGAGGTTAAAAATGCGTAAGAGTAGAGGTTTTGGCACCGGCGCAAGCTCGTTGAATTTGAACTCCATGATGGACGTTATGACCATCGTGTTGGTGTTCCTTATTAAACAGATTGACACGGAAGGCCAGCTTGTAACTGCTGCGGAAAACCTTGTGTTGCCCAATTCCACTTCTACAAAAACACCCAAAGAAGTTTCTTTGGGCATAGTTGTGGATCAAAACTGGGTTTTGGTCGATGGTCAGCAAGTTGTGCAAACAAGCGCTGTTGCCGAACAGGATCCCAATAAAGACGGGCTTTTGGTAGCAGCTTTAGATGAAGTACTTAAAGAAAAACGCGAAACTGAGAAGCAAGCAATAATAGCTAGAGGTGAAGCCGATGATGGTGGCGGAAACATAATTGTCCAGTTGGATAAGAATATGAGTTATGATGTTATGTTTAAGGTTATGGCAACATGCGGTGCATCAGGTTTTACAAATATCTGGTTCGCTGTTAACATGTTAAACGCGGAGGAATAAAAGATGGCTGAAAATAAAGCTAAGGCAAGAAAGGAAATAGATCCTTTTATTGCAGCGATGATGCCGGAAAGCGATAAACGTACTGCGGGTATTTCCGGTTCGTTTATGGTTTTCGCAGTAGTGCTGGGTCTTTTCGCAGCTATGTACGAAGTGACGGTGGACGAGATTCTATTTGATAGCATAGAATCCGAAGACTTGTCTGCTTCTATGAAGATTGACGAGAAGAAAGAGGATAAAAAGAAAGAGGAAAAGAAGTCCGAAAAGCCCCGTAAAAAACAGGGTCAGGGCGGAAAGCCTCGTGGTAAGGGTCAGCCCAATGCTCCACAAAGCCGTGGTGTGTTGAAAATGCTTACCGCAAAAACATCCAAGCAGAATTACAGCGCATACAACCTTATGAAAGACAAAAACTTTGCAAAAGATCTTGATAAGGTTTTGAGCAAAGTCGGAGGCTTGCAAACCAGCGGCAAAACCGAGCTCGGTGGCCGTCGTGGTTCCGCTACCGGTGGCTTCAATGATGGCTACGCAGAAGGCGGTTCAGGTGGTATCGGTGATATGCTCGGCGGTTTGATGGGCGGTAGCGCAGGTGGCATAGGAACAAAAGCCAGAGGCGGTTTGAAACCCCCCACAGCAAGAGACATTGATATGGGCTCCGGTGATGGCTCTCGTTCCAAAGCTGAGATTATGGCAGTTGTTAATGCTCGCATGCCTGGACTCCGCAACATATACAACAAGTATTTGAAGCTGAAACCTGGCTTTAGCGGCAAGGTCACGCTCAAATTCACCATCGCTCCGGGTGGCGATATTGTCAGCATTTCCGTAGTATCCAGCACCACTGGCTATGGCGAATTTGACAACGCTGTTAAGAGCATGGTGGCAACTTGGAAGTGGAAGGCCATCAAGAGTGGCAACACAACGCCTACAATTCCGTTTAATTTCACGGAATAAAAAAGGTATTCTCTTTAATGGGCAGTTGTTATGCAACTGCCTTTTTTATTTTCTAAATTTCTCTTCTGTATGAAGATTACGGCAACTGAATTTCAACTTCTTAGAGATTACATAGAAGAACAATGTGGAATCTGCCTCAACAAGGACAAGGCTTATTTGCTTGAGAATAGGCTCTCTTCTATTATTGAATCTTATAAATGTCATGACTTCTCGGAATTCTATTACATAGTGAAGAGCGGCCAGCACAGAGACCTTAAAGACAAGCTTATAGATGCAATGACCACAAATGAGACCTTGTGGTTCAGAGACTCTCATCCGTATTCAATTTTGAGAGAGAAAATTTTGCCGAGCTTTGCCCAGGCTGTCAAGGATGGCAAAAAGAATCAGATCAATATTTGGAGTGCAGCCAGCAGTACAGGCCAGGAGCCTTATAGCATAGCTATGACAGTGCGTGATTTTTGCATGGGCCAGACAATAATTAAAAAAGAAATGGTGAAGATTATCGCCACGGATATTTCCGATTCGTGCCTTGCAAAGGCGAGGATTGGCAAATACGATTCCGTTGCCATGAGCAGGGGAGTTACGCCGGAGCAGTTGAACAGGCATTTTATTAAAGATGCTACCGGCAGCCATACTATTAACAGTGAGATTAAAGAGATGGTTAAATTCCAGAAGTTTAATCTGCAAGACAATCCCATCATTTTGGAGCCTCACTTTGACTTGATATTTATGCGCTATGTAGCTATCTATTTTAGCGAAGAGTTCAAAAAGGGCCTGTACACCAGGCTTGCCAGAGTACTTATGCCTAAGGGTTTTTTGGTGATAGGAGCAGTTGAAACCCTGAGAGGCGTTAGCGAAGATTTTGAATTACTGTCACACGGTGGCGGTCTTTACTATCAATGCAAACGTTAAACCCGTGCGCTCTCTATATTGAACAATAAAATACCCTTGCATCCAAGGTCTTGCAATTTGTCCATTACATTATTAACATCTTCGCTTTTTACCATAGCTTTCACCGAATACCAGTTTTTGTTTTGCAGCGGTGCTACTGTTGGGGATTCAAGGCCGGGAGTTGTTGCGCAGGCTTTTTCCAGCAGTGTTGCGGGAACATCGTATTCCACCATTTTATAGCTCATTGCCAGCAGCTTACCCTCCAGGCGGCGCACAAGGTTGCTCACTTCCGTGCAGTCTTGGCGGTTTGGATGCGCAAACAATGCGGCGTTGCTGAGGAACAGCGGCTCTCCCAATATGCGAAGCCCGGCCTGTTTTAATGTTGTCCCTGTTTCTACCACATCTACAACTGCGTCTGCAATTCCAAGGCCAACGGATATTTCAACTGCGCCTTCCAGCGTTACCAGCTCCATGTTCGGATTTTTAAAATAGCTGCGAACTATGCCGGGGAAACTTGTAGCTATGCGCAAATTTTTGAGTTCATCGACTTTTTGGTATTTGCTTTGCTCAGGCACCGCTATACGATGTTTGCTTGCGCCAAAGGGCAGGTCCAGTATTTTTACCGCAGGGCTAAGAGCTTCTGCGCAAAAGTCAAGGCCGGTTATGCCGGCATCTATAATACCGTTTCCAACATACATGGGAATATCATTTGGGCGCAGAAAATAAAATTCAATTCCATTAGCCAAGTCTATGGAGCTAAGGCTTTTTGTGGATTTGCTCGCCTTGTAGCCGCAGGCTTTTAACAACTCAATAGCAGGCTCGGAAAGCATGCCTTTATTTGGAATGGCAACTTTTATCATTGGGTGTAATTTAGAAATTAAATCACAGACTTCACGCTGTTGATATAGTCAAGAATGTAGAAGAACAGGAATATTAAATCGCTTACCACTATGAAAATGAAAGAGCTCACAACGGATTGCGAAGTTGCAACAGGCACAGCTCGCTGGTCGTTTGGAATGCGGGTTCCAAAATAGCAGGCATTTGTTACGATTATTGATGCGAATATAACCGGCTTTAAAAAACCTACTATAAAATCAAAAGGCCTCAGTGCAACAAGAATAGAATGAAAATATGAAGTCCATTCCAGTTGAATTTTAAAAACACCTTCCAAAAAAAATGTTGCGATCTTTGTGATTAAAAAACCGGTGCCTATTGCGGAGAGGCAAAAAAAAGCATTCGCAAGGAGCATGGCCAGAATTCCGCCTATTAGCGCCGGCATAATTAAAAAACGCACTCGGCATATACCGAGTGTTTCCAGAGCATCTATCTCCGAGTTAACCTTCATGCTGGCTATGCGTGTTGTTAGTGAGCTACCGCTGCGGCCCGCTATTAAAAAGCCGGTTAATATGGGGCCCAGTTCACGCACTATGGCTATCACCATCAAGTTTCCGAAAAAATTTCCAAAGCCTACTTTTGGCACAAGGCCGGCGGTATTTATTATCAGCACGGTTCCCAGTATAGTGCCTACTATGAGAATTAGAGGCAATGATTTTATGCCTATATTATAAACATGCGAGATTATTTGGTGAAAATCTATGCTTCTATTGCCCTTGCTGGAAAACAGCGAGCGTATGGACAGGAATAAAAGTGAGAGCAATTGCCCTGCGTGTGATTGTAAAAACCAACTGCCAAATCTTTTTAAAGTGTTGCCCGGACTTGACGGTTTATACATTTTGCTCTCCGGTTAGCAAAGCATCTATTTCTTTCCACAGCTCAGGCAAGCCTTTTTGTGTTTTTGAACTGACAGTGAGCGGATACTGAGCTAGGCAAAAATTTTCCTTTATCTTTTTTTTTGCGGCTATCAGTTCGGATTGGTTCAGCTTATCTGATTTGCTTGCTATCAGAAGCAGGGGAACATTTGCGTTTTTTATTCCGTTTATTGTTTCAAAGTCTATTTGGTGACCGCCATGCCGTATATCCAGCAGATAGACTATGCCTTTAAGATCGTGTGCTTTTTCCACATAATTTTTTATGCGGTTTGCCATATCGTCTCGCATTGTTTTGCTGACTTTTGCGTACCCTACACCGGGTAGATCAACAAAGTAGCAAGAATTATTCACGAGAAAAAAATTGATTTCACGGGTTTTGCCGGGCGTGTTGCTTATTTTTACGATTTGTTTTTTGAAGAGCGCATTCATAAGGCTTGATTTGCCGGCATTTGAGCGCCCCAGGAATGCAATTTGCGGAGTACCTTCGCATGGCACCTGTTTTATTGAGGTGGCTCCTAGAGCAAAATTTACGGAGGCTATTTGCATTATGGGAGAAAATAGAAATTTCTATTTTGTAATTATGCGTTTTATAGTCCTTGTTTTTTCTCTGCTGCTGGCTTCCTGTAGTGATGCTGTGCGAACTGCGTATGATTCCGAAGAGTATGAGCTTTATTACAATTTTCTTTTGCTTAAAGCTTATTTTTACAAGCCAGAAAGAATAAATAGATTTTCCGAGTATGAGGGAATGGAAGTTGATGATATGTATCGCAGCTTGGAAGATTATTTTAGAGGGAACAGATATACATTTTATTTGCCTCCTGCTAATGCAGATGACAAGATAAGCCAAATTGAAAATACACCGAAATATTACTCTTTTGGTTTTGAAAGAGAGGTAATCGATGATACTCTGGTTGTTTCGCAAGTCTATCCGATTTCGCCTGCTGCAGATGCCGGGTTGAAAAAACATGATAAACTTCTGTTTGCAAACGGAGTTTCCTTGACTGGCGCAAATGCCGCTCTATATAAGAATTCGGATTCTTTGTTTGCTACTTCAACAACTTTCATTATTTTGAGCGGCGAAGAAATTTTTATGGAAAAAGCCGAGGTTCAGCAACCGACGGTATATCTGGATTCATCAAATGGAATTCCGGTTATAACGGTTACCAGATATGCGCCTAAAACAAATAATCCAAGCGGTACTTATGCCGAGTTTAAAAAGATTTTACAGGAAGTTAAAAGCGCGCCGACTGTGATTATGGATCTTCGCAACAATGGTGGCGGGAGCATCGGGCATTGTACGGCAATGGCTGCGGAGCTTGTGCCGTATGGCAGCGAGCTGATTTTTGACGTAGGGCATTATTATGATCCGGAAATAGGCAATGTGATTGATACAACTCATGTTTTTGTCAGTGATTATTTAACGAGTGAGGGTGATGGAGTAGGCATCAATTGGATAATTCAAATAAATGAATGGACTGCCAGTTGCGCAGAACGGTTTACCGCCGCAGTGAAATACAATCGCCCTGAAACGGTTGTTGTTGGGCAAACGAGCCATGGAAAAGGCATTGGGCAAATGTATGCAAAAACCCATTTGGGCGGGCTTGCATATATAACATGCATGCAATCGTATTACCCGAATGGAGAAACTTTTCACGGCGTAGGCATTGTGCCGGATATACCGGAAATGCCAATTTTGACAAAAAAACTGCCAAAGCAAAAAGCAGAGCCTACAGAGTTTGGCATGTATAAATACCATTCATTTCATCAGTGGAAATAACTGCACATCCCTTATGGTCGCTTGATTTGTCAAAAGCATAACAAGGCGGTCTATGCCAATGCCAACACCTCCCGTGGGTGGCATTCCGCATTCAATGGCGTGCAAAAAATCTTCGTCCATGGGATGAGTTTCATTTTCTCCGCCACGGCCTCGCTCAACCTGTTCTTCAAGGAGTTTCCTTTGCTGCACCGGGTCGTTTAGTTCGCTATAGGCATTGCCTATTTCCCAGCCGTTTATGTATGGCTCAAACTGCTCAATTAAATCTGGATTGGAGCGGTGTGTTTTGCAAAGCGGTGCGCTCTCTTTTGGCATGTCTTTTATTATGGTTGGCTGAATGAGCTGGTGTTCGCAGGTCTCTTCAAATATTTCCATTATAGCTCTGCCTCTGCACCACGTGCCTTCAAGCTCAATGTGCATTTTTTCCAGTTCGCTTTTCAGTTGTTCGTCGGATAGTTTCTCTACGGAAATTCCTGCGTATTTTTGAATAGCTTCATAGACTGTGAGGCGTGGCCATGGAGTTTTGAAATCTATTTCCCGGTCTTGATATCGTATTTTGGTTGTTCCGTTTGCGGCTATGCAAGCTCGCTCGCAAATGTTTTCAAAGTGAACCATCATATCGTTGTAGTCGCTGAACGCTTCGTAGAATTCAAGGGCCGTAAATTCGGGGCTGTGGTTTCTGTCCATGCCTTCGTTGCGAAAGTTCTTTGTGAATTCAAAGACTTTTTCCAAGCCGCCTATTATGCATCTTTTAAGGTAGAGCTCTGGGGCTATGCGCAGGTAGAGCGTTATGTCTGCGGCGTTGTGGTGCGTGCCAAAGGGACGTGCGTTTGCGCCGCCGTAGATGGCTTGGAGCGTTGGTGTTTCAACTTCCAGGAATTCCTTTTCCACAAGGTATTCCCTTATGGATTGTATTATGCGGTTCCTTTTGCGAAACACATCCCGCACATTGTCGTTAAGTGCCAAATCTATGTAGCGTTCCCTGTAGCGGGTTTCTATGTCTTTGAATTCGTCAAAGATAACAACATTGCCGTTTTCGTCACGTTTTTCTTTTGGAATTGGCAACGGGTAAATAGCTTTTGATATTATCTCTATTTTTTTTGCCTGCAAAGTGTATTCGCCGCTGTTGGTTTTCATAACAGTGCCTGCTGCGCCAACCCAGTCGCCTATGTCCATGCTTTTTACAACTTCGTATTCGGCTTCCGTCATTTCGCTGGCAACGGCCAGTACCTGAAATCTTCCGCCAACATCTTTAAGATGCATAAAGCACATTTTGCCTTTGCGGTTGTAGCGTACAATGCGCCCTGCCCAGGAAACGGTTTCTCCGCTTGCCAGGAGTTCTTCTGCTTTTTCCTTTAAATCGCCGGAATGGTGCGTTATGGTAAATTTATACGGATAGGGATTTATTCCCTGCTCCCGCATTTTTTCCAGTTTGCCAAGCCTTACCTTCACAAATTCATTTTGCTGTTGCATTGTTGGAATATAAAAATTTCAAGATTTATTTTTTATCTTACCTGTACAAAAATGGCAAACGGCAAATCGGCAGTGCTCTTTACGCTCTGTTTAACATCATTCCTGGTTCCCTACATGGGTTCTGCGCTCAATTTGGCGCTTCCAGATATCGGGCATGTCTTTGGGCTTGATGTTAAACAGTTGGGCTGGGTCAATTCCGCATTTTTAATAGCAACTGCGGTGTTTCAGGTTCCGCTTGCGAAAATATCAGATTCCATCGGCAGAAAGAAGATGTTTTTATGTGGGGTCGCATTCTTTGGAATATCATCCGTGGCTTGCGCATTTGCATGGGATTTCACTTCGCTTATAGTGTTCAGGGTATTTTCGGGAATTGGCGGCGCAATGGTGTTCAGCACAAATTTAGCCATTTTGTCTGCGACTTACGAGCCGCATGAACGAGGCGCAGCAATGGGAATCATAACTTCTGTTGTTTATTTGGCTCTTGCGCTGGGCCCTTTTTTCGGCGGCATGCTAACGCATTATCTGGGTTGGGAGAGCGTGTTCTACATACCGGGAATAATCCTTATAGCCCAGGCTTTTAGCGTGCCTTTTTTAATAAAGCAGGAATGGATGGCACGTAGCGATAAAAAATTTGATAAATTAGGTTCCTTAATTTACGGGCTGGCTCTGTTCTGCCTGATCTTTGGGTTCTCTGAATTTTCCTGGATTTTGATGATTGCGGGAATTTTGCTGTTCATCTTCTTTTACAATTACGAAAAGAAAAAAGAAGAGCCGGTGCTCCAAGTGCGGTTGTTCGGCAGCAATAAGGTTTTTACTTTTGCATCATTAGCTGCGTTTTTGAGCTATGCGGCAACTATGGCGGTTTTCTTTATGATGAGCCTCTACTTGCAATCCGAGCGAGGATTTGATGCCAGAACTGCCGGTTTTATTTTTGTCGCTTCTGCGCTTGTGCAATCTGTGTCTGCTCTTTATGCGGGCAAGC
>Ga0209755_10000919_pt1 | contig 50095 bp, 47 predicted proteins | sample TergutCo191P1_FD_187301 | JGI IMG/M metagenome (GOLD analysis project Ga0209755, IMG submission 187301) | Cornitermes sp. P1 segment gut microbial communities from Petit-Saut dam, French Guiana - Co191P1 (SPAdes) (version 2) | ecosystem: Host-associated > Arthropoda: Insects > Digestive system...
AATTCCAGGCGTGACTGTTCGTCTATATCAGTACGAAGATGGCGAATGGACTTTCGTTGATGAGAGAACAACTGACGCTGATGGCGAGTTCGATTTCGGCGAAGTGCCTGTGGGTGATTTGGAAGTGCGCATTGTTCCCGAAACTGTACCAGAGGGGTATACCATTGATGAGTATTATCATCGATTGACAACTACTCCTGGTGGAGAATACGAAGAACACTTCCAAGTTGATGCAGAAGATGACGATACCGAGATACCACCAGTTCCGCCGACAGGCGAAAATAATGCCATTTTCTTTGCTGTTATGCTGATGATTATGGCAATTGGTATACTTGTGTTATTGGCAGTTAAGAAAAAGAGTATTGCTTAAACCATCCTGATTCGGGGTGGATGTTCCACCACAAAAGCCACCTTAATGGTGGCTTTTGTGGTTTATTAGCATTTTTTCTTGACAAGCCCTCTTTTTTCTGCTATACTACCACAGTAGCCAGTCGAGCAGGAGAACAAGGAAACAGGTGAGAAACCTGTGCGGGTTCGCCGCCGTAATGTGTTAGCACGAATACATTCACTTATCCCAGCAAACCGCATTGCAGGGAAAGCCATTGGGAAAGTTATATAACCTGAGAAGGCAAGTGAATGAAAGACACAGAGCCGGAAGACTTCCTCCACCGATATACATATTGCGAAACCAGTGTTAGAGTATATCTCTTGACGCGAGCTATAAAATATGGCGTAATGCCAAATAAAAACATATTGGAGAAACAAAGATGAAAAAGATTTTACATTTTTCATTACCTCTGATATTACTGCTTGCGGTGGCAGTTATATCCGGTTGTAATGAACCCCCGACCCTTTACGATGGCGACGGGATAAATATCGGCACGGGAGCGGTGACATTTCGCTTTCAGATGACCGACGCAGACGGTGACGTGACCGCGTGGAACGTGAGTACAGACGAAACAACCGTCGGTGCGGCACTATACGCTGTAGGACTGGTTGATAACACAGCCTTTGCAACCTACGTGAACAATGTTCGTGCTGATTTTAACTTGGACAACGCTTTTTGGGCGTTCTACTATGACGGAGTGATGTCCATGGTAGGAATGGGCGTAGAAATCGACCCGAATGTGATTTATGCCTTTGTATTCACAGCGTCATAAGCGCACACAGGAGCTTGTGGGCTTGTCAGTCATGGCAAGTTTGATGTTGGTTTCACGCTGGGTGACTATGCCTTTGCCACCGGGTGTGCATCTGCTTGCCCCTATAATGGCGGCGGCGACCCTGGTGTATCGTAGCAAAGCCTTGGTGTCTATATACCTATTCGTTATATTGTACGGCTTGTTAATAGTAGGCTTTACCACCTGGTGGATTCCGTATTTGTTTGTTTTTCTTCCATTGTGGGCAATGTTCATGATTGCAGGCAAGTTCAAGCTGAAAGTCGAGGTGAAAATCCCGCTTTACATGGCGTTGTGTGCAATTCATGGATTGGCGTTCGGAGCGTTGTTTGCGCCATTTCATGCGGTGTTTTTTGGACTAAACATTGAAAGTACGCTTGCATGGATTGCGGCAGGACTTCATTTTGATACTATCCACGCATTTGGAAACTTTTTTTCCGCTCTGCTTATTGTTCCGTTGGTCGAGCTGTTGCGAATGATTCAAAAGGATTCACACATTTAGCAGAAGTAAATATAATAAATTAGCGGCATTATGTCGCTAATTTATTACATTATTGGAGGTTTCTCATGAGAAAACACACCTGCTTCCGCTCTAATGCCCATGGTGGCGCCCACGGTGGTCACGGCGACCATCACGAATGCTACGACGACGGCGGACATTATTACCGCCACAACGACTGCCTGCCTGCTCCTTGTGGCGAGGGCGGCGCTGACTGGTGGATTTGGATTGCCATTATAGCTGTTGTGCTGTTGTTTATTCTGTAAAGCAAACAAACCGCTTCCACTGACCTTGTGTCTGCCCGCAATGCACCCGCATTTGCGGGCAAGCGAGGGCGGTTGCCCAACCACAAACGAGGACAAGCCTATGAACACACTAATCAAACCTCATCGCCTATTAGTTGGCGACACTATCGCCACAGTCAGCCCATCGAACGGCTTGGCAGGCGATCCTGCGGCGCGGTGGAAATACGACCTTGGCAAGAAACGGCTTGAGGATTTGTACGGACTTAAAGTGCTTGCCGCACCAAATTCCATGCGTGGCTCGGAATATTTGGAACAAAACCCGCAGGCACGAGCGGAAGACATGATGTGGGCGTTCGAGAATAAGAATGTCAAGGCAATTATCGCCAACATGGGCGGGTGGGACAGCGTTAAACTTCTCCCGTTTATTGACCCCGCCACCATCACAAACAACCCGAAGATTCTCATTGGCTATTCTGACACCATGGTCATGCACCTGCTGTGCTACAAGGCGGGATTATCCACCTTTTATGGGCATAATATGCTGTACACTATTGCCGAGGCACACGCCTTTCACCCCTACAGCGAATACTGGTTCAGAAAAACCCTTTTCGACCCATCGCCAATTGGGCTTATCCAACCCTCTGCCGACTGGGCATACCATTGCCGCGACTACGAAAACGAGGACTACAACCCTAATTACAAGCGTGAATATATCCCTAACGTTGGGTGTGAGCTTGTGCAAGGCAGCGGAGTGGTGACAGGGCGGCTTGTGGGCGGGCATGATGGCTTTATTGACCTTGATGATACCAGTATCGCACTATCTCACGCTGACTTTGAAAACTCAATATTTTTCTACGAGGATATACCGGAATTCTTTTCTCCGAAGCAAATAGAAGAGGTTTTCACATGGCTTGGAAACAAAGGCTTTTTGCAAAAAATGAATGGCATTATTATCGGCAAAATGTGCGAAAACGGCAGTTTTGACCAGCGCGGTGAAGTTATACGAGGTGTTTGCAAAGACTTTGGCTGTTCACAGTTGCCAATAGTATACGGACTGAACTTCGGGCACACCGCTCCAATGTTTGTTCTGCCCTATGGGGCGACAGCGGAAATAAACTGTGAGGATATGACGTTTTCGATTTTGGAAAGTGGCGTGGTGTAGCATACGCATTTATTTGTCCGTTATATTCAAATTACACAAAGGAGTCCCCATGTCACATAAAATCTACTCAATGCCATTTATAAAAATATACACTGCCCTCCTCGCTAAAGTTGAGAAAAAAGGGCGCACAAAGGACGATTTGCATCAAGTCATTTTTTGGCTCACCGGCTATGATGACAGCACATTTGCAACGCTACTGTCAAAAGACACCACATTAGAAGTATTTTTCACCAACGCTCCCGCCTTCAACCCAAACGCCAAACTCATCACGGGAACCATATGCGGTTGCCGTGTGGAAGAAATCGAGGATGAGCTAATGTGGCGTATTCGCTGTTTGGACAAGCTGGTTGACGAACTGGCAAAAGGTAAGGCAATGGAAAAAATTTTGCGGATGTAAGGGAACAACGGCAACCGTGCTGTAACTAAAGCATTTCACCCCTCCGAAAATTTCAGAGGGGTGTCTTTGTTATTCCAACTCTCGCGAATTGCTCTTCAGTTGCTGGCTACATCTACCCTTCAAAAAATGCTTTCGCATTGTAGAAACTCACGCCTTCCACTATGCCTTTCAGCAGTGCATCGTCGTTGGGGTAATGCCCTGCTTCCACCCACTCGCCCAGCATATCGCACAAAATGCGGCGGAAATAGTCGTGGCGTGTGTATGACAAGAAGGAGCGTGAATCGGTGAGCATTCCCAGGAATTTGTTCAGCGCACCCATGCTGGCAAGGGTTTTCATCTGCGCACGCATGCCATCGAAAGTGTCGTTGAACCACCACGCCGAGCCGTGCATCACCCCGGGGAAATTCCCTGTGATAGTGGCAAGTACCGGGTCGTGGTTGGGGTTAAGGGAGTACAGCACCATCTTGGGCAGCTGCTCCACGCTACCCAGTAAGCCGTTGACTAACTGTGACAGCGGCACATCGTTCATGCTGTCATAGCCAATGTCGCCGCCAAGTCGCTTAAACTCGGCAACGTTGTTGTTCCGCACCGCACCAATGTGCAACTGCGCCACCCAGCCACGCTTGGCATACTCGGGAAGTAGCTGGCGCAGGGTGTCGAGTGCCTCGTCGCTGAACACATCAAGCCCATGGTCAGCCAAGCGACAGCCTTTGGCATGGAAATACTCAATCCGCTCACGCAAATAGCCAATGTCCGCACCCACAAGATTGGGGCGGAAACTGGGCTTAACCGCAGTTTTGTAGCCAGCAAGGGCGGTGTGATACTCCAGGGTGCTGTCCGGCGGGTCGGTCGTGCCAATCATGGCAACATTGGACATATCAATCAACTGTTGTGGGGTGTAGCGGAATTTCGCGCATTGCTCCCAAATGGCTTTGGTATTCTCCCGTTTCAGTAGCAAATCGCAATCGAAAAAGCGTGTGAGTTCCATGTGACACCAGTGGTACAGCGGGTTGCCGATAGCCGACTCGACACACTCCACGAACTTCTCAAACTTCTCGTAATAGGTGGCGTCGCCTGTGATATACCGCTCGTCCACGCCGTTTTGGCGCATTAGCCGCCACTTGTAGTGGTCAGCGGCAAGCCACATTTCCCCGATGTTGTTGAACTCACGATTTTCGTGAATTTCCCGCGGGTCAAGATGGCAATGGTAGTCGTAAATGGGCAAGTGCTTGGCGTAGTCTTGGAACAGCCGCTGTCCTGTTTTTGTTTGTAGTAGAAAGTTTTCGTGAATTAGCATGGTGGGGGTCTCCTTTTGTTGCTTTGTAGGGACGACCACCCTCGGTCGTCCGTTTGTTGGGTTTGACGGGCGGGCATGGAAACCCGTCTCTACAAGACAACATATTCTACCATAAAATAATTTGCGAAGCAAATTTTCCGCAATTCTTCATTTTTCATTTTTAATTCTTCATTGCCCTTGACCTTCTTCCCCTCCACGGAGGGGTGGCAATGCGTAACATTGACGGGGTGGCTTGTGTGGCGGGCGAACACAGTTCACCCCTACAACAGCGTTTAGGTTTTGACCTTAACTCCACACTTCACACTCCACTCCCGCCCTCCTACACAATCCCCTTCAAATAATTATAGCTCGCCTCAAGGCTTTCCATGCCGTTCGCTTCCGCTTTGTCCTGCTCCACGGCGGCGTATGGCACGCCAATTTCACGGCACACCTTGGTCAGATACTTCCAGTCCATGTTGCCGCTGCCCACCTCGGTCATTGCAAGGGTCTGATAAGACAAATTCAACGCAGTGTCAGACACTCTGCGGGTTTCGTATTTCCCATCTTTGTAGTGGACATAGCCGATACGGTCGGCGTACTGGTACAGGAAGGCAGACGGCACAATCCCTCCCGCCAACAGCCAGTACAGGTCGGGCAGCAGTTTGAATGTGTTCGGGTCGGTGTTTTCCATGATAACGTCCATGCCGGTTTGAGTTTCGTTCACCTTTTCAAACTCAAAAGCGTGGTTGTGGTAGGTCAGCTTCATGCCCGCATCCGAGATTTTTTGTGCGACAGGGTTCATAATCTCGCAAAATTCTTTATAGCCATCAGCGGTTCTCTTGCCGCTCATTGCGCCAAGCCCGATGAATGGGGTGTCAAGGATTTTGTGTTCCTCGATAACCGCGTCCGTTTCGTTCACAAGGCGGTCGTAGCCCACGTGAGTGCCGCAAATTGTCATGCCCACTTCGTCAAAGTAGCTTTTCAGCAGTGGTATTTCGATTTTTCCGGTGAATCCGAAGGAGATTTGCCCCGCTTCGTAGCCTATTTCACGGACTTTTTTCAAGGTAGAGCGGATGTCCTCCGGGGTTTGCATAGTATGACGCACAGTCATAAGTTGTGCTGCTATTTTCATGGTTATGCTCCTTTTTTGTTATGTATTTGTTGGCGAGGTTTTCTCGCCCTTGACCTTCTTCCCCTCTATGGAGGGGTGGCAGTTGGTGCTTTTCCGACTGACGGGGTGGCTGGGTGTCGTCAGCGACAATACAGCCACCCCGTCTTGCCGCCAATGTTTTGTTATTGCCGAAGTTCACTTTGCGGCAATCCACCCCTCCGCAGAGGGGAAGTTTGTGCAGTGCGGATTTCATTGACTTGCATGAACGACCGCCCTCGGTCGGGCCTTTGCCCAATGTAGGCGAATACTAAACTTCGGTTATCAATTCTACCAAGCCAGCATACCATGTAGTTCTGCTTGAGTTCCCAATAGCATTAGCGATTTCATTGCGTTGTGTTAATGCACCTTGAATATAAATTTCTAAAATTTCAATACTCGGAAGACTTTCAGAATCTCCTATCGAATTATGTAGTCGCCAAGTATTTCGAAAATTTGCAATATTGCCTATGCTTCTATTCATATCCATAACAAGACGTGCAAAATCTTCATTTTCTACTTCTTCTAAACTTCTTTGGGAAAATTCTATCATAGTTGGAGCGGCAACTGAAACGCAAACCGTTCCATCAAGCACATTATCGACCAGTTCCAGCACTTCCTCAAGAAATGTGGTATTGTTGTCCGAGCATGACGTTAGAAATACTAATGTTGATAGTACCATTGTTGTTGCTATTAAAGCAATAAGAATTTTTTTCATTTTGAATGTTTCTCCTGATTTGTGTTTTTGTAAGGACGGCAGATTGCCGCCAACGTTGCAATTGCGTGCGGGTAAACTTCGCCCTTATAATTAAAATTTGAGGTGCGGATTACCCATTGAACGGGCGACCCATGGCGGTCGTCTGCTTGTTTGGTGCGGATTGTTTGGTGGGCGGGTTGACCCCGCCCCTACATGGCGTTTTGTCTGTATCGTTTGAACGGACGGCAGATTGCCGCCCCTACGGGTGCGGTTGCACCCATGCCTCCCTCGCCGAGGGAGGTGGCGGCGTAAGCCGAGGGAGGTGGCGGCGTAAGCCGACGGAGGGAGTGCCTTTGTATTTTGTAAAATCAACTTTTATCACGAAATGACACGAAAAACATTCGTAAATATGGCACATTTTTTCGTGCGTTTTCGTGTCCTTTCGTGGTTAATTGCATAGAGGTGCGGTGTCCCCCTAATGCGTTCCGCTAACATCAGCCACGCCTGCGCCGCTGACAGTCTTCTTGAACGTCGACCCCTTAATCTTCTCTTGCAGGGTGTTGTAGTACAAGTCCTCGTCAATGGGCAGGTTCACCCAGCCGTCCGTCCAAGCGGACAGGTGGATAGCGTTGGACAACATAAGCTCGTTAATCCCGTCAGGGCCTGGGGCAATAAGCTCCTCGTTGCCTAAAATAGCATTGGTGAAGTTGCGAGTAATGCCCATGTGGTTGGTGCTTTCGCCCTCAACCGTGACTTCCACACGCTCGACTTTCGGGTTGCCGAACACACCCTTAAAGTTAGCGTTAAACTCACGCTCGTCCACTTCGTTGCGCCAAAAGGCAATTCTGTTCCCCTCAACCACAATCTTGCCTTTTGTACCGGAAATCTCAAGGCGATTCGTACCCGGAGATTCGGCGGTGCAAGTAATAAAGGTTGCTGTCATGCCACATTCGTACTCGGCGTAAGCAGTCACATCGTCGTCCACCTCGATATTATAATGCTTGCCAAAGTCGGCAAACGCACGAACACGAGTGGGCATACCGCACATCCATTGCCACAGGTCGATATTGTGGGGCGCTTGGTTAATCAGCACGCCGCCGCCCTCGCCCTCCCATGTACTACGCCATGCGGAGCTGTCGTGGTAGGCTTGAGCACGGTACCAGTTGGTCACAATCCACACCATGCGGTTCAGCTTGCCTAACTCACCCCCCTGAATCATCTCGCGAACCTTTGCGTACACAGGGTTTGTGCGCTGTTGGAACATCATGCTAAACACCGTTCCCGCCTTTTCGGCGGCGGCGTTCATTTCACGTACGTTTTTGGTGTACACCCCCGCAGGTTTTTCCACCAGCACGTGCTTGCCAAGCTGGAATGCACGAATAGCAAGCGACGGGTGGTCATAGTGCGGCACAGCAACGATAAGTGCGTCGAATGTGTCCGCCGCGGCAAACATTTCGTCGCTGCTCTGGTAGGTGGCAACACCCTCGCCCAGCTTTTCTTTCGCCCACTCAAGGCGAGCGGGGTCGGTGTCGCACACGCACACAAGCTCCATGCCCGGCACTTCTCCCTTGATTAGGTTGTTCGCATGGTTTGTACCCATGTTTCCGATGCCAATAATGGCGGCTCTGACTGTTTCAGACATTTTAGTTCTCCGTTTCTTCTCCCATTTGTGGGAAGTTTATTTTTCGCCCGTTGGGGCTGGGTTTTGATGGTTTTGTTGTCCTATAGGGGTGGGCATTGCGCGTCCGAAAACACCCGTCACTCACTTAGTTCGTGCCACCCTCTCCCCAAAAGAGGGCTTGGGTGCGGTGGGTATCGTTTGACGGGCGGGCATGGAAACCCGCCCCTGCAAGACAACATACTCTACCATAAAATAATTTGCGAAGCAAATTTTCCGCAATTCTTCATTTTTCATTCTTCATTTTTAATTCTTCATTGCCCTTGACCTTCTTCCCCTCCACGGAGGGGTGGCAATGCGTAGCATTGACGGGGTGGCTTGTGTGAAGGGCGAACACAGTTCACCCCTACAACAGCGTTTTGCCTGTGTCGTTCGAGCGGACGACCGAGGACGGTCGCCCCTACGGGTGTGGTTGTAGGGGCGGGCTTTATGTCCGCCCTTTTACTCTGTGCGTATCGTATGGCGAGCAGACACAAGGTCTGCCCCTACAATGGAATTTTCTGTAGGGAGCGTGCTTGCTCGTCCGCCTGTTTGCAGAACTCTTATTTTATCGGCAGACTTGAAACAAATAACCCTTCTTCTTGTGTGATGTCAATATAGCTCTTTTCTGAAAATACTCTGTTAATGTAATCAGAAAATTGCTCAAGTTTGACATCGGATATAATTTCGGATATATTTCCCATTCCACGATAAGACAAGAAATAATCCAAAAGTGAATCAAATTCTGTGATGTGCAAATTATTTTCAAATTTTTCCATTTCCACCGAGTTGAAATACTTACCCAAAATTCCGCCACCGTTTTCAAGTCCAAACACAGCAACCATTTCGTTCAACACCGAATCAATTCTATTATCATAATCATGAAAAATATCGGTAACTTCCTTTAAGTTATCTTTTCCGAATGTAGCGGCAAAGAAAAAACCGTTGGGTCTCAAAATTCTTGAAATTTCTGACAAGGCTTTTTGAACATTAGGCACATGGTAAAGCATATAGTTTGCGATAATAACATCAAAGGAATTATCGCTATAGGGCAAACTTTGTGCGTCAATAACGGCATAGTTTTCTATAAAACTTAGTCCATTCGTGTTACCTTTTGCAGCTTCGAGCATCCCCTCTGAAAAATCTGATAAGGTTAGTTTAATTCCTGTTGGTAATCTATCCGCTACCGCTTTCCAAAAAACAGCATTTCCGCAACCTAACTCCAAAATACGATTATCAGGCTTTAAGCAGAAGTTTTGAAGTAGAAAGCTCCCCCAACCTTGGTTGCTTGTACTAAACCGCTTTTTTACTCGTATACGTATATCCAAACTACCATCTGTTCCATATTGATTTTTTATCACCTGTGGCGATGTCACATTCTCCATGTTTTTCCTCTTCTCTTATCAATCCTCATTCACACAAAACACCACCAACATTGTTGCTGGGCGGAATAGTTTTCGGCTCAATCCAACCCTCTACAGCAGAGGGTTTGGTCGCACATTCACTACATTTGATATTTGAAAGATGCTCTGTCGTTTTGGGCTTGCACATATCCAAAGCACCAGCATTCTCCCACAAGCCATTGATATACGCCGCACCAAGCGCTCTGTCGTACAGCCCATAGCCCGCACGTCCCGTCTCCCCCCAAATCATCCGTCCGTGGTCGGGGCGAATGTAGCCGGTAAAGCCGTTGCGTTTCAGAATACGCACCACCGCACCCATGTCAACACTACCGAAACAAGTGGGGTGCGCCGACTCCTCAAAGCTACCGTCAGGCAGGTTCAGCACATTGCGCATATGCAAAAAATGAATCCGCCCCATAGCAGAATATTTATCAATCATAGCGGGAATATCGTTGGTGCTACTGCATCCAAGGCTACCTGTGCAGAAAGTCAGTCCGTTGTATTCGCTGTCAACTAAGGACAGAAATCTGTCCAGATTCGCCTCGCAAGTGATGATGCGGGGCAGTCCGAAAATAGGATACGGCGGGTCGTCCGGATGAATCGCCATCTTCACGCCGCACTCCTGGGCGACAGGGATGATTTCCGTGAGAAAGTGCTTCAAATTCGCCCACAAATCCTCCTCGGTCAGCTTGGCGTACTCGCCGAAAAGGGCTTGCAAATCCTCTTTTTTATAGCTACTGTCCCACCCAGGGAGAGAAAGCTCCCCTGTCAGCGGGTCCATCTTTTCAAGCTGCTCACGGTAGTACACAAGAGTGGTGGAGCCGTCCTCCAAGACCTTATCAAGTTGCGTCCGTGTCCAGTCGAAAACCGGCATAAAGTTATAGCATATCACCTTCACCCCAGCCGCTCCAAGGCGACGGATGTTTTCTTTATAATTGGCGATATACCGCTCACGCGAGGGCTTGCCTAACTTGATGTCCTCGTGAACCGGCACAGACTCGATAACGTCAAAAGCAAGCCCTGCCCCCTCCACTGTAGATTTAAGGGTGGCAATGCTCGCTTCGCTCCAAATTTCGCCAACAGGCACGTCATACACAGCGGTGACAATGCTGTCCATTGCAGGAATTTGGCGGATATATTCAATTTTTACAGGGTCTGATTCCCCGTACCAGCGGAAGGATAATTTCATACGCACCACGCGCGAGGGATAATCGCGTACAAAAACATATGATTATTGCACTTAATCTCTCGCGCCCTATCTTTTGTTTTTATTGATACTTTAATATCATTAGTTTTTGTTTTCGTACAGTATATCACAAAAAACAAACAAGGTCAAGAGATAAGGTCAAAATCACAGAAAACAGTAAAAGTTTTTTGTTCAGTTTTTTCAACACACTCTATATATCATGAACTTTGCTTTTTCGCAATAGAGTTGTATCGAAACAAACTTATCGTCCTAATTCAAGCTCTCGGAACGTCATTGCGAGGCGTGATTTTCCGCTGTGGCAATCCATTAGGTGAGCGTTTTGTTCGGCGAAATCCGGTGACACGAAATGGATTGCTTCGTCACTTCGCTCCTCGCAATAGAGTTGTAACGAAATTAAATGTCATCTTATGAACAACTCCACCGAACGTCATTGCAAAGGCGGTTTGTGCCGTGCAATCCAGTGAAAGGGCAAGAAATCGCCATGAATCAACCCGTAAAACAATGAAATTTCTCGTCCAACGACTAGATTGCACGCGAAAAATCACCGCTTTGCAATGACGAGGATGTTTGTTTGGGTTTAAGATGGAGTAATATTTTAATTTCGATACAAGTCTAATGACGGTGCCGTTTGCTTAATTTAAGACTTGAATTTAAGCTACATTTTTGTTTCGATACAAGTTTAATAGCCCCAGCTACACTACACGAGTAAGCAAACCTTTCGCAAACTCCACTAAAATCTCACTACGGTCAAAGCCAACTACGGCTTTAATTGCTACTTCTGTATGAGTTTTTGCCAAGTTCCGCGCGACGGCTTCCCCAAGGATATGGGCGAAATTTTTTTCTTCCGGCAAGCCTGCATCTTTGCTTTCCGCATAGTCTAAAATATCGTCGATTATTTGAAACGCCAGCCCAAGGTTGTCCGCATATTCCACCGCCGCAAATCGGGTATCTTCTCGCCCGGCGGCGATACAACCAAGCTGTGCCGCACAGCGGAAAAGGGCACAGGTTTTGTACATGCTAATCCGCTCCAAATGTTGATGTGAATAGGGTGGAGGCGTGTCGTCCGTGTCAATCTGTTGACCGCCAATCATGCCCTCGTGCCCTGCTTCATGGGCAAGCAGACGAACAGCCGAAAGGATTTGCTCTGGCGAAAGATTCGCCTCTGCCGCAACCCCAAAAGCACGGGTGAGCAGGGCATCTCCTGTAAGCACCGCCCCTGCGTAGCCATATTTCACATGGGTGGCGGGCTTGCCGCGGCGCATATCATCATCATCCATGCATGGCAGGTCATCATGCACCAAGGAGTAGCAGTGAATCAGCTCGATTGCGGCGGCAAGGTGGACGGCGTTTTCGTCTGTTCCCCCAAGCATACGGCAAAACTCAAGGGTGAGGAACGGGCGAACCATTTTCCCCTTGGATAGTGCAGAATATCGCATAGCTTCGCCGATAATCGGTTCGACTGCGGCAGGCTGAAGCAGCTTGTCCAAGGTGTTGTAGACAAGTGCGGCGGTTTGCTCAAGGCGTGTTTGTGTGTTCATTTTACTCTCCAAATTCTACTATCACAGTTTCGTCCAAAATCTTGCTGGCTAATTCGGTCAGCACTTCCTCTGCACCACGGTTAGCAAGCATCATTTTGGAAAATGTGTCGTCTAATGTGATGGTCAATCTGTTGCCCTGGCGTGTATATTTCGCTTTGTCCATAAATGACGCACCGCTGGCATCCTCCGCGGTATATGCGGCAAGCAGACGCTTGCTGAAGTCGGCGGGAAGAGTTGGGTTGGCAGTGGTTTTCTCCTCTTGCGGAGGCGGGGGTGGGTTTTCCTTCGCCGGAGTAAATGGCGTTTCTGTCGGCACAGGAGGTAATTGCGTGGTGGGTGAGGGTTCGTCCCATGGGGGGGAGGGGGTGTGTTCTTCGGGCGGACGACCGGGGGCGGTCGTCCCTACGGGTACAGGTTGTTGCGGTGGTGTTGGTGCGACAACGACAGGAGGTACGGATTGTGGCAGTGGTGCAGGTGCGTCACCTTGCGGGCGGACAGGCTCTGCCCCAATGGGGGACAACGAAACCAACGCAAGCTCCGCAATGCACCGCCGTTCAAGCGCACCTTTGCCATGGAATGACACCATTGCGGCTTCAAGTTTGTGAACATGGCTCATCAAAGTGGCAAATCCTGCGACGGCACACAGCTCGGACAGCCGCCCCTCCTCTTCCGAGGTAATATCAAGCACCCCGGAGCGGAGCTTTGGGTCGCTTTTCCCAAGGGTAAGCAAGGCAAGCATATTGCGGTAGCACAACAGCAGTCCGTTCCACAAGGAGGACACATCTTTTGACTGGTCGTGAAGTTCGGCAAGTAGGAGGAATATTGTGGGGTGGTCGCCGTGAATCACAGCGGATACTATGTCCAAAATCGCCTGCTGTGACGCACTTCCTGTGGCTTCTCGCACCATTGCGGCGGTAATCTCTGCTCCGCTGGCAGCGCACAGTTCAAGCAGACTTTCTGCGTCCCGCATTCCGCCCTCCGACTGGCGGGCAATCTCCATCAGGGCATCTTGGGTGATAGAAATGCCCTCTCCCTCTGCGATTTTCGCCAACTTCCCTGCGGCGACACCTGCAGGCAGACGGCGAAAAGAGAACCGCTGACAACGGGAAAGAATTGTGGCAGGAATTTTGTGCATTTCGGTGGTGGCAAGGATAAAAATCACCCCAGGCGGCGGCTCTTCAAGGGTTTTCAGCAACGCATTAAAGGCACTGTCCGTAAGCATATGTGCCTCGTCGATGATGTAAACTTTGTTAGACAGAGCAGAGGGCGCAAAAATGGCTTCGCTGCGAATATCACGGATATAGTCAACCCCGGTGTTGCTGGCGGCGTCCATCTCAAGAACATCGGTGGTGCGCCCCTCTTCAACCATGACACATGGCTCACAAGTGCCGCAAGGGTCGCCTGCAACAGGAGCGGCGCAGTTCACCGCCCGTGACAAAATCTTGGCACAGGTGGTCTTGCCAATTCCGCGTGAACCGGCGAAAAGATAGGCGTGGCTCACTTTGCCATGCTCCACTTGATACGCCAGCACGTCTGTAATATGCTCCTGCCCCACAACATCGGCGAACCGACGGGGGCGGTGTTTTCGGTATAGTGATTGGTACATTCCTTAATCCTTCTCTTCCCATTGCCCTTCGATAAAATTCGGCTGGTCGGGTATAATTAGTGCGGTGACTATGTAGGCAAGTATGCCTGTACCAATGGTGAGCAATGTTGCCACCGCCCAGCCCACGCGGACAAGCACCGGGTCAATGTTAAAATATTCCGCAATGCCGCCACACACTCCGAAAAGTTTGCGGTCACGGCTTGATTTGTACAGTCTTTTTGGTTGTTGATTCATGATGATTCTCCTGTTGTCTTTGTAGGGGTGACCGAGTGCGGTGCGCCCTTGACCTTATTCCCCTCCCGTGGAGGGGTGCGGTGTAGCCGCGGGGTGGTTCAGCGTGTATATTACGGGCGGGCATGGAAACCCGCCCCTACATAGTTTTGCCTATGCCGTTTGACGGGTCGCCCAGGGGTGCGACCCCTACAGGTGCGGTGGGTGCTTTTTCGTTTCACACCTACCCCGTCAGTCGCTCCCACGCTGGGATGTGCTATTCGCACAGCGTCCCCTTCCGCCTGCGGAAGAGGAATTACAGAAGCGTTTTTTCTGTGCCGCCCAAGCGGAGGTTGGTTGCCGTCCCTACGGGTTTTTGTGAGTTTTCGTGTATGTTCGTGCATTTCGTGGTGAAATTGTCTTTTTGACCTTGACCTTCAACTCCACACCCTACTCTTCACACTCCACACTTCTACGCCCTTGCCCTTTTTAATAAAATAATTTGCGTAGCAAATTTACCTTAATTCTTCATTCTTCATTCTTCATTTTTAATTCTCAATCGCCTTTCACCTAATCCTGCTTACCCCAAAAATCACCGCGCCAACAGCAACAACGGCGACAGCAACGCCTAACACACGGCGCGAAATTGGCTTTTCCCCTGGGCGAGTGCCACGAAGTTGCACCAGTTGCACTTCCTCCACGTCCCCGTCACGATAGTACATAATCATAGGGTCATCTCCACTAACCGAGCCACGGAAAAAGATGCCGTGGTTCTGCCAGTTTCCCTGCAACGAAAACGTCCGCAAGGCCTCGTCTAATGGAACAATATGCTTCCGCTGAACCGTGCCGGTATCTCCGTCAAGGTAGGACACTTTCACGTCAAAATCCCCAACGGTGTCAATCACCGCAGGATAATAATAGCCGTCGCTCCAACGAGCGAAAACGGTGGTGCCGATAAGGTCGTAAATGTTAGATAGGGTCATGTGGGTTCTCCTGTTGTTGTAGTATTGTTGTCTTGTTGGTACGACCGAGTGCGGTGCGCCCTTGACCTTATTCCCCTTCCGCAGGCGGAGGGGGTGGCACGAGCATAGCGAGTGACGGGGTAGGTGTGTTTGCGGGCGAGGGCAAGCCCCGCCCCTACATGGTTTTGGTTGTGCCGTTTCGGGCGGGCACAAAATCGAAACCCGCCGCTACAGGTGCGGTAGGTGCTTTTTCGGGCTAAGATTTTTTGTGGTCAATCATGCTTCAAGACTGTTATTTTTTCGCCTTACGGGGAAATGAATTCCCCTTCATGGCGAGAAAAATAACAGCTTTCAGCACACTAAAACTACAACCCCATAATCAGACCATGCACCAAAACTTTGAAGCTGTGTTTATGTGCGGTAGCACAAGGCAGACACTCGGGACAGGCACCCTCGCGGCACATTGGCAAGTCCGCTTAGTGCTGCTTGGTTCCCCACCTGACACGGTTCACGGCAGACAATTGCGCAAGACCCATCCTTCATCGTGTCCACACTTGGCGCGGCCACACAAACACAGTCCTTGGAAATGTAATCACCCCTGCTGTAGCGGATTGCAGGTTACAGGGCACCGCTAACTCCCCGGGTAGCATAGTCTGAGTATAGGGTTGTAATATATAATGTGCTGAAAGCTGTTATTTTCCCGCCATGAAGGGGAATTCATTTCCCCGTAAGGCGGGAAAATAACAGTCTTGAAGCGCCCTTGTGAGCGCCGAAGTGCGTGAGCGGGGCATGATTGGCACGAAAAATCTTAGTTCAAAACGGTATCGTTGTTATGACCAACTCCCTCCTGCTCCGTCTTTAATCGCACAAACTGCCTTACAAGTTCACTTGTTTCTTCTGCGGTCAAGTATCGGTCGGCGAAACAGTCATCACATTGCAAAACTTCGCTTGCTCCGAATAATCGGCAGACAAAAGGACGATTTTCGTACACCGCACACCCACCGTCCACCAAATGTACGCACTTGCCGTCCCACGAGTAGCCACCCATGCGGCAGACTTCCTCGGGAGCAGGCTGAATTGCGTGTTGGCAACACTTCCCGCACCCCTTGCATTTTGTGTTTGGTATTCGCTTGTATAGTTCTGCGATGGATTTAAGTGTTTGGAATTGATGATTTTCATTCATCTCTAAGTTCCTTTGCCCATTCGACTCGCTCAAAATCTTGCTCGGTTAATTCTCTAATCATAGTTTCGCTATCCTTTCGGTAGCTGACCAAGGACGGTCGCTCCTACAATTAAAGCAAATGTAGATAATGCTTATTTTGCGGCAACAACCCTAATTCTGCGATAATCAGCCGCCCATTGCTCGCCGTTCCATAAATCACGGTATAGCGTTTCGTCCATCTTATCAAAAATGTCCGCTTGCTGGTATGAGTCGAATTTCGACAAATCAGAAGCGTAAAATTGCTTCAACCAATCCCTCAACCCTTGCTTACCGCCCTTCAAAATCGTAGGTTTGTCAAAATCAATAGCCATTTCGATTTCAAATCCAACTTTATCCAGCAATCGTTTGTATTCCTGCACTGTGGGATAATAAAAAGGGTAAAATTCATCATACCCGTAACTGCTCAAAATATCTCTAAAAGCATTCCATATCTTCGCGACACAGCCATGCGCGCCAAACTCGCAGATAAGCTTACCATCGATTTTCAAAGCGCGATAGATGCCTTCTAAAAGTTTGGTCTGATTTTGAATCCAATGGAAAACCGCGTTAGAAAAGACTATGTCAAAACTATTTTTCCATGTGAGATTACACGCATCGATTACGCAAAACTCGATTTTAGGGTATTTTTCTTTGGCTTTTTTAATCATTGATTCCGAGTTGTCTATTCCGATTACAACTCCTGATTTTTGTGCGAGTTCGTGTGTTAAATCGCCTGTGCCGCACCCTATATCCAGTATAGATTGCGCGTTGTTATTAGAGACATATTCCAATATTGCTTTACCGTATTCCGACACAAAGCTATGTTTGTCTTGGTATAATTCTGCGTTCCATTTCATTAAAACCGACTCCCAAAAATATAAATTTGTTTGATATTGATTCCATTGCTATGGCGTCATGCTTATTAGGTCTACGATTCTATTCGGTCAAACCGCTTTAATTTTACCAACATATCTATCGCACGAATGACATTGCTTTTAAGTTGCAATCGTTGCATTTCATCGCTTTCACCAAACGACCAGCCCCATGGCCAATGACCATCGTCAGCTTGTTGATTCATTCGCACAGTTAGTGAATCGTCCACCAAATCTTTCACCACGGGATACAGAAAACTGTCGGGTGAGGTAACTCCGAAATCGCACGGCAAGTGAACATAATCGCTATTCGACTTAGCAAAATTCAATTCCCATGCGGCGGTTGGATTTTGGCTTAAAATTGCCTTCAACTTATCTGCAAACGCATTATCCTTCAAGCATTGCACAAACCACAAAGCATATTCAAAATCATATGGATATGCTTTATCGCGGATTTCACGATTAAATTCAGGCGAGTTTTCGTCCCAATATCGTAAAATATGCTGTGTGGGATATTTTATAATTTCACTATACAATGCTTGCGGCACAATTTCGCTGTATAATGCTACAAATGCCGCATGACAAACTTTTTCATTGGCTTCGTATTTTTTTATTTTTTCTTCATCATCCTCCATCGTGGGTGGCGTTGACCCTCTATAATTAGACCAAGAGCAGTGCGGGTAGTCATTTAATTCAGGCACAAAAGGTTCTCCCCAGTTGCCGATTTCGGGGATATATTGGTCGAGAATGTACACCATCATCTTTTGAATTACCGAATGATTGGCAGATGGTTTTTCGTTCAGACCAAGGATATAACCGATAGCGATTTCTGTGCATTTCAAGCATGGACCTTGATATTCAAACTCATAGCCAAGCCCGCCGAACCCGCCGCAGTCGTGCTGATATTTCGCTAACACATTCATAAAAACATCGACATTATTGTCCACAAAATGATAGTTAAACCATGCACAGCTAATTTCATCACCGTTAGTAATGATAAAATTTCGTGCTTTGTCAAAATTTTCGCGAGTTAGTTTTTGCATATTTTCCTTATTATGTTCAAAATATAAATTTTCTGCCGTTCAAGCAGACGACCAAGGACAGTCACTCCTATGTGGACTGTTGCATCCATGCATCCATCGTGAGTTGTTGAATTGTGTGTTGGCAACACTTCCCGCACCCCTTGCAGTTGGTTGAGGGTATCCGCTTGTATAGTTCTGCGATGGATTTAAGTGTTTGGAATTGATGATTTTCACTCATCTCTAAGTTCCTTTGCCCATTCGGTCAAGCCGTTACGCATGATAAGTTCGGGCGATACTCCGTTGATTTTTGCATATTTGCAAAAAATCTCCCAGTCTTCTTTCGTTACGGCAACTTCGACCTTGGTCATAAGTTTATCAAAATGAGGGTTTTTAACAGCTTTTTCAAAATCTTGTTCGGTTAATTCTCTAATCATAGTTTCACTTGTTGCAGGCGTATGCCTATGGTTGCGAACCGCATGAGTTTGTTTTATATCCTTTCGGCGACTGAGGGCGTATGTGTACTCTGGTACGACCAAATTCCACGCCCGAAGCAATGACGTTCCGTTTGTATGCTTTAAGACGGCGACTGTTACATCAATGCCTCCCTCGTGAGGGGGTGGCGGTGGTAGCCGACGGAGGGAGGGGTTCGCATTCTCCTATCCTATCTCCATCAACTCTTTCGGGCTTTTCGTTATTATCTCCACTCCAGCCTCGGTGCATACAGCCATGTCCTCAATTCGGCAGCCGTATTTGCCCTCAAGATAAATACCCGGCTCGATAGTGACAATGTGACCGGGAGCAAGAACTGATTGCGAGGCAGAGGACACGCTTGGGGCTTCATGAATGTTTAAGCCCACTCCGTGACCCAACCCATGAATGAACCGCCCAGCGAACTTACTACATTCTACCACATCTCGTGCCGCTTTGTCAAGGTCTGCACAAGAAATTCCAAGTGAAAGTTTTTCGATTGCCGCCAGTTGTGCCTCAAGCACAGTTTTGTACAGCAGTTTCATCTCATCGTCAGCTTTGCCGATAACCACTGTGCGGGTCATGTCCGAGCAATATCCCCCCAGTTTCGCACCAAAGTCCATGGTGAGAAAGCCCTGTTCAAGTGGCACATTTCGTGGTCTGCCGTGGGGCAGACTGGAATTTTTGCCGGACACAGCGATAACGTCAAATGCCATTCCTTCCGCACCCTGCTGACGCATGAAAAACTCAAGTTCAAGGGCAATATCTCGCTCGGTGGCGGTGGGCTTTATGTAGGACAGTATGTGGGTGAATGCCGCATCTGTGATAGCTTGGGCGCGACGAATTGTGGCAAGCTCCTCCGGGTCTTTGAACTCACGCAAAGTGTCAATAAGACGCCCTGCGGGAAGGATTTCGATTTCCTCCCCAAATGCCTTTTGGTAGCCTTGGTATTTCGCCCAAGTAAGGTGATTTTCTTCGATAGCAACCGACTTGAACCCGTTTGGAACAATAGTTTCTTTCAACAGTTCTCCAATCGGTTTGTTAGCCAGCACCTCGATAGCGGGGTGGGCGGCAAGACGCGCCTTTTCCACCTCAAGGGCGTTGGTCACAAGATAGGTCTTTTCGCGAGTGACAAGGACAAATCCTGCGCCGCCAAAGTCAGCACCGGTAAGGTAATATTGGTTTTTCGGGTCGGTAACAATCACTGCCCCAAGCTCGGCAGGGAAAGACTGTGTAAGTTTGGTGATTCTGGTCATGTGGGTTCTCCTGTTTTGTCTTTACTTAACAATATGACTATCACATTGCCATTGCGGACCACCCGCAATAGACTTGTATCGAAACAAACTATCGTCCTAATTCAAGCCCTCGGAACGTCATTGCAAAGGCGGTTTGTGCCGTGCAATCCAGTGAAAGGGCAATAAATCGCCATAAATCAACCCGTAAAACAAAGAAATTTCTCGTCCAACGACTGGATTGCACGCGGAAAATCACCGCTTTGCAATGACGATGCTGTTTCTTTGGGTTTAAGACGTGAAATTATCTGTTGTTTTTGTTTCGATACAACCTTAATGACAATGAGAAGCTGAAACTTTATATAATGTTCTATCTTGATAGTCATATTTGACAACAAAGGTGTTTTATGGTTTTTCTTCAGGTTGAGGCGGGCAGGCAGTGACACATTCTACCGCTTCCCTGTCCTGGGGCAGCACCTCCACAAGGGATTTTATCGCCACCTCCAGCATATCATCTGTGGGTTCGCGGGTGGATATTCGTTGCAGCCACATACCGGGAGCGGACAGAATTTTCATAATGGCAGTATCCCGCTTTTTCCCTGCAAGGCGAATGGTTTCATAACCCAGCCCCACCACGAGGGGCAGAATGAGGAAGTTAGTTCCCATTCTCGCCAACGGACCAAAATGGGCAGGCACGAAAAAGCCCACGAAAATCCCGATAAGCAACATAAAAATCAAAAATGACGTACCGCAACGAGGGTGCAGGCGAGGCTGGGCTTTCACATTTTCCACAGTAAGGGGCAACCCCTTTTCGTAGCAGTAAATCGCCTTGTGCTCCGCGCCATGATACATGAATGTGCGACGAATATCTTTCATAAGCGAGGTCGCCGCCATGTATGCAACAAACAATGTTATACGGATAATACCAACGATTGCACTACGGGTAAAGCGATACAACGCAGGATTAATCAGTGGCACAATTTCCCCATATACAGTTTCGTGCCAGCCGAAAATGTTGGCAGGAATGTTGAAAAGCACCTGGGGCAAAAACATAAACAGCACAACCGCAAGCCCTACCCCAAAAATCGCCGCAATAACCATGACAATTGACATAATTATGGTGTCTTTTTTGCTTGGTTCTGATTTTAACGGCTCGTCAGAGGGGGAAAGAGGGTCAGGAGCAACTTCCTCACTGTCCTGCGGGTGGCAATCTATGATGGCGAGTTCGCTTGTGGACTGGGCGAGTTCCGCCTCTTCTGCTTCCTCAAGAACGCTGTCGGCAGTATCTTCGGTGATAATCGGTTCGCCCTCAAACTCTTCTATTTCTTCAAGTTGGTCAAGTCCGGCGATTTCCCCTGAACGCATAAGGCAACGATAGCCCACTTTCAAGGACGTACCAAGGGCAACAACCCCGCGGAGGATAGGAATATTTTTGGTTTTGCTTGGCGGCGGGGTGTCCCATTTTTCAAGGATAATTTCCCCTTTTGCGTTTCGCACCGCCATTGCCGTGGTGTCAGGACCACGCATCATAATGCCCTCAATCAGTGCTTGACCACCGATTGCAACATTTTTTGGTTTGTTTGTGTTGTTTTCCATGCCTTATAGTATACCGTAGAAATGTGAACATACCGTGAATAATGCTGTGTGTCGTCAAATTTCCTATTGAAAATTCTGCTGATTTGTATTATAATATTAACATGAATAAATTTAATCCATTTAACCGCACTAAAAACACAGCCAAAACCACGTCCTCCACGGGAGCTATCACCCATCTTATCGTAGGGCTTGGCAACCCTGGGGCAAAATACACCCACACCCGACACAACGCAGGCTTTTGGCTGATTGATTACATGGCACAGGAACACTCGGTCAAGGTTGACAGGGTGAAGTTTCGTGCCCTTTGCGGGGAGATTCGTATCGGCGACACTCGTGCCCTTTTGATGAAGCCACAGACTTTCATGAACCTGTCCGGCGAAAGCGTGCGAGATGCGGCGAATTTTTATAAGATACCTCCACAGAACATCCTCGCCGTGGTGGATGACGCTAACTTTGAGGTTGGTGGGCTTCGCATTCGCGCAAGTGGCAGTGACGGAGGGCATAACGGGCTGAAAAACATGATTTATCAGCTTAAATCAGACCAGTTTCCCCGCCTGCGTGTTGGTGTGGGGAAAAAGCCCCACCCGGACTATGATATTGCTGATTGGGTGCTGGCTAAGATGCCAGAGGGAGATTTGAAGAAGATATACCCTGTGCTGCAGGACTGTGCCGTGGCAATTGAACTCTTGATGGCAGGAGAGCTTGAGCTTGCTATGGGCAGATATAACAGGACGTAGGGCGTGTCGACACGCTCTACGGCAATGAAGAATTAAAAATTAAAAATGAAGAATTGAGGTAAATTTGCTTCGCAAATTGATTTTATTGAAAAAGGGCATAAGTCAAGGGCATTTACCACGAAATTCACGAAAATGGATACAGATCGTAGGGGCGACCCTCAACGCCCGCAATGTTAGGTTCGCATCAATTAAAAAAGGGCAAACGCATTGCGAGATAAAAAATAACCCACTATTCAAAGTGGGTTATTTCAGAATGAAAAAAAGTCAAGACCATGGGACTCCGTCCCACACCCTGCCGCTTTTTGAAAAAAGCGGGCAAAAACTTTGCTACAAAAGCATTTCATGCTTTTGCGAGAAAAAGTTTTGTCCAGTTTTTCAAAACTGGTCGGGTGTGGGCGGAAAGCCCACGACCTTGACCTTTTTCTTCAGGCTCTACCCCGTCGCAGTCGCTAACTTGGTAAGCTCGCCAATCTCCCCAATACCGCTACACTTGCGATAATCATCGCCGTTGGATACAACAAGGGTTGGTGCTTGGCGAACGCCATACTTACGAGCAAGCTCGGGATTTTCTTCAGCGAAAATCTTTTCATATGCAATCCCTGCGTTATCAAGCATTTCCATTGCAAGAGGGCAATTGTGGCAAGTCATTGTGGTGAAAAGATACACCTTGCCACCGCCTTTTGACTCTTGCTCCGGCTGGCTTGGGGCCGGCTCTTCATCAGTAGCTTTGTCCGACTTTGAAGAAACAGCAAATTGATACGCCTTGCCGCTACTTGATGCCGCTACGGTCGGTTCTGATACAGTCGCAGTTTCCCCGCCCTCTGCCGCAACTTTTGACACCTCAAAATCGGTCTGCGGTTGCGCGGCAATCGGCTGTGGTTGGGAAATCTCTTCTTTCCCTGCCGGGAATTTCGCCGGGTCAATGGCATACTCCAAACGGTCACGATATTCGGCAGTCTTTCCGCCGTTCCAGTTCTGCACAGGGCGATAATAGCCTGTGATACGGCTGTGAACTTCGGTAGGGTTGGCACAGGTAGGACAGTTAAAATACTCCCCGGTCAAATACCCATGACTTTGGCACACAGAATAGGTAGGCGAGAGTGTGTAATAGGGCAAAGCGTAATTCTCTGCAATGGTGCGAATAAGCGCCGCGGTGCTTTGCCAGTCGGGCATTTTCTCTCCAAGGAAAGTGTGGAACACAGTCCCCGAAGTGTACAGGGTTTGCAGATTATCCTGCACATCAAGGGCAGTAAACACATCATCCGTATACCCCACCGGCATATGGGAGCTGTTGGTATAATACGGCTCGCCGTCCATGGTGGCAGTTTTAATATCAGGGAAACGCTTTTTGTCGTGCTGGGCAAAGCGATAGGTGGTGCTTTCTGCGGGAGTTGCCTCGAGATTATACAAGTCTCCATACTTCTCTTGATAGTCGGACAGCCTGTCACGCATATGATTCAGCACTTCGGCGGTAAAGGCTTGGGTTTCGGGGGTGGTCATGTCGCCGCCAAGCCATGGGGCGTTCAGTCCAACCTCGTTCATGCCAACAAGACCAATAGTGGAGAAGTGATTCTCGAATGTGCCAAGATAATGCTTGGTGTAAGGATACAGCCCCTCTTCAAGGAGTTTGGTGATGACAGTACGCTTCACAGACAGCGAGCGAGCAGAAATGTCCATGAGCTTATCTAATCGCTTGTAAAACTCTTCGGGAGTGGCAGACTGATAGGCAATGCGAGGCATATTGATAGTCACAACCCCAATAGAACCAGTAGACTCCCCTGCCCCGAAGAACCCGCCCGACTTCTTCCTAAGCTCCCGCAGGTCAAGGCGAAGGCGACAGCACATACTGCGAACATCACTTGGTTCCATGTCGCTGTTAATATAGTTAGAGAAATACGGCGTGCCGTACTTCGCCGTCATCTCGAAAAGAATGCGGTTGTTTTCCGTTTCGCTCCAGTCAAAATCACGGGTGATGGAGTAGGTGGGAATGGGGTACTGGAAGCCACGCCCGTTAGCGTCGCCCTCAAGCATAATTTCGATGAATGCACGGTTCACCATGTCCATTTCAGCCTTGCAGTCGCCGTAGGTGTAGGGCATTTCTTTCCCACCCACAATGGCTGGCTGGTTCGCAAGGTCAGCAGGCACAGTCCAGTCAAGGGTGATGTTAGAAAATGGCGCTTGAGTACCCCAACGGCTGGGGGTATTCACTCCGAAAATAAAGCTCTCGATGCACTTTTTCACTTGGTCATAACTCAGCCCGTCTGCTCTGACAAATGGTGCAAGATAAGTATCAAAAGAGGAGAACGCCTGCGCTCCTGCCCACTCATTTTGCATAATACCAAGGAAGTTCACCATTTGATTACATAGGGTAGCAAGGTGGCTTGCAGGGGAAGAAGTAATCTTGCCCGGCACGCCCCCAAGCCCCTCACGGATAAGTTGTGCCAACGACCACCCGGCACAATAACCGGTAAGCATGGACAAGTCGTGGAGGTGAATGTCCACATTGCGGTGAGCGTTTGCGATTTCAGAATCGTACACCTCGGACAGCCAATAGCTGGACGTTACTGCCCCGGAAGTGCTGAGAATAAGCCCACCGACAGAATATGTTACTGTAGAGTTTTCTTTCACACGCCAGTCAATGGCGTCCACATAGTCACTGACAACTTTGCGGCAATAATCGGCTGTGGCATTTACATTACGCACCTTTTCACGCTCTTTGCGGTATAAAATATACGCCTTTGCAATGTCTGCATAGCCTGTTTCAATAAGAACAGACTCCACGCTGTCTTGAATTTCCTCTACAGTTACTTGCCCGTTCTTAATTTTCTCTGAATAGTGGGCGGTCACACGAAGTGCCAACAGGTCAATTGTGTCCTGTGTAAATGATTTGTTTTGTGCCTCAAAGGCTTTGCGAATGGCTTCGCTGATTTTGCTGATATTAAAATCAGCAACGACACCATCACGTTTGACTACTTGATACATGGCTTTTCTCCTTTGGATTGGGAGTGAATTTAATCTAAAAACTTCAATCTGCAAAAGCTATGCTTTTGCTATCAAAAGTCAGACTGAAGAAAAAGTCTTTTTTGTCTTGGGGCTTTGCCCCAAACCCCACTTAGGAACTTTTTGAAAAAAGTTCCTAAGAACCTCAAAAACTTTGGTACAAAAGCATTTCATGCTTTTGTGAGGAAAAGTTTTTAGTCCAGTTTTTTTCAAAAAACTGGTTGGGTGTGGGGTGAAACCCCACGACCTTGACCTTTTTCTTCAGGCTGGCTTTTGCTATCAAAAGTTTTTGTTCCACCTTTTTTCAAAAAGGTGGTGGGTTGTAGGGCAACGCCCTACGATTTTCACCTTGACCATTGTCGGGTGTGGGGTGAAACTCCACGACCTTGACCTATCTCTTCATAAATCACTCCGAAATAATTTCAGTGAACTTATTGTAACACAAGATTTAGTCTTTGTCAAGGGGTAAACCACAATATATTGAAAAATATTTTACCCCATACACAATATATAGTGTATGGGGTGTTTTCAATTTTTATCAATAATCGTCACATAGCTTGTCCCGTAACGGTTTTCGCGGCGTACAGTATAGCCTTCTTGCGTCACATTAAGCCCCTCCCCACTCTCCACAACTATCACTCCACCAGGGGCAAGGAGGTCAGAGGCAAAAATTACCTGTAGTGTGGAATGGGTCAGTTCCCCATATGGGGGGTCGAGTAGGATAATGTCAAACTGCTCACGACAAGTGGAGATAAACGTCGCCACATCAGCGGTGCAGACAACGCAATCCTCGAACAGTTTCGCTTTTTGTGCGTTTGCCATAATAATGGCGGTACAGTCTGCGTTTTTGTCCACAAATGTCGCCTTTGCCGCCCCCCGCGAAAGGGCCTCTAACCCAAGCTGTCCGCTACCTGCGAACAGGTCAAGCACCCTACCCTGCGGCAGGTCGAAGTGTATCATGGTGAACATGCTCTCTTTCACTCTGTCGCTTGTTGGGCGGGTGGATTCGCTTTCGATGGTGGCAAGGCGTGTGCCACGGGACGAGCCGGATATAATTCTCATGGTCTTTCTCCAATCTTGAGCGTGCCTTTTATCTCGGCGGATAAGCGGTGATTTTCCGCAAGTCGCTCACGCAGATGTCAACCTCGCCGTATTTTTTGACTGTGAAAAAATGCAACGTTTATTCGTTGGAGCAATAAATATCTTGGTGGAAAGCGGCAAATCGTCGCTTTCCACCAAAACATAATAACGCTTTAGATTACTTCACCCATAAAGGGGATATTTCTTGCAAATTTCGGTGACGGTGGCACGGATTTTGTCTGCACTACCCTCGAAGTCCACCGCAGTGAGCTTTATTAGCTCTGCAAGGATTTTCATGTCCTGGGCCCCAAGTCCACGAGTGGTAACAGCCGGCGTTCCGATACGAATTCCGCTTGTAACAAATGGGCTTTGCGGGTCGTCCGGGATGGTGTTTTTGTTTACTGTTAGATACACCTCGTCAAGGCGTTTCTCGAACTCTTTCCCGGTTAGCTCAAACTTTCGCAGGTCAACCAACAGCAAGTGGGTATCCGTTCCGCCGCTGACAATGTCGAACCCTTCTGCAACAAGGGCGTTCGCAAGAGCGTTGGCGTTCTCCAGGGTTTTCTGTTGGTACACCTTGAATTCAGGCTTCAGCGCCTCACCAAACGCCACCGCCTTGGCGGCGATAGTGTGCATTAGCGGTCCGCCTTGTGTGCCAGGGAAGATGGCGCTGTTGAACTTTTTCGCCATGTCCTCGCGACACAAAATCAAGCCGCCACGTGGTCCACGCAGGGTCTTGTGGGTGGTGGAAGTGACAACATCTGCCCATGGAATTGGCGATGGGTGCAATCCTGTGGCAACTAACCCGGCAATGTGCGCCATATCAACAAGCAGGAAAGCTCCCACTTTCTTCGCTGTGTGGGAAATCCGCTCGAAATCAATGATACGAGAGTAAGCAGACGCACCTGCGATAATCATTTTCGGCTGAAATTCAGCGGCCTTTTTGTCTAATAGGTCATAGTTAATCCGCCCGGTTTCCATGTCAACGCCGTATGCGCCAATCTCGTAATGCTTACCGGACACATTGGCAGGGCTGCCGTGGGAAAGGTGACCGCCATGGTCAAGGTTCATGCCAAGAACGCGGTCGCCCGGGTTCACAAGGGCGTAGAATGCGGCAATGTTAGCAGATGCTCCGCTGTGAGGTTGCACATTTGCGTGCTCCGCACCAAATAGCGCCTTGGCTCGCTCAATGGCGATGTTCTCCACCACGTCCACACACTCGCAACCGCCGTAGTAGCGTTTGCTTGGGTAGCCTTCGGCATATTTATTTGTCAAAACGGTGGAATTAGCGGCAAGGACAGCTTCGGACACCACATTTTCCGAGGCGATAAGCTCCAGCCCACGCTGTTGGCGTTCAAGTTCTGCGTCCACTGCGGCAGATATTTCCGGGTCGGCTATTTCAAGCACTTTTTTTAGATCTCTGTTCATTTTGTTCTCCTAAATATAAGTTTTTTATATTTATATTATACAACAAACTTGTCCGTTTGTAAAGAGGGGAGGGGAAATATTTTGGCAACTTCTTTTTCAAAAGATTTTTGTAATACAAAAATGCTTTATCTTAGAGCGTGTCGACTGTAAATTTAGCCGAAATTCCCCCAATAGACTTGTCCTAATTCAAACTCTCGGAACAACCGCCACACCCCCCCTCGCACCCGATTGGGGCATAAGGAAATGTTTCGGCAAAGCCCACCTCGCTCTGCGAGGGGGGATGTCCCGCAGGGACAGGGGGGAGTGCGATGGCACAACCGTATCTTTTCGGTCACAGCGTTTTTTCTGTGTCCTTTGAGCGGACGACCGAGGACAGTCACCCCTACGGGTTTAGCGAGGTTGTTTGTTTAGGTAGGACATGGAGAGAACGCAACAAAATAACTCTGCATATCCCTCAAGCAAAGACTCCAACAAAATCCCAGTAGAGTCCTCTGCAATATGCTCTGTTGCGGACACCACCTTGACACCATTCTTTTTCAGAATGCGTAACCGCATCAAACAACCCTTTGGAGCTATCTTTGACCATACGCTGAAACTCTGGACGATTGTCCGTTTTCGCCGACAACGCACGGTCTATGTAGGTTGTGCGGAATTGAAATTAAATTACCCCCAATGCTTTTAGCAATCGCAAGTGAATTTCCTGTGCCTGTGAAATAAAAAATAGTCATATTAAAGACCATGCCTTTCTGCGAAAGGCAACAACAAGGAGTGAAACCAGCGTGCCAATCGACTTTTTGTTTGATTTTTCGTCCAAATTTGGTATAATGTTATGGTGCAAGGGAAAAGAGGGGTGTTTTCACACCCCTACCTACTTGCCACAGAAATATCCCTGCCCACTTCATGCCCATTCTCCTCGGCAATTCGCACTAAATCTTCTCGGGTTAGCGTAAATGGATTATCTGGACGACTGATAATAACCCCATCATTCACAACCGAAGCTGTGGAATCCATTGCCATGCCACGCCCTGTCCGCTCGGAGGCGACCCAGTGAAAGGCTTGCATTGGTGCAAGTACCGCATTCGGAAAAGTATAACGGCGTTCATCTTCCTCAAAGACTCTAAAAGTACAAAATGCAAATACAACAAAATCCTCCCCAATAGCCAATTCTACCCTATCCTCGCTTTGCAAAGTAACATTGTGGCTTTCGTCAATTCCCCCTATCTGATATATTTCAAAAATATCACCAGGTACAAGGTTGCCCTTAAATACTTCGGTAACTTCAAATTCTGTTATTGTGACTAACCGAGGGGAGTCATCAGGTTTAATTTCAACATAAAATATTAACCAATCTACTCTTTCGCTTATTGCTGTTCCACGGAATATATAGTCTACATCATCAGCGGCTTCTTCGACTGTTCCGAAAACAAACCAACTGTGCATAACTCCACGTACTTCCATATCATCGGTCACTTGCGGTGCATCAGGGTGTGGCGGCCAATAAGGTAAAACTATATTGGAACACGCTACCAAACTTATAGCTATTAAAGCTACGACTAAAACTATACGGAATTATACCTTGACATAGTGTCAGACAAGTAGTTGTAGCTCCGATTTATTGGCGGTGATTGTGGAAATACCGAGATAATTGTTGGAATTTGTGTTGACATGCGCAGTTCCTGTGTGATATAATTAGAGTAACCAAAACACACAACAGGAGATACCAAGCAATGGATTTTAATCCCAAAACAGCCGCATTTAACGAATACATTAAAGGCTTGATAGTTGAAATTGACAGGCGGGTTTTAGATAAGATAATTGAGCAAACCAACGCTGACCTAATCAAGAAACTAATAACCAATGCGGATACTTTAGACGAGGCAATATCAATTGCCATGTTAGGCACTACATATAAACGGACAGGATTTCATTTCGACAAGCGACTTGAAAAAACAGATAACACTATACGTTATTTCAAGAAAAACGAAGCTCTATCATTTAAGACGAGCGATGATACTACCACTCACAAACTAATCATTGGCGATAACTACGATGCTTTACACAACCTTCTTATTCAATATAGAGGAAAGGTTGATGTTATCTACATTGACCCTCCTTATGGCAAAGACAAAATGGGTAAGTTTGCTGTTACTAACTATAACAACGCAATTACAAGAGATAATTTACTCTCTATGCTATATCCTCGTCTTGTTTTAGCTCGTCAGTTGTTAAGTGACGAAGGTGTTATTTTTTGCAGTATAGACGACAGAAATCACGCATATGTAAAGTGTTTGTTTGATGAAATATTTGAGGAAAGGAATTTTATTGGGGAATATGTTTGGCAAAGCAAGCTAACAGGTGGATATGATAATGATAACATCAATATGCAACATGAATATGTACTTGCATATGGAAATAACAAAGCCAAAAACACACTGAGCAAAGAGGAATGTTCAAGTACAAAATATACATTGGTTGACGAAGATGGACGCTATTACAAATGGGACAGCTTATGGAATGTTGGAGGGTTAAGTTATTCAAAAAGCCTCGATTATGCCATAATTGCTCCCGACGGAACAGAAATATGGCCTTGTGGAGAACGAGGTGTAGCCTTTTGGTTATGGAGTCAAGATAAAGTTGAAAAAGAAAAAAGGGACCTGAAGTTTTCCAAGGACAAAAATGGCGAATGGAAAGTTTACAAGAAAGTATATGCTCTAGACACAATCGTTTCAGCTTCGGTGTTGCTTGATGCAAAGATAGTGAAAGGGAACACAAATGCAACTGCGGAAATCAAATCTATATTTGAAACGAAACTTTTTGATTATGCTAAGCCAGTTGAGCTAATCAAGTATTTAGTTGAAAGAGGCGAAAAAACAAACAATGGAATTGTCATGGATTTTTTTGCAGGTTCTGGCACTACAGGACAAGCGGTTGTTGAACTAAACTGCTCTGACAAAGGCACGCGGACTTTTATTGGAGTGCAGTTAGACGAGAACCTTGACGAAGTATTGGATACGGCAATTTCAGAAAAAGAAAAGTCAATGTTTCGTTCGCAAATCGCTTTTTGTGATAAATACCAAAGACCGCACTTACTGTCAGAAATAACAGCAGAAAGACTACGCCGAGTGATGACAGGTAAATGCTATGATGGCACAGATAACTTCAAGTGGGTTGAAAAAAACAAACCTCTTGGGGGCAATCTTGATGTTTATGATATAGGACAAGTTATAAGTTTTGGTGAAGTCAATGAAGGTTTTACGCCTTTTGATGTCATAGATGAAACTCTGTATGGTCAAGACGAGATGGATACAGCGAGTAAAATCAAATGGGTGTGTGAAAACTTTGAAGGAACACGCAGAAAGTTGGACAAAGAATAATGAAACAAGAAGCAATTAACCTCCAACAAGAGGCTGTCAAACAATTAGTAGACCTTACGAAAACAGTTGACTCGTCTAAAGCAATAACTTTCAAAGCCCCAACAGGAAGTGGCAAGACATATATGATGGCTGATATGATGAACAGGATATTAGAGAAAGACTCTGATATTGTTTTCCTTGTATCTTCTTTCTCAAAACTACCGCTACCATTCGCCCTCGTATCACATCGTCCCATAAAGCCCGATATTACGGCGTTTCTTGGGAGTGGGCGTAGTGTATCGTATCGCAAAATATCACCCTTTTTCGCAACTTCAAACACCAACTAAACACCAAAATCAAAACCACCTGCCCAAAAAGTGTGTTTTACACAGTTCGGTTAGGTGGCTATTTTAGACTTAGGCACCTGCCGCGAATCAACTCTGCACAGCCTGATGTAAGCCAAACTTACACTATCTCTCAAAAGGGTGTGTCATTTGCGTACCCCCCTTTGTAAAGGGTGACCAATAACACGGGACACCCTTATATACCACTTAACGCCGCACTAATCGCCTCGCTGGTCTTCGCCTTGCTACTGGCAAACATATGGGCATAAATCTCCTCAGTGGTCGCAGTACTCTTATGACCCAAATGCTCACTAATTAGCTTGACAGGCAGCCCCGCATTGATGAGTAAACTGGCGTTTGCGTGACGCAAATCGTGGATATGCACATCGGGCAAATCATGCTGTCGCAACAATTTCTTGAACAGGGTGTTTAGATATGTGCGGTTATGGTACTCTCCGCACTCACCTGTGAAAACTGTGCCACGCTCTATCCATTTCGACCCCAGTTCCTGTTTGCGCTGCTCCTGCCACGTCCTGTGTTTACGAAGTAAATCGAGAATTTCGTCTGGAACTTTTACTGCTCTGTCGCTGGATTTGGTTTTCGGGCTGGTGCGCTTGTACACACCGTTTATGTGCGTCAGCGTGTGACTTACTGTAATCACGCCTGTGTCAAAGTCGACATCTTCCCAAACCAAAGCCAAAAGCTCGCCAGCCCTCATGCCTGTATACATCAGCGTTGTCAGCATACCGCGGAGTTGCTTGTTTTCGTGTTGCTCCAAAATAGCGAGAAGCTGTTTGCATTGGGCGTCATCCAAAAACAGCTTCTTTTTGTCCTCAATTTTCGGTGGAGTGGAGTTGGTAACAGGGTTCTTGACGATGATTTCTTTCTTGACCGCCACTGCAAAAATTGCAGAAAGCGAACGGCGAATATCGGTAACGCTCACCGCATCAAGTCCCGTGGATTTACCCTCAACAGTAGTGAATATAGCCTTAAGTGGGCGACCCAGAGCTGTTGCAATCTTTTCTGCAGATTTTTGAGATATAGCTTTGCCATGAACTGCTGCATAAACCGTTTCATCGCTCACGCCCGCCTTGTCCGCCGTGGGTTTACACGAACCCATAGGAATTGCAGATTTGTCGATAAGGTGGTAGCTTTTCAGCATACGCCCGCTTTTGTGGAGCGTGTTCCACAGTCTATCAAGCCGTGCCGTGTTAATGTCCTTGAGCTTCATATGCCCGATGTGCGGAATGATGTATGCATTGATGAGATTTCGCTTGCCGTACAACGTACTTTCCTTTAATTTATGCGGTGCGATTTCTTCGAAATACCAGTCCACAAGCTGGATAAGTCGCATATTTTCGTGCAAATTGGTGATACCTTGACAGTGCTTTTCGTATTCGTGCGCGAAAGCAATCGCCAGCTTTTCTGCTTTACCCGATGTAACGTCAGAGGGAGGCGTGAATGTAGTGGTCTTGCGGATTTGCCTGCCGTCAACGCCATAACCAAGCGACACCATTATGCGGAATGTATCACCCCGCTTTGATACAGATGGCATTAATCAACACCCCCCTTTGCGTGTGCGAAGTTCTAACGAAAAGTTAGATTTCGGAAACAAGGTTTCCTGCTCCTTACAACGGCGAGTTTCTGCACGAATAACACTTTCCACGGCATTTTTACCGTATTCATCAAGTTGCAGATATGCAAGCATCGCCTTGCAAAAATGCTCCTCAGTTTCCCAAACGCCAAGTTGTTCTTCGTTCGTTTTCGGAGAGGATTTATCCTCCGTTTGACCGAGGATATAGTCTATACGCCTATCGAAATAGTCCGACAGCGTATGCAACATTTCAAAATTTGGTTCGCGCTTGCCTGTTTCCCACATAGCAACCGTACCTTTGGATATGCCAAGGTCGGCAGCAAGCCCAACTTGTGTAACGCCCTTATCAGTGCGCATTTCTTTAAGTTTTTCAGCAAAAGTCATAGTATTACCTCCACCATTATCATACCACAAATCGTTACCAAAGTCAAGCAGAATATAACTATTTGTTAGAATTTCTTGTGACGATGGATAAAGTCGTGTACCAAAAAATAAAGTCGCAAAATGTGAGATTTAACCTTGACAAGACTAACATTATGTGATATAATGATAATAGGTTTGAAAGTCAACCTCAGAAAATCAGAGTAAATCAACGGAGTAAATAATCGAAAACTAAGCCAGACTTATGTTTGGCGTGTAAATCAATGCCTTCTATGGAGTAAATAGTTGTAAATCTTTGGAGCAAAACTGTGCAAATCCAAGGGACTATAACTACTTCAAAGGAGGCATTTTTCTATGCAAAAACCAAGAATGATGACGATTAGGGAGGTTGCACGCGAGGGTATTTTAACCGAACACGCGTTGCGACTAATGCTCAAATCCGGGCGGCTTCCCGCAATCTATATCGGCACGAAAGCACTCATAAATTACGACAACCTTATAGCTCAACTGTCGGAGCTTAAAGGAAAGGCGGAAAGCGGGGTGCAGAGTGAAACTGTATGAAAATATTCCAGCCGAACTGAAATCCGCTGGGTACTTTTGCGTGTGGCGATATGAATATCGCCCCGGAAAGGAAAAGCCAGACAAAGTTCCGTATCACCCCATGACGGGAAAGCCTGTCAAAGTCAACGACCGCAGTACTTTCGCGGATTTCAAGTCGGCGCACTTGAGTGCTATCCCTCACGATGGTATTGGCGTTGGCGTTTTCGATGACTTTGTAGCTGTGGACATTGACAACTGCGTTGAAAATAACGTTGTCAACGAGTTTGCTCAGAAAATTATCGGCATTATGGATTCCTATGCGGAGATTAGTCCATCGGGCAATGGTGCTCGCATTTTCTGTAAGGCGAAAGATTTCAACTACGACAAGTCGCGCTACTACATCAACAATCAATCGTTGGGACTTGAGGTGTATGTGGGCAGTCAGACGAGCAGATTCGTTACGATTACAGACAACGTGATTCACAAGGGCAAATTCGGCGAACGCACCGTTCAACTTGCAGAAGTGTTAGACCGCTATATGCGCCGTCCGGAACTGCCCGATATGGCGGATATTGAATCCTGCTCGTGTTTGACGGATGATGAAGTTATACGTAAAGCTATGTCAGCGAAAAACAGTGAGGCTTTCGACAAGCTATGGCATGGCGATATTTCGGACTATCCATCGCCATCAGAAGCAGATATGGCGTTGGCAGGTAAGCTGGCGTTTTGGTGCGGTCGGGACTTAGAGCAAATGGAACGGTTGATGTCGCAGTCAGCACTGGGCAAGCGCGACAAGTGGGAGCGCGAGGATTACCGTCATAACACGCTGATAACGGCGATTGGTAATTGCCGTGAGGTCTACGCTCCCGATTACGGCAAAATTTCTGCCGCTGATGATTTTGCAGATAATGTTGTACACACTCGTAGTCTTGTGCGACCTGCGACTTCTGTCATCACAAAAGCTGTGCCGTGGCTCATCGAGGGGCTTTTTATCAGGGGTGCCATGACGAGCATACAAGGCTTGCCCGACAGCGGAAAATCATTTCTAACCTGCGCACTTGCGGTGGCAATCGCAAACGGCGGATTCTTCCCCAAAGCTGACGGTGCGATGATGCAGTTAAATCCGGGGCGTGTACTTTTCGCAAACTTTGACGATGCGCTTGAATTCGGCGTGAAACCACGACTTGAAAAGTTAGGGCTGAGCAACGAGGGGGCGGAGCGGACTTTCTTCTTAGACCCGGAAACGGCGGCAGGCATCACATTCGAGGACAAGCGGCTCGCCGCTGTGTTTGAAGAATGCAAGCCCGATTTAGCAATCTTCGATACACTCCAACACTTCATCGGCGGTAATGTTGACCTGCACCGTGCCAACGAAACAAACGCCGCTATGTTGCAATTAAAACTGCTTGCCGAAAAGTATAACACCGCTGTTGTTATCGTGCAGCACATCAGCAAAAATGCCGCTGGCGGTAGCGGTGGCGCGAGTGTGTTGTGGGGACTGGGTTCTACAGCGATTAACGGGCTGTTTCGTTCGGTGTGGACTGTCGGCAAGGTCAAGGGGGTTGACGAAACCTTGCGTGCCGCTGTATCGAGCAAGAATAATCTGCTCCCCTATGTTCCGCCGGCGTTGCAATATTCGCTGTCACAGACCGAAGGTTTTAAGTGGCGTGGCATCAACCAAGAATTATCCGCTCGTGATTTAATCCGCGGTGATTCGGACACAGGCTCGCGCGGCAGACCTGCCGACAAACGTAATCGTGCAGAAATTTTTCTTGAAGATATTCTCTCATCGGGGAAGGTTCGTGCCGCTGACATATTCCGCAGCGGTTCTCGTGAGGGGTTATCCGAGCGGACAATCAAGCGAGCTAAGTCAAACTTAGGCACTGTCAAAACATTTCAGCAAGGGCGCGAATGGTTTTGGGAATTGTCAGAAGACCACAACGAGTGTGCCAATATTCCTTAAAGGTGGAATTATGGCACGCTGACGGCACAAATATGACAGAGTGCCAAAAATGCCATTTAAGGAACACATGGCATACTGAACTTGTGCAATCCCCGAAAAAGCCTGTGTTTATAAGGCTTGGCGAGTGTTGCGAGGGTGGCACAGTGAGTTCAGAGTGCCAAAATCATTCGCAAAGTTCAGAGGGTCAAAAACACCTGTAAAACAGCAATTACATCAACAATTAAAAATTAAAAGGAGCAGCATTATGCAAAATCAAAAACGATTCATAAGAACCACAACACCGCGCTACAACAGCGCATTTTGGAACTACCAACGGGACCGTGTCTATGACACGGCAGACTTAAACGGCGTTTGCGCTGAAAGTGCCGCAGGGTATTTTATCCCTAACGAAGGCGAGGTGGTCTTCCGTGCGGCGGCAGAGAAAACCAACATATTTCGCCGAATTGCAAGCGTAATTTCCACCGAGAGTGGAAATGTTAGAATCAAGACCATGAAACCGACAGGGGCGGCGGAGTTTGTGGGCGAGAATCTTGCCTACCCTAAAAGCGAGAACGGCTATCATTCGTTCGCAACCAACGCCCATAAAATCGCCAAGCTGTCGCTGGTTTCAAATAAATGCTTGAACGATGCTGGGTTCGACATTGTGACGGCGTTGCTCGGTGATATGGGACGTGAGTTCGGCAAAGCTGAGGAGGACGCCTGCATCAACGGTGACGGCACAACCCGTCCGTTTGGATTGCTACACCCAAGCGAGGGTGCAGAAGTTGGCGTAACGGCTGATGGCACCTTGTCTTTCGATGATGTCAAGGCTTTGTTTTTCAGCCTTGATGCCGAACATCGCCGTGAGGCTGCATGGCTGATGAACGACGAAACGGCATTCTATCTGCGGACGCTGAAAGATGATGTCGGCAACTACCTATGGCGTGATGCCGATGACACTATCCTCGGTCACAAAGTCTACACATCGCCGTATATGCCGCAAATCAACTCTGGAAACAGTCCGATTTTGTTCGGTGATTTCAGCTACTACTGGTTCATGGAGCGTGGCGGACTTGCTTTGCAACCGCTGCGTGAGTTGTATGCCGAATTTGGTGCGACAGCTTTCGCAGGCACAGCGTTCGTTGATGGGCGATTGGTTCGCAGGGAGGCGGTCAAGGCGTTGACAACTGCGTAAAATCGTAGCGTGAATTATTGGGGCGTGCTGTGCGTGCGCCCCTTTGATTTTTGCGTTCGAGTTTGATTTTCTTTTGATTTAGCGGCGTAATGTGCGGAAATCCAAGGCAAGTTTTGGCATTGCAGAGCAACTCGGGCGCGTTTGATTTTTGATTATTGCATTTCCTGCGTATGAGGCCGGCGCGCTGTCCGTTCGTAAAGTCGTAGAGATTGAGGTAGCCCCCGGGTGGTGTGGTGGGGGACTATGATGGGTATGTGAAAGCTGGCGGGAAGACTGGGAGGCGAAGTGTGTGGAGCAATGAGATACAGAACAGGGCGCGGGGTGTCGGGGTTGTGCTCTCGTTTTAGGTTGACGAGATTTTTTCGAAAAAGTATTGTAAAAGGTCGAATTTTCTGATATAATATATTTGTGGAATTATGTCCACAGAGGAGGGGTAAAATGAACCTATGGTTTCTAACCGAAGAAAAACCTAAAATATCGACTTTATGGCAAATACTAAATTTATATTGCCGTGATTTCGAGAGTGAATTTCAATCGGATAAAAAAGATGCGAAAATTAAGCCGCTCTTTTCAAATAATAAGTTTACATTTACATACTTGTTTGAAAATGTAAGTGTGTCGGGTATAAATAACATATATATCAAAACAGTTAGCGGTAGTTCGAGTTTCTTTGACTTCTTGCTGTTTAAACAAGAACAAGAGCCTGCCGATGGTTGCATGGATAATCTTTTGATGGCAATTGAGGAAACTAAAACCAGCGATGACGAGTCACGGAACACTGGTGTCTATCAACGCGGCTCTAAGTTTGTGCATATAAAGTCATTTTCCAAAGAAGTTAAGCTGTATATGCTGTACAACGATGAACTCGGCGAGCGCACAGAGAAAACGCCAAGCTGCACCAGCATTTTTGGCACAAATATTCTTTTAACGCTCGGTGTTGAAATCGTTGGGAAATCAATAAAAGGCCGTTTCCGGCCGTTTGCATCGATTGATGAGTTGATACAGTTCAAGTCGAACATGAGAAAACCGCCCGCAGGAAATGTGCCGATTTCAATAACGAAAAAAGGCGATACGATTTTTGTTTCGGGACGGCTTTCTAAACCTGCCAATGAAGGAAACATAGGTCACGACCCTAACATTGGCGCATTGTCGATGATTTCGGCTTGTATTCGTAAGCTGGGTTGGTGCGGAGATATTGTGATTACAATGCACGGTGTTTCACAGAAATATGCGAAAAAAAATCGTTCTAACAAATTTTTTCATATAGCACGAGCACTTGGGGTAAAGCTTGATGATATAACATTTGAAACCGCATCATTGCCGGAAAAATATTGGAAATATGAAAAAAACTCTGAAAAAGTTGCTTCAATTCTATTGCACATTGTAGCTGAATATTGCGATATGCGTGAAGTATATCAAAACCATGCAGGTTGTGAGCGCGGCTACTTCAAAACAAAAAGTGGTAGACTTATCGTCTTGCCTAAAAAGGATTCTGGCGGCGTTCTTAATCTGTACTTGCCCGACTTGGTATTGTCCGATGTTGACGGACTGCTCGTCTTGCTTATTGAAGGTAAACAGCTCAAAACGTTGTCTGCTGGATTAAATGAAATCAAGCATTACGATAGTATTGAAAATGAATACATCAATAAATATTATCCCGGTGCCAAAACTGAGCGATGGCTGAGTATTTTTGGCGGCAACAAGACTGAAATACCACATGAAAAAGTGTTGCTCTATTTAACAGATTGCGGAGCGATTTATATAAACGATGATGCTCCGGACTGTGTAAAACAAGCCTTTAGTAAATTTGTATAGGGTTTACTTCTCTTTGCGAAAAATTAAAATATATTGATGTATTTGATTTGCAACAAAGCAGAACGGATATCCATAAGGGTACATTTTCGCTGTTTCGTCTGCCCATATTTTCATGCCTTTATAATAGATGTTCGGTATTTCATTTAACTTTTCGATGACTTCGGTGTGCAGTAGATTAAGTTGTTTTTTCTTAGGCTGCATATCTTTAATAAAAACAATGACATACCCTCGAAACTTCATAAATGGCAAAGTAAGCTCCACAGCTCGTTTCAATGAGTTGAGAAACTCACTGCGCCCCATATTTCCAAGGTCACGACTGTCATTAGTAAATGGAGTAGCATCTTCACTACCGAGAGCGATTGCATCACCGCCTGTTTTTGGCTTGTTCATCATATTCATATACGGCGGGTCTATAAGCATTAAACTAATAAGATGTCCTGTAGATGATTTTTTGTTTTCCAAAACAGACAGGGCATCGCCGCATATAACGGGAAATTGGGTAAGTTCGAGAGTGTCAGCGGCTTTTTTGTATGCCTCAATATAGGCTGGGTTTAATTCGATTCCAGCCGCTTTGCGACCACACATTGCTGCCCCAAGGAGTGTTCCACCAACACCAGCGAAACAGTCAAACACCAACTCGCCTTTCTTTGTAAAAAACTCAATCAAATCTCGCATGAGTTGAGGCGGTTTTGGAGAGGGGTGAATTCGTCGAATTTTATGAGCATAACCCTCCGCGCCACTTGTCGGATAACGCGTTGCGAAAACCGAGTTTATAAAAAGCGTCCAATCTCGCCCCGTAAGGTCGTTTAGGCTGTTGTCTAAGTGGTACTTTCTCCCATCGGAAAGCATCACGCATTTGTTATCGCTTCCGTAGACCATAGCGGTTTCGATGTTTTCTTGAACCCAGTCGGGCAGTTCATCAATTGGATAATTAGGATGAGCCTTAAGAAAATTCAACTTGTCGTCGTTCAAAATAGGCTCATTTGCTGACATGGCTTCTTACCTCCATTGTAATTAGTTACAAGCACCTCAACAGTTTTAGTTCCCCTGTCTTTGAAGTGGTAACTACAATTTGAATAGGTTTTATCAAGAAAAATAACCTTGTATTTTTCGCTCCATTCAATAAGAAGGTCATTAGAACAGCCTTTGTGATAAAACACATTTGATAACGCAAATTTTACACCTGCTTCGTGTATACGGTCAAGTAAGTCCAGTAACTCGCACTCCTCTTTTTCTGTCCAATCCTTAAATCCGCGTTTTCCGTCATTGTAGGAACCTGTGGAGATTAGGTAGGGTGGGTCACAATAAACAAAATCTCTATCGTCGAAATCGGCAAAATCGAAGGTTGTAAAATCTTTAGTTCCGAAAACAACATTCTTTTCCTGTAGGGCACGGCAAAACATAGTTAAGTTGCGTTCAATGTTATCATTATATGAGCTGCGCTCTCTTCCGAAAGGTGTATTAAATTCGTGTTTTGAGTTGAAGCGGATTTGATGGTTGAAAGCATAGCAAGTAAGAATAAACAAGCCCAATGGTGTCGGCTGCTTATTGTAGGCTGAGCGAAAACTTTTGTATCCGTCCTCGTTCGTGTCAGACAAAGCAAATTCGGTTATACTCTGATAAATTTTATCTTTGATTTCATCAAGTGAAGTTTCACGAAAAAACTTATACAATTCAATAATATAAGTAATATGGTCGTTACAATGTATCTCTTCAGCGTCTGCGTTAACACCCACATTAAACCCCCCTGCGAAAAGGTCAACGAACCGCCGCGGCTTTTCCACGAAAGCAGGGAAAATATCTGGCAACAGTTTATGCTTGCCACCTATGTAGTTTAACGGGGATTTAATATATGCTGTTCGCATCATTGTTTATAGCCTCTTTTCAATATAGAATAATAATTCTTTAAGACCGCCAAGCTCCGTTTCCTTTCGACTTTTGAAGCGGCGGTATGGTATTTCGGTTAGTTCAAATGTATCGGGCAAGCCGTAAGTTTTCATAATTTCCTCAACTCGCCCTACCGACATAAGCCCATCGGTATTATAGCTAAAAATAATGTGTTGATAGCTTGCGTTCGATAGCAATTCCAAAAAAGCATTTTCGACTTTTGCTTTAGAACAAAAATCGGACTTTTGCCCCGTGTCTGCTCGTTGTCCTGTGACGCCACGCAACTCGGGGAAATCGTATTTTGCAGCGGTTTCAAGCAAATGGTAGTTCGGCAAATACTGCCGCGAGTTATACGGAGGGTCTATGTACAGAACATCGCCGTTTAGTTCTTTTAACAATTCTACGCCGTTTTTATTAAAAGACCGATTGCGCTTACCATTTGAAAAAGCTTCTAAACAAAAGGGTTCGTACACCTTGAATGAACGCTTATCCCACTCTTTTGCGTATGCTCCGTAAGTGCCGCGAATATTTGACACAAAAGGCAAGCCCTCAACGGCACAAGCTAAAAGATAAAAATATTCGCTTTCATCAAGCAAATCATTGTTGCGCCAGTCTTCTACAATGTTACGGAAATAATCAAACCGAAGTGCGTTTATATCTGTAATGTACATTCTATCGCCTGCTGGTGCATAATTGTTTTGGAAAAACCTTTTTTCTTTTGGCAACTTTTCGAGCGTGTCGCTTGACAAATCATTGAAATACACAATGGGGTTTTCGTTGCCAATAACCGAAGACAATTTGGCGAACTGCGGCAATGTATCGTTTTCAACAGTTCCGCGTTGCAAACAGTAAGAAAAGTACAGCAGGTCATTTGAAGTTACTTCATATTTTCTCTTGAAGTATCGTGCCACAGTTGCAGTTCCCGAAAAAACATCACAAAAAGTCTGAGCGTTGGGAGCTTTGCGCTCTATTATTTTTTCAATATCTTTGAGTAAAAGTGTTTTGCAACCAATAAAGCGCATTTTCAGCCTCCTTTCGACTTTAATTTTTAGGCTTCTTGTCCGACGTTATTTCCATAACATCACCGATATCGCAACCTAAAGCAGAACAAATTCGCATCAACACAGTAGTCGTAACTGGCTCTGCTCGTCCAAGTTTCGTCACGGAGCTTGCACTTATACCTGCAAGCTCTTGTAACTCTTTCTTTTTCATTTTACGGTCTATTAGCAGTTTCCATAGTTTATCGTAGTTGACAGCCATAATGCATCTCCTTCGTTCAAAGCTAAGTTTTATTATAGCATACAAAAAACGAAATTGCAACAAAAACATTTCAAATAAAAGAATATTGCTTCAAATTAGTCGTTTCACTTTTGTTTTCCACGCCCCATTGCCCTCAAGTCTCGACAACAAAATCCGCCTCGCCGATTTATACTCGTCCCCGATAAAGCCAAGCTTGAGCAGAAAACAGCGGAATGCATACTTCTCATTCTCGATTTCACGCTCCACGGCGGTTGCTCTTTTCATGGATTTTGCCGTTTTACATAGTCGTTCAACGAACAGACTGTAGGCGTGAACTTCCTCGGGCGTTGCGTTGGCATCGAACCACGGAAAAACAACTGTGTCCGTTCTGTGCTCAATGGGTAGCACTTTTGCCCCGACTGCCTTTTTGATGAGTGTAGCTTTGGCGGCAACAAGCCGCTCTAAGTTAGCAAATGCAGTTTCCGAAAACCCCTCTAATGGCATTTCGATTGTGAGTGTCGATTCAGTATTTGCCGTAAAACCACACTCGGCGAGAGCGGATAGCAGGTTCTGCACAAAACTCTCATTCGTGCTTTCATCGTAATACACAACGCCGTCTTTGTCGACTGTCAAATCGCCGATACCGTAAAGCCTTTTGAATGTTTTCTTGTAGACTGGAATTGCACCCAAAATCTCTCCGATTTCATAGACGAGTTTCTTTCGACGTTCGCCTGTTACATTGAAATATAATTCCATGATACGCCTCCTGTGAGTTGAATTCCGCCGTGATTGCGGTACTCTATATATCACTCAAAAGCACAGAAATAGCAAGTATTTTTTGGAAATTCGGTGGTGGAATGTTCAACGAAAATAAGGGAAGCAGACTGTGCATTACGCACAAAGAAAAAAACAGCCCAAACGCTTGGTTCGGTTGCGTTTTGTGCTGTTCCATATCATAAATACAAACACCAAATAAACACCACAAACCCCGACAAAAGTTCGTGAATAGGCTTTGTATCGGGGTTTGTTGCGTTATGGTGGTTTCCTTATCAAAAGGTAATCTTGCCACACAAAATTACGAGAAGTTTTTAGAATATTCTTCAAATGGCAACTTCAAATTGTTAAACCCATACTTGATTACAAGTCAAGTAGCGGGCGAAGAAAGGCTGTTTGTGCCGACAGGGTATAATGTATACTTGTTACCAAGAGATTTATACAAAACAAACGGAAAACTTATGCAGGGGGCGATGGAGTCTTTTCTACGCACGCTAACTGGCACACCCTTAATTGGAGGACTGAACAAAAAAGTCTATCTAATTAAAGACGAATGTCATATTAAAACAACAAACCTTAATAACCTGTCCACAGAATATTTTAGCCGTGTGTATAACTTTTCTGCAACACCAAAATTAGCACGAGGACAACACCCTGATGTAGAAATCAAAGAAACAGAAGCAGTAAATGCTAAACTTATAAAAGAAGTGGTTCTAAATAACGAGGGTGGGGTGACAGTAGGAGAGGCAATAAGTAAATTCCAAGAAGTGAAAAAGCAATATCGCAATCTTTTAGGAGTCAATCCATGCCTCATCATTCAAATATCAAACAAAGATAAGGCGAACGAAGAGTTAAACGAGATATATCGAGAACTTGATAAAGCCGAAAACATTGATTTGAAGTGGATGACAATCGTAGACAACGATAAGGAGTGCGATACAAATGATACGTTCAAGGCAAAAAAACTACCTGTTCAAAAGTGGAAAGATTACGCCAAAGAACCTTTGGCAACAATAGATGTTATCATATTCAAAATGGTTATTACTGAAGGTTGGGACATTCCACGTGCCTGTATGTTATATCAAGTACGTAACAGCCAAAGCAAGCAATTAGACGAACAGGTAATGGGGCGAGTTCGCCGTAACCCTCGCTTACTTGATTTTGACACGCTGTCAGAAGAGGCACAGCAGTTGGCTATGACTGCTTGGGTTTGGGGTGTTGTTGACAGCACCAAATTCAATTATCGGCAAGTTGGCTTAAAACAAGGCACTTCTTTAATCACAGATGAGGTAAAGGTCAAAACAACCCGATTGAAAACACTATCCAACAAAAAAGATTTCGACTTGGAAGAGTTTTTAAGAACCCAGCTCAAAAAGCCGACAGACACAGATATATTCAAGCTTTACAGGTCGTTTAAGAATGCCGAAAATTCTGTGCAAAATATGGGTTGGACTTATGCTGACGGCGATTATTCAAAGTGGATATTTTTTTGTGAGCATATTGAAACGATTTCAAAGGAAAGCGATAAATACATATGCGATTATGAAAGCAGCATGGAAATAGTAACAGACGAACGAGAAGAAGAGGTCAATGTGTCTTTTCCTGTTTCTTCATATTATGTTAATGGCGGTTCGCACTACAACAATATTAGCGATTGGGTTTGGATACGCAACGACGGACATGACAAGTTTTCGTTTGATAGCGAGGCTGAACGAAATTGGGCTAGTATCTTGATGTCGCTATCAAATTCAAAACACAATGCCATAAAACAAGTTGATGTTGGCAAGAAAAACCCTAAAGCAGGACAACACACTATTAACGGAGTTGAATCCGAGTTGGTATTGCCTGAAGCAACATATCTTTGGGGCAAAAATTACTTGCCAAACTCGCTGATTAAGTTTGAATACTATATAGATACTGTTCATTCATCATATCCTGATTTCGTTATGAAAGACAGTTACGACCGCATTCATATATTTGAAGTTAAAAGTGTCAATAAATCCTCAAATGTAAATTTTAGTGAAAAGGAATACAACACAAAAATAATTCAACTTGAAGGGGCGTACAAAAGAGCATCAAAACTAACAAAACAAATCTTCTATTTGCCTGTGTTAGAGGGAGAAGATTGGAAAATCAAACAGTTTGTTGACGGCGAGTCGAAATCTATGGGGAAAGAAGAATTTATTGATTTTTGTAAAACACCACCAACAGGAGAGGAATGAACGAAATGGCAAACAAGAAACTAAGAGCCATACCTAAACACACACTTTGTTAGTCAAAACACAAACAGAACAGTCACACGAGAACAAGTCATTGCTCAAATAGAAAAAGGCAATTCAAGTTATTCTGATTATCATGTTGTTAGACCTACCAATAGGAAATCCTATGTTAGGTCTAATCCAGACGGTAAGACCAAAAAACAACCTTGAATAAGTCTGCGTTTTACCCCAACACACTTTGCCGTAGCACAACATCAAACATATCATTGTCACGGTTATTATATCTAAAGCAAAACTCATCCACATATTTCTGCATATATTTGACGGATATGTGGTGATAAATGCCGTACACAGCACGCTTTAGAATAGCCCAAAAGCTCTCGATATTGTTTGTGTGTATGTCACCGTCTGAAAAGGCTTTAGTATGGTCAATACGCAGGTGAATGAACTTGTTGGCGGTCAGTGGATTATACCCTCTGAACTCGTCTGTCATAATGGTGTTGTTGTTTTCTTGTTTTGATACAACACGGAGTATGTCAATTAACTGGTTAGCAGTTAGCTTTTGCCCCTTATCATTAGGCATAGCTACTCTTGCATAGACTTGTTTGGTTTCACGGTCAACAACACCAACCACAGGCGTTTTATTTGTGCCACGCCCGCGCTTATTAGCAGGAGCAGAGGGATTGTCATCGTTATCATCATCCTTATCGTTATTCTTGCCATTCTTCTTGCGTGGCTTGCCACCAACATATGTTTCGTCAATTTCAACTATAGTATCGAAAAATTCTGAGCTTTCAGCATTACCCATAGCAACACGAATTTGTTGAAGCATACGCCATGCAGTTTTATATGTCACGCCTATTTCACGCTGTAGTTGAAGTCCCGATACGCCTTTCCGTCCATTAAGGAGCAGATGAATAGCATACATCCATTTGCGAAGGTCTGTTGATGAATGCTCAAATATCGTGTTCTTGAACGGCGAGAACGTAGACTTGCAATCATTGCACGAAAACACCTTGGGTCGCTTGGTCTCTTGATATACACCGCCTATGCCCCCGCAGTGGTTGCATGACACCCCATTTGAATAACGGATAGTCAAATAGTGGTCAATTACTGCCTTTTCTGTGGGGAATTTCTTCATAAATTGCATGAATGTCATAGTAATACCTCGTTATCTATTGGTACTACTATTATATCATACTTTTTACACTATGTCAAGGTATAATTCCGAAACTATATATAATTTTTTCATAATAAAGTTCCTTTCTTCCCTATCTGGGATAAAGCATGTTTACGCTGTCGGTGTCAAATCGTGAGGGTGCTAATAATAGATTGTTAATATTAGGGTTATGGTTCATCACGGTTCCATGCTGTGCAAGACCAGTTCCTGTGGGATTATCTCTTAACCCAATCGCATGCCCTAACTCATGTATCATAACATGAGTTATCAAAGCATCTCTGCGTGGATTACTTCCGGTATTATACCACTCTATGTGGTGTGTTAAATTTGTTATAAGTCCAGAATTTATCGGATGTGTATATATCTCGTTCCGTTGATTGTTATATATAACCGTAGTCCAATCATTGTTTGCGGGAATTGGGATTTGATTAAATGCCGCAATAAAAGTTGCAACATTTGCACGACTTCTTAGAGGGTGTCTACACAAGATGAAAACGGCGAGATTTTGGCTGTTTTCATCTCGTGTAGACACCCTCTAGAGCGTTGATTCCATCGCTTGTGTTATGCAAAAATTCTAAAAGCACAGCATCAGAAGCATCCATTAGACTTTGCAATTCCATTAGCTCGCAGGGAGTTAAAACAATTAACCAATAATCGTCAACTGCATTATTTCTTGAGCCATTTGTGGTAGCAATAGCAAAGCCTGCGACTGAAACAAAACCTATCGCAATAATACTTGCTATTATAAAATTTTTTTAATTTTTTTCATCATTAAAATCTCCATTTTTAAGTTTTAATATGGTTTGGTTTTTACGTTTTTGTCTGAGATAGCACGCCACAAAAAATAGATTGCAACAACTGGCAATGCTCCGAAAAACATTATACTGTTTATGCCTGCATTTATTGCATGAAAGAACCCCAATGTCATAATTAAGGTATACGGAAAGGCAAATCTAAAACCCTTGGTTTCTCCTCCGCCGATATAATAAGTAAATAATAATGCCATGGTAAAAGCAATAGCAAGCACAACAAGAAAGAAAACAACAAATATAACAGCTGTTTTTTTCATGAAAGTTTCTCCTATATAATTATGTTAAACGGCACTATTATTTCAACCTCTGTAACAAAGGCTCTATGAATGCCCAGTGTACCACTGTAATGTTGCAAAACATACCATGCCGCAAAGTTGGGAAAAAAACCCAACACTTGAGATATTAACTGTGGCATACTATCGTAGCCTCCTGTAACATCGCTCTTCTCTGTACTGATTATATCGCATTTGAGATTTCTTGTCAACCCCTTTTTCATAAAAAGTTTTCATTTTTTGATATATTTAGACATAATTTTCGGATTTTGTTGGTGTTTGTATTCAATAAAATATCCAAAATGCTATTTTTCTGTATTTTTATTTCTCTATGATTGCGAGGGTGCTTTTGCCCGAAATTCAGAGGTATTTTGAGAGCGAGCAGGGCAAGCGGGAGTTTGAGGAGTGGCGGAAGGGGCGGGCTGGGAAGGGAGATGACGGAAATCAGTCTGCATAGGAGAAAACCATGACAACAATGCGGGGCAACCGCTCCGCTTACATAGATGACGATAACTACTAAAATAGTAGTTATGAAAAATGCAGAGCACCGAATTGGCACTCTGCATTTTGCGTAATCCTATATTGGTATGACAATACCAAACACATAGATGAAGTATGGGTTCGGATTACACTTGCTTGGCGGAGGATGGTGTAAATTGAACGACGGCGTGCATTGCCTGTCCGGTTGCCGAATGTCGTTAGCGGGCGGGCGTTGAGCCCCACCCCTACAGGCGCGGTGTAGGTTTTGCCCTTACGCCCTTGACCTTAACTCCACTTTCCACTCTTCACATTCCACACTCTTACCCTATCACTCCCCCGAACGCCACGCATTCCCCGTCAAAGAAAACCGCGCTCTGCCCCGGGGTGATTGGCCCGGTGGGCTGGGGGAAGGTCACGTGGGCGGTATCGCCGACAATTCGCACTTTTGTGGGGATAGGCGGAGATTTATAGCGGATTCGCACATCAAGCTCCCATTCCGTCGTTTGGTCAGAATCAGGCTTTGCCCACGCCTGAAAATTCAGTCCGGTCAGGGTCATTTCGGTGGTAAGCAGCTCCTCTTTCCGTCCAAGGGTGACACGGTTTGCGGCGGCATCAATCTGCGTCACATACAGCGGGTGCGCCGCGGCGATACCAAGCCCTTTACGCTGACCCACCGTGTAGTGGATAATCCCTTTGTGCTGCCCAAGAATACGCCCATCGGTGTCCACAAAATCGCCGACACCTTGCAAAAAGACTTTCTTTGCCCCTCCCTCGTTCATTTCTGCTTCGTCACCTTCTAAATGCGAGTGGCTTAACGCCTCCGCCGCATGGCGGTCAATATATGCCGCATAGTCGCCGTCCGGGATAAAGCAAATGTCCATGCTTTCCTCGGTGTCGGCAACCGAAAGTTGCTTCTCCTGTGCCGCACGGCGAAGCTCCGCCTTGATACTGTCCGACAGTGGCAGGTGCATCATGGCAAGCTGTTCCTGGGTCAGCGACCACAGCATATAGCTTTGATCTTTGCTGGCGTCACGGGCGCGGCGAACGGCGTATCGCCCGGTGGTGGGGTGCTTTGCAATGTTGGCGTAATGCCCTGTGACCACCTTGTCCAACCCATGCTCCTGTGCGGTACGACACAGGGCGGCGAACTTCACATGGCGGTTGCACACAACGCAGGGATTGGGGGTCTGCCCGCAGGTGTAGTTGTCGATGAAGTTTCGCTTGACGATTTTCGCAAAATCATCACGGCAGTCGATTATATGTAGCCGAATGCCCAGCTCGTCCGCCGACCGCTGTGCGGCTGTGGGGTCGCTGTGTTCGTGCATGAGGAGGTGAACGCCCTCCACGTGATGCCCCTCTGCAAGGAGCATTGCCGCCGCCGAGGTGCTGTCAAGCCCTCCGCTAATTCCAACGAGATATTTCATGGTGTGTCCTTTCGTGGGGGGGGCGTTGTCTTGTAGGGGCGGACGACCGAGGGGGGCGCCCGAAAACACCCGTCACTCACTTCGTTCGTGCCACCCTCTCTGAAAAAAGAGGGCTTGGGTGCGGTGCGCCCTTGACCTTTGCCCTCTTTTAGGGACGGGTGGATCCAACACAAGGCGGTTTTTGCCATGTGTTGGGGGCGGGGTGGCGTACCCCTTCCGCCCGGGTCAGAGGAATAAGGGCAGGTGCTGTGGGTGTTTTGACTTAAACTCCACTCTCCACCCTACACCCCTCACTCTTCAAACTCACTTAATTCCGCACCTACTCCTCGTCCGACTTCTTCCCATCCCAATTCTTGCTGACCATGTACACAATACCCCCAGTCATAATAGCAAGAGCAATAATAGTCACAATCATGACTATCCACTCACCAGCACCGCCACCATCGTTAGTATCGGTGGTTTGGTTGGTGTCAGCAGTAGTCGAGGCATCCGTGCTGTCATCCACTTCAGGTTGAGCTTGCCCCTCGTCGCCGACCGCGGGCATTTCGGGCATAAGCCCGTCTACCAACCCTTCTGTATCCATAAAAATTGGGTCAAAACAAGAAGGGCATGCCGAAACAGCAAAGGATAGAGATAAAACAAGAACTGTTAGAACTAAAATTGTTGTGATGATTTTTTTCATAATAAAAAAATCCTTTCGTTTGGTATAATACAAGCGTGACCGAAGAGTTCATCTCGGTTGCGCTTATTTTTGTTATAATGAGAAGGCAATGGACTGACGGTCCTTTCTGTGAACTAAGCGTTCGACAATTAAAGTGTCAGCCGCC
>Ga0209755_10000920_pt1 | contig 50067 bp, 42 predicted proteins | sample TergutCo191P1_FD_187301 | JGI IMG/M metagenome (GOLD analysis project Ga0209755, IMG submission 187301) | Cornitermes sp. P1 segment gut microbial communities from Petit-Saut dam, French Guiana - Co191P1 (SPAdes) (version 2) | ecosystem: Host-associated > Arthropoda: Insects > Digestive system...
AAGCGCAGACAATGACGTACAGCGGCAGCGACTCAGGCGGCAGCTATACTCTTACAATCACACAGGACCCGTCCAACAGAGCGTTTACGCCTAAGACGGGCGACGCTTATGCGCTGTCTTCAGGCGGCAAGGTGAGCAGCGGCACAGTTAAAAATTATTCCGCTGCCGCCATTGAGCTTATCGCCGCTATAGGATCGGCTGAGTTTACCGTAAATATCAGCAGCGCAGGCATAACAGGCTTTACAGGAGCCTCTTCCTTAAATTGGGACGACGGTACGCCAGCCTCGCTTCCTTCTTCAGTAACCCCCGGTAAAGGCGGTAATACCGCGGTAACTTTCAGCAGCGTAAGCGCCAACGGTAATGCCTCGCAGACAACAACGCAGTTAACGCTTACGTTCAGCGCGGCTGTTACCGGGCTTTCCGCATCAGACATCACCTTGTCAGGCATATCGGGTGTAACAAAAGGTACGCTTACTGGCTCAGGGCCGGCATACACGCTTTCCATCAGCGGTTTTACAGCAGGCGGTACTTTATCCGTAGCTGTAGCTAAAACAGGCTATAATATATCAGGTTCGCCCAAACAAACAACGATTTATTATTCTTCAACAAATAACCCCGAGCCCTCAGAGCCGACCGAACCTTCAGAACCGTCCGAACCCTCAGAGCCGACCCCCGGCCTCTCTTACACGCTGATTAACAGCAATACAGAGTATTCAGTTTCAAGAGGTACAGTAACCTCAGGAGCGGTGGTAATTGCCGCGGAGTATAACGGATTACCAGTAACCGCTATCGACGACGGTGCGTTCTATAACTCCGGCATTACCAGCATAACAATCCCGGACAGCGTTACTTCTATCGGAGAAGGTGCATTCAGTGGCTGCACCATCCTTTCGAGTATAACAACCCCTGAGAGTGTTACTTCTATCGGCGCTAATGCGTTTTATAACACCGCTATATGGAATAATACGCCTGATAACAGTATTGTATACGTTGATAAATGGGTCGTAGGTTATAAAGGGACACTTAGCAGTACAATTAGCTTGATGGCAGGAACTAAAGTTATCGGCATCAGCGCGTTCGCATATTGCAGCGACATTACAAGCGTAACAATCCCCTCTAGCGTTACTTCTATCGGCGATCGTGCGTTCTATAACTGCACCAGCCTTACAAGCGCGCTTACAATCCCTTCCAGCGTTACTTCTATCGGCAAAGAAGCGTTCAAGGGCTGTACCGGCCTTACAAGTGTAACAATCAACAGCATTATCGGTAGGCAAATGTTCGCCGACTGCAGCGGCCTTACAAGCGTAACAATCGGCAATAGCGTTACTACTATCGGCGATTATGCGTTCAATAACTGCAGCGGCCTTACCAGCGTAATAATCCCCAACAGCGTTATTTCTATCAGCCTTGGTGCATTCAATGGCTGCATCGGCCTTACAAGCGTAACATTCGCTGCCGGAAGCCAGCTGCAAAGCATCGATGATGAGGCGTTCTACTTCTGCTTTAACCTTGAAAGCATAACAATCCCCAACAGCGTTACTTCTATCGGCGATGCTGCGTTCTTAAACTGCAACAGCTTTACAAACGTAACAATACCCAATAACGTTACTTCTATCGGTTATATGGCGTTCGCATATTGCAGCGGCCTTACAAGCATAATAATCCCAAATAGCGTTACCTCTATCGGCGCTGCCGCGTTCTCCAGCTGCACCGGCCTTACAAGCGTAACAATAGGCTCTGGCGTTACTTCCATCGGCAATAGTGCGTTCTCTGGCTGTAGCGGCCTTACAAGCATAACAATCCCAAACAGCGTTACTTCTATCGGCGAAGAAGCGTTCAACTGCAACAACCTTACAAGCGTAACATTCCAGGGAACGATTGCCGCAGCTAATTTTAGCTCGAATAATTCTTTCCCCGAGTATTTACGAGATGCTTACCTTGCAGGCGGACCCGGAATCTACACACGGACTTCCATATACAGCCTAACCTGGACGAAGCAGCCGTAAGTATTAGAAAGATTTAAGCGCGTGTTCCGGCAGTTTCAGAACATGCGCTAAATGACTCAGAACATGTTCTAAAGAATCCAGAACATGTTCTAAAGAATCCAGAACATGTTCTAAAGAGTCCAGAACATGTTCTAAAGAGTCCAGAACATGTTCTAAAGAGTCCAGAACATGTTCTAAAGAGTCCAGAACATGTTCTAAAGGTTTCAGAACGTGTACTAAAGTGTTCAGAACAAGTTCCGGTATAGAAGGAGTTAATTATGTCAAATACACACAGAGATTATGTTCCGCAAAATCCAGCGCAGTTTCAGGCTTTTATGATAAGGCTGCTCCAGCATGCCGAGAATCAGGTGCAGGGTGATAAACCGGCATGGACAGGTATACCGTACAGCCGCTTGTCAACATTGATGGACAAGTACAGCATTTTCAGGCTGGCCAATGAACAGGCGCTGCTGACGCCGACTCCTGCCAATAACAACACCAGAAAAGAAGCGCAGGCCGAATGTACCCGCGAACTGCGCGGCTTTGTCAATCAGTTTCTGCGCTTTCCGCCCGTGACCAACTCCGACCGAATCGAAATGGGCATTCCTAACCACGACACCATACGCACAGATCATACTGTTGTAACTGAAGAAGTTGAGATTGTGCTGGCTGTAAATACCTTCCGCCAGATTCAGATTCAATTCAGGATAAAAGGAACCGACCACAGAGCGAAACCCGCAGGCTACGACGGCGCTGTCATTATCTGGGGAACCCTCGATTCTCCTCCCGCAGTTCACGACGAACTTAACCACCACACAATGGCCAGCCGTACGCCCTTCACCCTCCACTTTGACGAGACCGACAGAGGCAAAACAGTCTACGCCGCCGCCGCATGGCAGAATGAGCGCGGCATCCTCGGCGTCTGGTCTCCGATACTGTCCGCAGTAGTTCCGTAATAAGGTTATTACATTGAAATAAATAATAATCCCGACGCCTGAGTTTTTCATTCTTTATAACGGCAGCGAACCTTATCCAGATCATACGATGCTAAAACTATCAACAGCTTTCGAGAACATAGAAAGCCTTAAATTGTATCAAGACAGTCTCCCGCTTGAGTTAATCGTTCATGTGTACAATATCAATCAGGGCAGGAACTCTGAAATACTCAAAAAATGCAAAACGCTTGAAAGCTACAGCATATTCATTAACAAAATAAGGGAGCTAAATAAAGACATACCGCTTGATGAATCTGTAAAAGCTGCTGTAAAATACTGTATAGAGAATGATATTCTTAAGAGCTTTTTAAGAAACCACGGCTCGGAGGTAATAAATATGCTGAATGATGACATAACCGTTGATGAACTAGTAGCAATTAGAAGCAAGGAAGCCTGGGAAGACGGTAGAGAAAATGAAAGGTTTGTTATTGCCAGAAATCTTATAGCGAAAGGCTCTACCAAAGAATTTGTGTGTGATATTACCGGGCTTGCTATCGATGAAATTGAAAATATTACTGTCTAAACAGCCTGGCGTCCTGTTTTGAGTAAGACAGGACACCGGCGCCCTTACGGCGGTTTAACTTATTTCGCGCTGCACTTCAAACAGGAGCCGCTTTTCGTTTCCCGCTTCGTCTGTGTATTTAATTGAAAGGAGCGGCGCTGTATTGGTAAAGAGTTTCTTCCACCGCTTTGTTTCCTTTATTATCTGGGCTGATGTTATTTTTTCCTGAGGCAGAAATATTGTTTTCTCTTTGGGCTGGCCGCTGTCCGCGAAGCGCGTTAATAAATCGATCCAGCTGTTCTGCGGAAAATGATGGAAGCGCCATCCGCCCGATGTTTCTATTATAAGGCCCCATATGCCGCCCCATTTCTTTTCATCAAATTCATCCCAGCCTGAGATATACTTTCCCAAACCGCGTTTAATTACTTTTTCGCCTGTCTTCTCTTCGTATTCCCGCCAAAATGTATCGGCGGATTTTTCTTCTTTTTTAATCAGCATAAGAGATCGTCCTTGCGGCGATTACATCAATCCCGCTTCCGTTCCAGTCTGATATAATGACGTCCCCCGCTTTTACAGGCAGGGATACTTTCTTTTTATAGATATCGCATAACAGGGCGTTTATCTTTTCTTTCGGGCAGGCGGAAGATGTTTTTACAGGCACGCGCCTTACAGAGAGCGCAGCCTGTTCCTCCTGTACCGCTGCGGTTGCGGTTACAATCCGTTTGGGAGAGCGGATTTCTTCCTGCGCGTAAACTTCTCCGCGCGGACATCGGCTTCCTGTTACAGTTAAATTGCCAGAGCCGGACTCCTGTATTTCAAGAGAGCAGCCTATCGGACATATAATACAAGTCAGGTTTCGCACATTTACCTCTAATAAATAATAAACTCCAGAATTGAATCGGGGCTATAGTTTTTCCCTTCAAAATCTTTGGGGCCGAGTTTAAAGCTGATCATCTCAGGCGGCTGTACAAGCCTTTCTTTTTTGGTTTTTATAACCTGATTATCCAGTCTCACCTCAAGAACAGCGTCATTTTTTACAATCATTGAGCGCATGTAGACGGTGTTTTCTTTTTCAGGATCGGCGCTGGACGGATTCACATAACGCACATGAGAGCCCGCTTTTGTTTTTATCTGCAAAGAGGGACGTTCTCCCCTGAGCCAGGATGCGGCGTAACGTCCCGCGCGCCTGCTTTCTTCGCAAACCCAGTCAACAAGGTCGTGGACATGCAGCACATTGCCGCAGGCAAAGACTCCGTCCATGTTTGTCATTAAAAAGGAATCTACTAACGGGCCGTTTGTCGCGGTGTTTAGTTCGATGCCCGCCGCTCTTGACAGTTCGTTTTCGGGAATAAGGCCGACTGACAAAAGAACCGTGTCGCAGTCTATACGGAAACTTTTATCAGAAACAGGGACGCCGTTTTCAATCGGAGTGACTTCAATTCCCTGCACGCGGTCTTTTCCTAAAATATTTGTTGTCTGCGATGAAAGGTACAGCGGTATGTCAAAATCATTCAGGCACTGGACAATGTTACGCGTCAAGCCCGCGGGATACGGCATTATTTCCACAACGGCTTTCACCCTGCATCCGGCCCAGCTCATGCGCCGCGCCATAATTAAACCGATATCGCCTGAGCCGATTATGACAACTTCCTTTCCTGGAATATAGCCTTCAATGTTTACAAGGCGCTGCGCGAGACCTGCCGTATAAATGCCCGCCGGCCGAAAGCCCGGTATGCGGATGTTTCCGCGGTTTCTTTCACGGCAGCCCATCGCCAGGAGCACGGCGCGGCATGTAATCTGCATAATGCCCGATGGAGAGACGCAATAAAGCAGCGAATAATTCTGAACCCTGAATGAGGGTATGAGCGAATCCAAAGCTGACGGTTCAACGGCTGTAAACTGCGTAACGGTTGTGTTTAAGTAAACGGCGATCTTCGATTTTGCTGTGCGGTTTATAAAACGCTCCGCGAACTCAGGGCCTGTCAGCTCTTCCTTAAACTCGTGAAGACCGAATCCGTTGTGGATGCACTGCATTAGTATTCCGCCGAGGTGATCTTCCCTCTCTATAACCGCGCAGGAGAAACCTTCGGCGTCAAGCTCAAGAGCGGCGGCCATTCCCGCGGCTCCCCCTCCGATTACAACAGCGTCGTACGATATGCTGCGCACATCTGATATGCTGCGCATATCTTGAATCTCTGTCATAAACAGCCGCCATTCTGCAGTTCAGCGGTTAATTCCGGATACTCCGCCGCAAGCACCCGGCTTTCCGCTCCGTGTTTTGTAACTTCATCCCATGAAAGGTTTGCTTCCCTCATTATGATTTTTATTATCTTGTATGTGCAGAATCCTCCCTGACATCTCCCCATCTGCGCGCGTGTAAAATATTTTACTCCGTCCAATGTAGTGTGCCCGAGCCTTACCGCCTGCACGATTTCTGCTTCGCTTACATTTTCACAGCGGCAGACTATGTTTCCCCATGCCGGATCTTTTGCGATATAACTGTCATGTTCGTTAAGGCTCATCTCCCTGACCTTCGGATGATTTTCAACAATAGGATTCCAGCCTGGTTTTTCTGTCAGCTGTAGTCCCATATCCACAAGGATGTTTTTTACATATTCGGCGATTGCGGGAGAGGCCGTAAGTCCGGGGCTTTGAATGCCCGCTACCTGAACAAAGTTACGCGCTTTTTTTGACGCTTCAATATAAAAATCTTCGCCAAGGCAGGGACGCTGCCCGGCGAATGATGTTATCACGTCGTTCTCCCTTATAAACGGTATCATTTTCTTTCCGCTTACAAGTATCTGCTCAAGATGTTTTGCGGTAGTTGAAAAATTATTTTTATCTTCTGATTCATCGGCGGTAGGGCCGACAAGCACTGTACCTTCTACTGTAGGAATTACAAGCATTCCCTTTGATACCGCTGTCGGGACAGGAAAGACAACTCTTGACGGGCAAGCTTTTGTAAGCCTGTCCAGCAAATAGTACTCGCCCTTTCTCGCGCTTATTGTAAAATCTTCCGCGCAAAATATTTTTGATACCTCATCGGCGAAAAGGCCAGCGGCGTTTATCGCGTAACGGGCTCTTATTTCTCTTCCGTCTTTTGCGCGGATTCGCCAGTAACCGCCGCATTGATACGCTTCGCTCACTTTAAAATTGGTAAAAAGGCTGACTCCGTTTTTAAGCGCCGATTCCACAAGCGCGAATACAAAGCGGTACGGCTCAACTATTCCGCCGCCCGGCGCGTAAAGGCCGCCGACTACATCGTATGACAGCTTCGGTTCAAGTTCAAGAATTCTCTGGCGCGAGCAAAGTTCAATTCCAAGACAATCGTTCTGGACTCCCTGCAGATACAGGTGCTCAACAACTTTCATTTCATCATAATGGAGAGCGGCGACAATTATTCCGCATCTTTTAAACGGGAAATTTAACTCTCTCCTTAACTGATCGAACATCATGCCGCCCTGCATTTCAAGGCGCGATTTTAAATATTTTTTATTATGATGAAAGCCGCCGTGAATTATCCCGGAGTTTGCTTTTGATGTTCCGAAAGATACATCGCTGTCTTTTTCCAGAATCGCGGTTTTTACAGAATATGCCGAAAGGCGGCGCGCTATATTCGCTCCGGAAACACCGCACCCGATAACAGCAGCATCAAAAGCGGTCAGATTTGGATGATGTCCTAAATCCATATCGTAATCATATAGCCATATTTGCAATAATACCATATATTGTACTTATGGATGATGACAGAAAGAGACTGTTTATCTCAAAAAGAACAGGTTCAAGAGAACGGGAGAAACTTATTAAACTGGCTCTTGAGAATGAATGCAACACTCTGGTTTTCTCCCTGAGCGACAGATTTTTTAAAACAAAAAACGCTAAATATATTAAATTAATCAACCGCTATGATCTTCATGTTGAAGCCGGAGGGCGGGAATTTTCCTTATTGCTGCCGCCGAAACTTTTCTTTTTTCACCGCGGTTTATTCCGCATGGAACACGGCAGGCGGAAAATGAGACACCATTTTTGTCCGACAAATCCTGAAACCACCGCTCTGCTTTGTGAAAACGCAAAAGTATTAATTGGAAGAACAATTCATAAAGTGACAACTCCCCGCATATATCATATGCTGCCGGATGAAGGACATGAAAGCACATGGTGCGCGTGTCCCGCCTGCCGCGCGTTCAGACCCGCCGAACAGTACATTATCGCCGCAAATACATTCGCGGATGAGCTTGTTAAATTTGATCCGTATGCTCAGCTTGCATACATTGACTTTGATCCTGAACCGGACGCGGCCCGCATCAGACCGAGAAAAAATATGTTAAATTGTTATAAAACTACTTGACAGATTTTATTTTAAATTATAGATTGTACAATGACATAAGCTGCCGGATTATATGTACGCATATGATCAGGCAGATCGACCGCAATTACACCTTTAAGGAGGATGCACAATGATTAAAAGGGAACCCCGCTTAAACTAAAGCCTTAGGGCTTGCCTCCGGTTTGATTTAATTTATAAATAATTATTAACATAAATTATAATAATTTGCCTGAATTGATCAAATTTGCTCATAAAAATAAATCATATTGATATTATTCTATAACTTACCTGGTCACTTTTGTATTAATGTTTACATTGGTAATCAGACGGGCCTGCGTGAACCGGGCCTAAAAAATATTTAACGGAGAAATTATAATGACACTACCCTGGAAGGGCGGAAGAGTCTCATTGGTCGCCGCAGCTGCGGAAGACAGAAAATTAAGTTTCACATTATGCTGCATCGCAACGCTTGCAACAGTAGCGTTTTCATTGTTAAATCCTCAGATTATCCGGTATACAATAGACTCCGTAATAGGGTCCGCTCCGCTTGACGCTCCTGATTTTGTAATCCGCCTTGTTAATTTGCTCGGAGGGCTTGAACTGTTACATGCAAATATCTGGATTTGCGCCGCTGTAATTATCGCAGCCGCGTTAATGGCTGAACTTTTCAATCTTGTCCGTAATTATACAAGCCTTGAAATTGGAGAGACTGTCGCGTGGAGGCTGTGGAATACGCTTTATTCCCATATCCAGAAGCTGCCGTGGAACTGGCATGTCAGCTGTCAGACAGGAGACATTATACAAAGATCAACCACCGATGTTGATAATATAAGAGGATTTATACAATACAATTTAAGCGAACTTATGCGCACTGTCTGTGTGTTTGTAATCGCGGTTGTAATGATGTTTTCTATGGATGTCTTTATGTCGCTTGTCGCGCTGTCGCTTGTCCCCATCATCCTTGTTTTTTCAATACTCTATTTTCGCCGCGTCAGCAAAAACTTCTCCCGCGCGGATATCGCCGAAGGAAAAATGCAGGCTACCGCTCAGGAAAATTATACCGGAGTGCGTGTTGTCCGCGCCTTCGGCAGGGAATCATACGAGGTTAATAAATTCAGGGAGAGAACGCATGAACACGCCAGTATCTGGATCGATATAGGAAAAATGCTCGGCCTTTTCTGGGGAGCGGGCGACCTGTTAAGCGGTCTTCAGCTTGCGGTTGTAGTAGGAGCGGGCGTTTACCGCAGCGTTCAGGGAGATCTTACTCCGGGAACATTTCTGGCGTTTTACGCTTACTGTAACTGGATGATCTGGCCTGTCCGCCAGCTCGGGCGCATTTTATCCGATCTTTCAAAAACGCTTGTGGCAGCGAACAGGATCAGGGAAGTACTGGCAGAAGAGCCTGAAACCGATCCTGATGATGCGCTTTGTCCTGAAATAAAGGGAGAGATTCGCTTTGATCGCGTAACATTCGCGTACGGCGATAATGAACCTGTGTTGTGCGACATCTCATTCACGCTGAAGCCCGGAGAAACTCTCGCGATACTCGGAGGGACAGGATCAGGTAAATCATCGCTTGTTCATCTGTTAAGCCGCCTTTACGATCTGAAAGAAGGGAATGGAAACATTACCATAGACGGTATCGACATAAAACGTATTAACCGATCCCATTTGCGCCGCCATATCGGGCTTTGTCTCCAGGAGCCGTTTTTGTTTTCAAAAACAATACGGGAAAATATTTCAGCCGCGCACGGCGCTCTTGAGATGGAAGAATTGAAAAAAGTTTGCGATGTTGCGATGGTGCATGACACTATCGAAGGTTTCTCAGGCGGGTACAATACGGTCATCGGAGAGAGAGGCGTCACTCTTTCAGGTGGACAGAAACAGCGCGTAGCGATCGCACGTATGCTAGCCGGGAAAACACCTGTAATGATTTTTGACGACAGCCTTTCCGCTGTCGATACCGAAACTGACAAGCGGATCCGCCATGCGTTACGCCATCATGTAAAAGACGCGGCTGTGATCATCATTTCGCACAGAATATCAAGCCTTATGCAGGCTGATAAAATACTTGTATTAAGAAACGGCACGGTGGAAGATATAGGTTCCCACAGGGAACTTTTAACACGTGAAGGAACTTACCGCCGCATCTTCGACATGCAGGCTACAGGGCTTTCTGATAATTCGACAGAAACCATAAATAAGGAGGATAAATAATATGGCCGATTATGAACAAAGTTCATTGGAAGATATTGATTATAACAAACCAATGTCGATCAACATATGGAAAAAAATGTTTCCATTTATAAAGCCGGAAAAGAAAAATCTGATTACCTGCACAGGACTGATGTGTCTTGTCGCTATTATAGACATAACCTTTCCACTGCTTTTGGGTTTCGCTATCAGTAATAACATTCAGCCGCAGCGCGCTGACGGAGTGTGGTTTCTGCTTACTGCGACAGCATTGCTTGTAATATTCCAGGCGGTTAATGTGCATCTTTTTGTCTCTGTAGGAATAAAAGCGGAAGTGGGAATGTGCCGCGGACTTCGCAACGCTGTTTTTCTTCATCTGCAGAAACTAAGTCTTTCCTATTTCAACAAAACTCCTGTCGGTTATCTGATGGCGCGCACCAACTCGGACACAGGACGCATCGGGGATTTAATTGCGTGGGGTCTTATCGACTTTACATGGTCAGTTTTTTACTGCATCGGCGCGATAATCGCGATGTTTATCGTTCACTGGAAATTGGCGATCCTGGTCTGCGCGACAATTCCCGTGATGGCCCTCATTACATGGTTTTTCCAGAAACGGATTCTTACCGTAAACCGCGTTATACGCAAACTCAACTCAAAAATGACAGGCGCGATGAATGAAGGCATAGTAGGGTCAAGAACAGTGAAGGTTCTTGTCGCTGAAAAACAGAGTCTCGGCGAATATTCCGCCATTACCGATGAATACAGAAGCAACGCCATTCACATGGCGCGCCTTCGCTCGCTCTTTATTCCGCTGACTCTTTTTGTAGGCTCTCTCGCAACAGCCGCTGTTTTAAGTTACGGCGGTTATGAGATTATTTTCTTCGGCGCTGAATTGTCTGTTCTCGCGATCTTTTTACAGTACGCGGGAGGCTTTTTTTATCCCATTCAGAATATTGCGCGCATTATCACGGATATTGTTTCGATACAGGCGAATGTTGAGCGCGTCTCAAGTCTTCTTGAACAGGATCCGGGCATTACTGACAGCCAGGATGTTATAGAAAAATACGGTGATGAGTTCTCTCCAAAAAAAGAAAATTGGGAGACTGTCACAGGCGATGTGGAATTTCGTGATGTGACATTCTGTTATCCCGGATACAACAAGAAAGTGCTTGAAAATTTTAACCTGACAATTAAGTCGGGAACATATGCCGCCATTGTGGGAGAAACCGGAGCTGGTAAATCTACTTTGGTGAATCTTGTCTGCCGTTTCTTTGAGCCAACCAGCGGAGAGATTTTAATTGACGGAAAAGATTACCGCACAAGAAGCCAGCACTGGCTTCACAGCGCGTTCGGTTATGTGCTGCAAAGCCCCCATCTTTTTTCCGGCACGATTAGGGAGAATATCCGCTACGGACGTCTGGAAGCGACCGACGAAGAAGTTGAAAAAGCCGCGGCTGTCGTTCACGCGGATAAAATTATCGCGAAGATGGAAAAAGGCTTTGACACCGAAGCGGGAGAGGGAGGCGACAAACTTTCCACAGGGGAGAAACAGCTTATCTCCTTCGCGCGCGCGGTTCTCGCAGATCCGCGTATTTTTATCCTTGATGAAGCGACAAGCTCTGTCGATACAGAAATGGAAATGCTGCTGCAGGACGCGATTCACACACTTTTGGAAGGTCGCACCAGTTTTGTAATCGCTCACAGGCTTTCTACGATTCGCGGCGCGGATGTAATCCTTGTTATCGACGAAGGAAAAATCATTGAGAGGGGAACTCACGGCGAATTAATGAGTAAGAAGGGACACTATTTCAATCTTTATACGCAGCAGTTTGAAAAGGAGAAAGAAGAGGAGATGCTTAAGAGCGCGTGACGATTAATCAGCTGAAGCACTACGCTTAAACAGCGATTTTGGAACATGGATTAGCAATCCTGGAACAGTATAATTTATTTTATTACTTATACTGTTCTACAAGGAAGGTATTAATTGGATTACATTGAGATCCTGCAGGAAATGCTGCGGTACATTGACGCAAAAATCAAGGAAAAATTGAATGTTGAAAAACTTGCAGAGCGGGCAGGCTTTTCTCCATATCACTTTTGCAGGGTATTTCAATGGGAGGTCGGCTATTCAATAATGGAGTATGTAAGAAACAGACGGCTCTTTTTTGCAGCGTCTGAACTCACATCAGGAAGAAGAATAACCGATATAGCAGTTGATTATGGTTTTGAAACACATTCAGGGTTCTCTAAAGCGTTCCGCCGTTATTTCAGCAGCACTCCCGAAAAATACCGCGAACATGCCTCATTCAATGTTCCCAAACTGCCTGTCCTGAAAAAGACTAAACAATACGTTAATGGAGGTATTGTAATGGAACCAAAAATGGTTAAAAAAGAAGCTGTTAAGCTTGCAGGTTTTGAGATTAAAACAAGGTCAAAAGGCGGTGAAAATTACAAAGCAATTCCAAAATTCTGGCAGGATTATATGGCTGATGGAAGAATGGAAAAACTGCACGGTGAATCTTTCTTAAAAAGCCATACGGAGTACGGAGCATGTTTCCCTGAAAGTCCTGAAAACGGCGAGTTTGTGTATGTTATTGGAATTGAAGTAAAAGAAGGTGAAAAAATCCCTGACGGGTACTATGTCTGTACCATACCCGAGGCGTTGTATGCCGTATTTTCATCTCCTCCCGCTGACAAAGCAAATTTTTCATCTTCAATTCAAGGAACATGGAAATATATTTATTCGGAATGGTTTCCGAATTCAGGATACGAATTTGACAACGGCAAAGTCGACTTTGAATATTATGATGAACGCTGCATGGGTGAAACAGGAAATGTTTGTGATATATATATTCCTGTTGTAAAAAAAGCAGTGTAATGATATAGAGCGGCTTGTTATAACAGGCAGTTCTACGTTTATTAAAGAACAAATCCGGCAAGAAATGTTTGTACAGTTTGTATAGATATTTTTGAATCATTAAACAACAGGAGTGTGTAATGACAGACATAAAAACAGGTTCATCATTGCATTTCGGCGGTTATGATTGGCGCATTCTTGACTTAAAAACAACACAGTTTTGATTATAACGGATGATATTATAGAACAGCGTCCATAAATTATGTATATAAAAATATAACATGGGCTGACTGCTCATAGCGGCGGCTTCTGTCACTCGCCCGCGTGTTTAATTCCCAGTATATCAAGTTCTTTTTCATTAAGACCGACGCCGCGAAGCATTGCCCTGTTGCCTTTTAGACTTTCGATTGAGTTGATACCCATGCCGCCCATCATTTCCTTTATTTCATGCCGCCACGCGGTTATCAGATTAACAAGCCGTTTGTAGCCGATGTTAGGATTCAGACGTTTTGTTAATTCAGGGATTTGTGTCGCGATTCCCCAGTTGCATTTGCCGCCATGGCAGCTTCTGCACAGGTGGCAGCCAATGGCAAGAAGCGACGCTGTTCCAAGATAGACACAGTCCGCTCCCAATGCGACCGCTTTTACAATGTCCGCGCTTGAGTGTATGCTGCCGCCGACAACAAGCGACACATTGTCGCGGATTCCTTCGTCGCGCAGGCGCTTGTCTACGCTTGCAAGCGCAAGTTCAATGGGGATGCCGACATTGTCGCGTATGCGTGTTGGAGCCGCTCCAGTACCGCCGCGGAAACCGTCAATGGAAATGATGTCCGCTCCGCTTCGTGCAATACCGCTCGCAATGGCCGCGACATTGTGGACTGCGGCTATTTTTACAATTACAGGTTTTGTATATTCAACCGCTTCCTTTAGTGAGAAGACAAGCTGACGCAGGTCTTCTATGGAATAAATGTCATGATGGGGAGCGGGAGAAATCGCGTCAGTGCCTTCGGGGATCATTCTTGTGCGTGAAATGTCGTCTACTATTTTTTTACCGGGCAGATGTCCGCCTATACCCGGTTTTGCGCCCTGGCCCATTTTTATTTCAATTGCCGCGCCCGCTTTCAAATACTGAGGATGAACACCGAAGCGGCCGGATGCAACCTGTACAATCGTGTTCTTTCCGTAACGGTAAAAGTCTTCGTGCAGCCCGCCTTCGCCCGTGTTATAAAGGATACCGAGTTCTTCCGCCGCGCGCGCAAGGCTTTCGTGCGCGTTGTAGCTGATGGAGCCGTAACTCATCGCGGAGAACATCATGGGCATTGAAAGGGAAAGCTGCGGCGGAAGATTGTTTATCAGCCTTCCTTTTGCATCCCTTTCTATATGCTGCGGTCTGGCACCCAGCGAAACTTTTGTTTCCATCGGTTCGCGAAGCGGGTCGATAGAAGGATTTGTTACCTGCGAAGCATTAAGTAAAATCCTGTTAAAATAAACAGGGAAATCTTCAGGGTTACCCATACTGGAAAGCAGAACACCGCCTGATCCAGCCTGCCTGTAAATCTCATTTATGGTTTTACCGCTCCAGTTAATGTTCTCCTTATACGTATTGCCGCTCTTTATGATTTTAAGTGCGCGCGTTGGGCACAGCGAGACACAGCGGTGACAGTTAACGCATCTGGCGTCATCACAAACCATTTTATTTTCAATTTCAAGATATTCATGCGTCTCATTAGCGCATTGCCTCTCGCAGACGCGGCAGCGGATGCATTTGTCTGTATTGCGCGCAACTTCATACTCAGGATATATATAATTGATTGACATTATTCTCTCCTCTTTTTTCTCTGTTCTCAGACTGCTGCTTGCCGTTAATCACGGACATGAACAATAACCGGCTGCCCGCCTTTGGGAGCCCACACATTATCGAGGTTCGGTTCTATAATACGGATAGCCGCCTCTTCGCTTGCCATATAAACTGTGTCGTCTTTCTCGCCGATTACCATGCTGCGAAGTTTCAGCCTGTCATTCAGTGCCATGATTCCCCGTTCACCGGAACCGTTGTCAAAACCTACAAGTATCGAAAAAGGGCCCGTAATAAGCTGATCAGCGAACATTACGCGCAAATATTCATGCGTTTCCCTCTCTTCGGCGGGCATTCGTTCAATCGTCTGCCAGAAAGGCGCGGCGATAACAGAAGCAATCTCTTTAAAAGATAGCCCTGCCTTTCTGTGCAGGTAATCAATTATGTATGTGATAACTTCGGTATCCGTCTGAAGGGTACATTTGTAACCGTACATTTCGATAGCGCGGCGGTTCGCGTCATAGGAAGAAATCTCTCCGTTATGCACAACAGAATAATCAAGGAGGGCAAAAGGATGCGCGCCGCCCCACCAGCCTGGAGTGTTTGTCGGATAACGTCCATGCGCTGTAAAACACCAGCCTTCGTATTCATCCAGTTTGTAAAAACGGCCTACATCCTCAGGGAAACCGACTGCTTTGAAGCATCCCATGTTCTTGCCGCTTGAAAAAACATAGGCACCGTTTATTCTTGTATTGACTCGGAACACGCATCTTGCGGTAAACTCGCGCTCATCAAGCTGACTGTCCGCAATCTTTGTGGGAAGAGGAGTGACAAAGTAGCGCCAGATTAAAGGCTCGTCTGTAATCTCTTTAATTTTGCGAACCGGTATTTTTGAAAGATTTATTATATCAAAGTGTCTCTCAAGAAACTCCTCGCATTCCTTTTTTGCGGAAACCGAATCGTAAAATATATGCAGGGCGTAAAAATCCTTATACTCGGGATATATTCCGTAAGCCGCAAAACCGCCTCCTAATCCGTTCGAACGGTCATGCATCACGGAAATGGATTTAATAATGGTTTCGCCGCTTATGCGCTTTCCTAACCTGTTGATAATGCCGGAAATCGCGCAGCCGGAGGGGATTCTAACCTGACCTTCTCTCATATTTTCTCCTGGATTACTTAACCGTTACATAAATAAAAAGGCGTTCACCGTATAGCAAGAGGTAGGCTGACAGCACCCGCCGACCGTATTCCTGTTATTTAGTGAACACCCTTGTTCTGTATTATTTGTACCGGAAACAGGGATTTTGGTCAAGCCATGTTGTCACATTGAGGTCCATATCATTAAATACGCAATATTAAACATGGGATGAAATAGAGACATGTCTCTCTCATGCCTGTCACTTCGGCTATTCTTGCTAGGTTTTTACTTTATAATTATTATCTTAATGCTCCCTTGATATAAACACTATAATCATCTGCATCAAATTCATTTTCATTAAATTCATCAAAAGGACCTTGAACAAAAAAAATAAATTCGTTATTTGTGATTTTAATACGACCTATATCTCTTGTCCATGTTTCTTCATTATAAATTACTGTATTATAATAATTTGATAAATTGTTATAATTTCTAAGAGTATAAGTATTTAATTTATTATTTTCATATAATGTAATTGTGATAAAATCACGCCCTTGAACAATTATACATTTGTCAATTAAATATGATATTTCCAAAGGTCGCATTTCATACCAGGAAATATTGTAGGTCATAGATCCAAGATAAGCAGTATTAAAATATTGGCTGTATATAGCTGGTATTTGCTGTCTGTTACTTTCCTGTGTTACTGCCGCTCCTGTGTTATTAAATATATCGTGAACATTGAGACCTGGTGTTCTTAATTGATTTAATAAATGATTTGTAAAAAGGCCATTTCTACCAGTAGTACCATCAGATGCAACCGAACCAGCACTTGTTGAATATACAATGATACTATCAGCAGGCTGATTTGTTATTACTGAAAGTCCGCGATTCATACTACGACTCCAAGCAGAAGGGAAATCGCGGCAAGCATCTAAAACTATAATATTAAGTTCATTCCTTGCATCATTTAATTCTGCTAACATTGTCTGAACGGAAATTGATGTATCTCCTAGAAAATTTGCACTTGGTATATCAGCATTTGATGGTATTAAGTAATTAATACCATTATGTTGTAATCCATGTCCTGCATAATAAAAAAAGCCATAACTTTTTTGCGTCATTGAAAGACGATTTTTTAGTCGTATAATTCCGTCTGCCATTTGAGCACGATTTCCATCTATTATTATTTCTACTGTAAAACCTAATTCCTGTAATACTGTAGCCATGTCATTTGCATCATTTAGCGAATTTGTCAATCTACCAAAATTAGTATAATTCCCATTCCCTATAACTAGTGCATATTTTTGTTGAGAATAAGATAATGCTGCCATTAACATAAAAATAAATATAAAAAGTTTTTTCATATCCACCTCATATTTGTTATTATATTTTTATTATTATGTCAAGCATTTTTTGATAATTGTTATTTAACACCTGTAAAAATCTCGCTTAACTTGTTTTAGGCGACGTTTGAAATTTTATTATATTTCATATTCTATAATAAAATATCATTATTATGAATTGACAACTGCACAATTACACCCTCTTGTTTTTGCGTCATATAGAGCTTTATCAGCCTGATCATATAAAATCTGTTTATCATTTATAGTTCCACAAGGAGATATATGCACTCCAATGTTAACAGTAACATATGGAGCTATATCAGGATGTTCGTGTTCTATATTCAAATCCCGTACCATTTGATTAACTTTTGAAGCAATCTCCTTTGCATTGAGAGCATCTTTTTCAAACCATAACATTGCAAATTCCTCGCCGCCTATTCTTGAAACATAAATATTCATGCTTTCATTAAGGCTGCTGAAAGCCTTGCCTTTATTGCGCAGACATTCATCGGATGCCCATAATGGTCGTTATAACGCTTGAAAAAGTCTATGTCCATAATACTACAATCAATAGGCTTTACTAAAATGGTAATAACCATAAATATTGCCATTGCGCTTATCGTATGGAATAAAAAAAACATCGGTGAGATATTAAACCGAAATAAAGCGCATATCAGAATACCCATAAATGATACTGCGTATTTCCTTGGATTTGCTAAAACACCTAAATATGCGTGTACAAGGCGACAAAGGCGCAGAATGTGCATTTTTTGCGCGCCTTGTACAACAAGGCACACCAGGGCTTGACGCGTATGTCCATCAAGCCTTGACGCGTATGTCCATCAAGCCTTGACGCGTATGTCCGCCAAGCCTTGACGCGTATGTCCACCAAGCCTTGACGCGTATGTCCACCAAGCCTTGACGCGTATGTCCACCAAGCCTTGACGCAGGTTCTCGCCAGGCCAAGAAGAAAAAACCGCAGATAAACTCTGCTTTTAGCTAATAGCGCTATGGTTTTGGCGGTTTATTCTTTTCTTGATAAAAATTATTAATCACAAAGGCGTAAAAATTATTTTTTACCGGAGTAAAGGGTAAACTCCATTTTATCTTTATTTTGGGAAAGCATCATTAACCATAGATTTCTCTTTTTGGTAATTTCCTTGCTCTTGCGGCCGATATCCCGCATTTTCTCATAAACCTGCGAGCTGTTCTTTACTGACATCCATGTTTTATAATGATCACCCTGAAATATTTGCGCGGCTTTCTCGTCGACTTCCTTATCTATATGGGTTTCAAAAGCGTCAAGGAGAAGCTGATATTTTTCGGTGATTCCCTTAAGGTAGTCAAAAATCAGCCTATCAAATAACGGAACCTGCTCGCTGACTGAAACAAGATTATGCAGGTATTCTATGGCAAGATAATAATCTTCGTTAACGCAATATGCCTTCATTGCCTGACGACAAAGCTGCACATAAGAATCATTACTAATGGTCTGTATACCATAAACAGGCTGCATCGGAGTTATGGAAAACTTTGCCATGGTCTGCGCTGCTCTTGTAAGCAGTTCCATCAAATCCTGATATATACGAAGTTCCCATAAATTATCGCGAATGGAAGAAAAAAGCCTGGTAATGTCTTCCGCAAAATTCTCCTTATAGCGTTCTCTTTTATCAAAAACAACTTCGCATGTTGGAATCATTACTCCCTTAAATTCAATATGCCCTGTGTCAAAGAAATAGATTGAATTATTGTATGCCAGAATGCTTTTGCTTACCGCTTTTTCCTTCTCGTAATTCATCATAACCTGTTTAGCAACCATAATCCTCGATTCTTTGGGAGAAAGCTCGTTTGCTCTCGTTTGCAGCCTTGCGCCGGAGTTAAGAAGAAAACCAGCAAGATTGCCTCTCTCTGTAATGATTAAGGGACTTTGCGTATTGCCGCCCGTTATTCCACCTGTTATTTTGAAAACAGGCAGGTTTTCTGCATTACCGGTGCGTTTTGTCGAAATTGAAGAATCGCCTACAATATTTGTTTTTCCAAAATAGTCAATTATACAAAGAGTAACCATCAGAACATCTGTAGCGCTTGCGGCAACAACAACCATTTCATCTCCGCGTTCTCTCTGGCTTATAGCGCCGCACTGTGCGGAAATTCTTCTTATCTCATTTTCAATAGCCCAGTCCAATGTATGCATCATTGAAAGATTTTTTCTAGATTCCATGCAGAATTTGGTATAACCGTGAATATCAAGCATCGCAACATACAAGTTGGATATTTGAAGTGTTCTTTTTAGTTCACCAGCTTCAGGGAATTCTCTGTCAAAAATTACTGTCTCTTTCCAGAGTTTTTTATGTGTGTTTGGGCAAATATCGGAGAAAAAACCCCAGTTAAGGCGTTTTAAAAGCTGAAAAGCTTTCATAATTACAGGATGTGTCCATTTATCGCGTATGACCGGTGTTATTAGTTCTTTGAGTTTTGAAAAAGATGCTATATCCCCTGATATTACTTTATCATAGAGGAAAGAAAAAAACTCATGCTCTGTCATTCCGCTGTGGTATTCATCAATGTCTTTCACTAGTGCGATTATACCATATGCTAAAATAAAATAACAGTTAAGATGAATAATTTAATGTTGTTTATCTTGTCTTTATCGGGTATATTGATAGTAACTACAGGAGAAAAATGGGAGACGCTGTAATTCTAAACAACTCCGGCATCGCGTTAACAAAGGCAAATCGTCCCTTTGAAGCCATTGGAATGTTTCGCCAGGCTTTAATTGTGGAACCAGAGAATCCTTTGTTGTGGTTGAATCTAGGTATAGCCCAGCAAAAAACAGGCGAATACCCTGATGCAATAGAAAGTTTTAAAAAGTCCCTCGTCATTAATGACAAACTCACCGAAGCTTGGCATTCGATGGGGCTTATATATTATGAATTGAATGAACTTGAAATTGCAAAGCAATGTTATCTGTCAGCATTAAAAAGTATTGATAGTGATCCAAGGATATGGAATAATCTGGGTGTTGTTTATTTTAATCAAGGCAATTATGAAGAAGCCAGAAATTGTTTTGAAAGATCGATTAGCATGAGCCCTCAGTATTTTGATGCGCTTTATAATCTGTGCGATACATGCAGGGAACTCGGCGACTTACGCGCTGCATTAGAGTTTAAGCGCGTAATCTCCTGGTTGGAACCTAATTCACTAAAACCAATTGAAGATTCTTCTTCCAACATATAGAGAGCGAGAGAACAATTCTCCATGAAAGTGCTTTATGTAGGTGAAATTATCGGCAGGTCCGGCGTTTATACATTCAAGAAAGCCCTGAATGAATTGAGAACGTGTTACCCTTATGATTTTCTCATTGTCAACGCGGACGGCGCAACAAGCGGAAATGGCTTAGGCCGTTCGCATGCCGCCTACATTTTTAAAATGGGAGCAAATGCAATCACTCTTGGCGAGTGTTGTTTCTATAAAAAAGATCTGACAGAAAATATGGAGAAAACTCCTTATGTTCTGCGCCCAGAAAATTTAAGCCACGATGCACCTGGCAGCGGATCAAAAGTTTTTAAGATACACTCCTCATCAGGAAATGAAAAAATAGCAGTCGCAATCTTTATCGGGCAAAATGGATTTACACGTATTCATGCTTGCAATCCCTTTACTAACCTATCTGTGCTTCTTGAACATTTAAGAAAACAAACTCCGTATGTTATAGTTGATTTCCATGCTCAGGCAAGCGCAGAAAAAAAGACTTTCTTTTATGCCGCCGACGGTTTATGTTCCGCAGTGATTGGATCCCATAACAGAGTACAAACAACCGATGAAACAATTCTCCCATGCGGAACCGCCTGTATCAGCGATGCAGGAAGAACAGGCAGTTTTCAATCAGTTGGAGGTTGTGAGACAAACTCTCGAATCAGGGAATACTTAACGGGTATCCCTGATTGGACAAAAGACGCATGGGACGCTCTTGAATTACAGGGGGTATACATAGACATCGCAAAAGACGGCAAACCCCGCTCAATAGAACGTGTGAAAATCCCCGTCAGAAAAGACAACAATATTACGTGAAATTATTATAGTCAAATTAAAGCAGTTTTCCCAAAAACTGAAGTTCTGAGAGGAACTTCAGTTTAAATCCCTTCTTTGACGATTTCGATTTTTATTCCGTCGCTTTGATCCACTTCATTCTTGGGTGGAATTGTTACACGCAATATACCATTTTTATAGACCGCTTTAACTTCTTCCTGTGCGTATTTATCAAGCGGAACAAAGTATTTTTGCTTTTCAATATCCTTCATTTTTAGACGACGTTTAAAATACCGCACGTTCTCATTGCTGCAGTACCTTGCTGGATTTTCTTCACTATCTGATGTTGATGTATTCATTCTCGCGGTAAAAACCATATAATCTCCTTGAAAAGAGAGACCGATGTCTTTTTCATCAAAACCGGCAAGCGCGAATTCAAAAACTAAAGATTTATCAGAAGTCATAAAGACATTCATCGGAGGGTATGAATAATTTGGATAATAATCGGTATTTTCATCAAAGAATTGCTTGTCAAAAGGAAACGGCCCATTCCGTCTGAAACCGCCTTCCGGATCACGGTTGTTAAAATTCTTGTGGAAATGATCCTTAAACTCTTGGGCTGTTTCGAAAATTTCATCGAAAATATTACCCAAATCCATGTAATTTCTTGCGCTTTTCATAAAATACCCCTTTGCTTCAGAACCTACTGGTCCTAGAACGCTTATCGCCGTTCACAGCAGATCGAATCTTAAATTCTTAATTATTGAACCCCCATACGGGCGATTCTTGCAATTCCGTAAACAGAATTACGAGCACAACAACTCCTACCTATCAATATATATTTATATTCAGAAAAAGTCAACTTGTCATAAATAAAAGCTATATATACGAGAATTCACTATAATAGACTGTATTATTTTCCGATCCGACCGCACTGATCAAATCATCCGCTACATAGCAAGTTTGTGTTCTGTCAAGAAGGCCACTTTCAAAAAGACTGACCACAAGTGCACCTCCACAAGCATTTAATTTGCCGTTCAGTATAGCAGAGGTAAGAGCCGGAGCGTTCTTTTCGGTAAAAAGACGAATACATTCCTCAGCTAAAAGTAGCGCTGTATTCCGGTTTGCATCACAGGAAAGATTACATGAAACCACTATAAGGATTTCGTAAAGTATGGAGGTTACTACAGTTTTTAGAGCCTGTGCAAGGTCATAAATATACTGAGCTTTCGGCTGCCCCATTAGAATTGGTATAATTGATGCATCAGGAAAACAGTATTTAATAAATGGAAGAAGGATTTCTATTGAGTGTTCTGCCAGATGCGGAATATCATTAATTTCAAAATAATCTGAGTTATACTTAAGCTCTTCGGAAATCTCGCGATCTACCGGAATATTACCAATTGGGGTATAAAAAGAGTGTGAATTTGATAGAAAAAGCCCGTTTTCCCTTTTATCATGAATTGGTCCCATAAGGATAACATGTCTAATTTTTCTACTCCTGCCCATAGCTGAAGAAAAAGCCTCTGCAGCCAATGTTCCAGAATATTCCCACGCCCCATGAGGAGCAATAATCGCCTGTGCGCACCTACCTTTACCTTCTTCAAAACCAAAAGATTTTAAATAATCTAGGACATCCTCCTTGTCCTCAGGATAAAATAACCCAGCTCCCACGGGGCTTCGAATCCTTTTCTTTTGGACGAACACAGCTTCCATATACCTTAAATCTAGTGTCTGTCAGCGCCTGATGCAAGGAAAAAAGAGAAAAAATAGTTATAAATAAACTCTTTCTACAATCCGGGCAGCGTAATTAAGTGTTTTATTCGTCGGACCAATTCCACTTCTAACCCTGTCAAGTCCTGCATTGTATGCCATAGCTGTTTCCCAATAAATGGAATTTACCGGTTGCGGATTTCCTTTTTCGTTATGATGTCTCTGAAGCGATGTATATAACCATTTAATATGACGAACCGCAATATAAGTATTGTGGTACGGGTTTTTCCAGTCAAACTCACACAAATCATGCCAGTAATTCGGAATAAAATTTATCCATAAAAAATTCCCATTCAATTGCCACAGTCCGTAATCAGTTGAGCCATTATCATTTTGATTGCGGACTTCGAAAATCCATTCCTGCGGTACCGATTCATCAAATAATCTGAAAAACATTGGGTTTTCTTCACGAAGTAAAGAAATCGCAAAATGATAATTTATGCCAATTGTGTAACACTGTTCCTTTATATAGAGCTGAATATCTTTAGGATCAAACTCCATTACATTGGGCACACGCGCAACAACAGGAGGAACAGGCTTTTGAAGAGTTGCAGCAAATGAATAACCAGAATCTCCTATACTGCTTCCCCGTAATTGATCTGCGCTAATCGGAATATATTTTGAAAAAGAATTGGTTAAAACGACTATTAGAGCCAACAGAATAATTAAATTAAAACGCTTCATTAAACACCCCCTGAACATCCTTAGTAATTATCAGGGGCATCCTGCATTTTTGCAACTTTTTTTTAATAAAAAACACCAACATTGTTGATAAAAAACCAAAAAGAAAAACTAAGACAGCAGGGTGAAAACAACGCATAAAAACACCTAACTCTTTGCTATATAACGAGTTAAGTCAATTAATAAAATTAGCGGCTATAGGACTCGGACCTATGACCCAACGGATATGAGCCGTTTGCTCTACCAACTGAGCTAAGCCGCCGAATACGAGAATAACTGTATAAAAAACAAGTAAAAGTGTCAATCAGGCATTAAAATCTGATTTAGATTATCATTAGTCATTCTGTCTATAATTAGATTAACTTAAACTCTTTCGCCGCTTGGCATAATTCTCGATTCCAGCGAGGACCGTTCAGATATTGATGACGGGTTGTGACATCCTCTATCCTGCATGCTCTTCTTTGCAAGCGTTTAAAAGCCATACTGACAGCAGTACTCATATCCACAGAGCTTGCACCGAATCGTTCAAGTATTATATATTTGGCGAAAAAGTAAAAAGACTCCCACGGATCCATTTCGCACAATCTATCATCTCTCAGTATTTTTTGAATACACTGTATAGCGTCATCGTTATCGTTCGTTGGTTCTTTTGATAACTTACTTAAAGCAAGAGAATGAAACAATGAAACCATCCTGTTTTGGATTTCTCCGTGACCAAAATATAAATGTTCGCATTGGGTAAAACCGCTACGCCAGTCAGCTCGTTCAATATAAAGAAAACTTTCATCTTCAAACGGATTGACATAGGAAGAAGACAATTCAACCACTTTTTCATAATCTCCGCACAGGTATGCCCCTTCAATCTCAAACAAATCAATGTCATGATTAACAGATTTTATATTGGAAGCTTCTGGTCTTTGAAAATAATTTTTACAGCGGTAAATCCATGCGGACAGTAGATTTTCCTTTTCACCAAACATTCCGTCATAAGGTTCCTTGTTTATCTTATCAAAAACATCATAAGCTTCACGGTAACGCCCAAGTTCAAATTCAATCCTTCCCTGTAAAAAACAGGCTCTATCGGCCCAATCAGGGCTGCCTGCATCAAGTGCATATTTGATAGATTTTCCCACGAATTGCAAAGCCTTATAAATATCCCCGTATAGAAATTGCGCGGCAGCGGCGTAATAAGAAGATACCGCAAGCTCGTGGTAATTATCGTTTCTTTCAGCATTAGTAAGTGCAAACCCAAGATATTCGATTGTTTCGTTTATTCTCTGCCTGGAAAGACATACCAGCGAATAAAGGCGGTAGCTTTGCGGAAGACTGAAATTATTTTTTCCCTGCCCTAATAAAATAGCTTCTTTCGCTTTTGCCGTCGCCTTTTTATCATCATGTTGTCCAAGATAATAGGCGCAATGATTAACTATTATCTGAGAATTTAGAACAGGGTAAACATCAATATTACCTGCCATATTTATTAGAGCCGGATCATTAAACGCACTTTCAATAATGTTCTGCTCTCCTGTATACAATGTTATTGATGTTTTATATATCTGGCGTATAACATCAGCTTTTTCCGGTACCAGATAATCCAGATCCCCGTCATTCATTGCTGTATTTAAAGCCGCCACAGTATTATTAACAATATCTGAGGATAATGTTTTAAGAAGCAGAATATCATCAATTTTTTTTGTACCTGTGAGCCTGTGATCCTTCAGTTCGATACTGCCAGATCCACCGGAAGTATCCGGATGTTTCACATTATTAAGCTTACAGGTGATACCGGCAGAATTATTCTCTGCGTCAGACTGTTCATTTACTGCCGGTTTATCAATAACAGGATCCTGCTGAAATTCAAGAGCATGGATGATTGAAAGAAGCCGGTAACAGGGATTTATATTCCGCTTTTTTGCCCAGTCAAGAAGCCGTTCGCATACAAGCGTTTTAACCCTGTCTGTATTGACTTCCAGAATCTGACGGACATGTTCCGTATAGTGTAATTTTAAAAGACGGGGTTCGTGTATTTTATCAATAATGTCTAATGTATGAAGAATGGAAAAAGCCCTTGAAATCATTTCAGGGTTCTTTTTATCCTCTTCAAATAATTGTTGAAAGAATTCAGGTGAGAAATAACGGCTGAAAAGCGAGAGCGCATAGATTATTTCCCATAAATCATTTGAAAGCGGCGGATAATGTATCGAATCTGTTTTTGTGTTCTTTATCTTTTTAATAGTGTCGAAAACGCTGTCGCATTGCTTTAATAAAACAGTTGATATACCGGCATCTCCTGTTCCAAGCAGTTGCAGCTTATTATACCCCTGATTTATTTCCGTTAACACTTCAAGCAGCAGATTGATAATACTTTTTTCTGCAAGATGGACATTCTCCAGCATTAGAACAGGTGTTTTCTTTTTCTTAATGGCAGCATTATTATAGAATTTCAATACAAGCAATAAAAACTTCTTTGCGCATCTCTTGACATAATCCGAGATTTCATCACGTATACGCTCACGATAAAGAAAATCCCAAAGTGTGTCTATTTCTTCGGTTGAAATGCTGCCCGCGATTGAACGAATACTGAGCGACCAAATATCAACAACAGCGCCAAGGCCTATACTCTCAAAACAGATTGATAATGCCGGGAAGTTTCCGTTTATTTTACTAACGTATTTATAAAGGCCGCCTCTTATCTGCCAATACGAAGGTCCCAGAATTAAGACATTTTTACTCTTCTCCTGCTCATAAATCTTAATTATCTCATTCTGATAATTCAATTCGTTCTTTCCGGACAACTTAAATGTTTTTAATTCTTTTACTTTATAGAGATTACCGTTTGAATATTTTCGTTTCTTAATTTTTTTTATCCACTCGGAAGGCTCCTCAAAGGAAGCGTATGGCATGAGTTTTCTTGCGGCCTTGTCATCAACGAAAACACCGCTGTAGCTGGATAAGAAACGGCAAAGGAATTCTGGAGAGTCCGGATATTTAACGCTTATCACAAGCGAGTAACCGAATAATTCCTTTGACACCTCTATGTTTTTCTTTAAACCTTCGATCATGATGTACATGTCAAGCCAAAAGCCGATTGTATCTTCATTAAACACAGCGGAAATAACGAACCTGTCACCTGTTATCTTTCCGCCCGCGTTTGTAATTGCACTTGCAAGCGATTCATCAATCTGGCGGACAATATCAGTGCGGGTTTTCCGCAATTGGGACTTGAATTTAAGGAAAAAGAAAAGATTAACCATATTTTCATATTATCGGCAAATATTAACCGGTAATTAAAAAACAGGAGTGCGCAGCGGAAAAAAGGAACTATTTACCAAAACACCGCGGAAATCAATTCTTAACCATTGCTCCATACTACTTAGTTAAGTTCAATTTTAAATAAAAATACGAAAAGCTTCCATAAATACATAGCTTATCAGGCCAGGATGGTCACGCTTAGATTAAGACAGTCTGATGACTTTGTTATATAATAAACACATGAGCCTTAATGAAACACCATCGGCGAACCGAATCCACATAGCGTTTTTCGGGCGCAGAAACGCAGGAAAATCCTCCCTTGTAAACGCTGTCACAGGGCAAAATCTGGCTCTTGTAAGCGAAGTTAAGGGAACGACAACGGATCCGGTTTATAAAGCGATGGAACTGCTTCCCCTTGGTCCTGTTGTAATAATTGACACTCCGGGTTTTGACGATGAAGGCAGCCTTGGCGAAATGCGGGTAGAAAGAGCAAAAAAAGTTTTAAACAAGACAGATGCCGCGGTTCTTGTACTAGATGGGGAAAGCGCCTTTGAGGTCAAATTCGACTCTGAACGTGAATTAATCAATCTTTTTGAATCTAAGGGGATACCGTTTTTAACAGTATTGAATAAGTATGACTTAATGGAAAGAGATCAAGAGTCAGAGATTAGAGACTGGAATGAGCGGTTAGAAAGCGATGAAAAAAAATACTGCGAAAAGATTGAAAAATTAATATCAAATAACGAACAGCATACGGCGATCCCTCATTTCCCGTCTTTAATCGCTGTAAGCGCAAAAAAAGGATTAAATATAAATCTGTTAAAGGAAAAAATCGCAGAAATAGCGAATACAGGCGAACCGCGGCAAAAACTCGCCGCGGATTTAATAAAACCCAATGATTTTGTGATTCTTGTCATACCGATTGATAAGGCGGCGCCAAAGGGAAGACTGATTCTCCCGCAGCAGCAGATGATCCGCGATATACTTGAAGCGGGCGGAAATGCAATCTCTGTCAGGGAAAGCGAACTTGAAAAAACATTTGAAAATATTGGAAAAAAACCCGCTCTTGTTATCACAGACAGCCAGGTGTTTAAAGAGGTTTCCGCTTTAGTTCCACAGGATATCCCGCTCACATCTTTTTCGATACTGTTCGCCCGGTATAAAGGCTTTCTGGAAACCGCTGTTACAGGCGTAAAAAAACTTGACAGCCTTGAAGACGGCGATAAAATCCTAATTTGCGAAGGCTGTACTCATCACCGCCAGTGCGATGATATAGGAACGGTGAAAATACCGCGCTTGATCAGGGGTTATTCCAATAAAGAACCTGAGTTTATATTTTGTTCAGGCGGCGATTACCCGGAAAACCTGTCGGAGTATAAGTTGATTATTCACTGCGGTTCGTGTATGCTGAACGAGCGCGAAATGCATTATCGCCGGAACCTTGCGAATGAGCAAAATATTCCATTTACCAATTACGGTATTACTATCGCTCATATTCAGGGAATTCTTAAACGCAGTATTGCAATGTTAAATTAATACAACAGGAGAAACTGCTTACTGCAGAAAAAAATAAAATATAATGACAAAGAATCTCACTTCCGGAAATCCGTTAAAACTTATACTGTCTTTCGCGATTCCTCTTTATATCGGTAATTTATTTCAGCAGTCATATAACATTGTAGATACGTTTATTGTAGGACATACACTTGGGATTGACGCGTTAGCGGCGGTAGGCTCAACAGGAAGTTTGAATTTTCTGATACTCGGTTTTATCGGAGGATTTGGAATTGGAGCGGCGGTTATTACTTCACAGCGTTTTGGAGCCGGCGATTATGAAGGAGTTAGAAAAAGTTTCACCGCGACCATCATTATAAGCATCGGCCTTGCCTTTGTAATGACGATCATAAGCGCGCTGTGCGCAATGCCGCTTTTATTGTTTCTCCAGACACCTGAGGAAATTCTTAAAGACGCGTATTATTATATTATTATTGTTTTTTGGGGAATTCCGACAGCGCTGTTATTTAACCTTGCCGCGAATATTATGCGCGCTGTCGGGGACAGCCGCACTCCGCTTTATTTTCTCGCGGTTGCCTTTGCGCTGAAAATTATATTAAATCTTGTTAACATTTTAATTTTTAAAATGGGCACAGGCGGCGCAGCATTGGCAACAGTAATCGCGCAGCTTGTCTCAGGGCTTTCATGTATTTTGTTTATAAAAAAGAAGATGCCCGTCCTTAATATTACAGCAAAAGACTGGCGCATTGATTTTACGGAAGTATCAAGGCATTTAAAACTTGCTTTACCTGTCGCGTTTCAGAACAGCATAATCGCGATTGGTTCGATAACCGTAACTTACGCGTTAAACCGGCTTGGAACCGCCGCGGTCGCGGCATATTCTGCGGCGTCAAGAATTGATATACTTGCATACCTTATACTTTTTTCCTTCGGCGGAGCAATGACAACATACGCCGCGCAAAATTACGGCGCGCGTAAATATGATCGTATCCGCAAAGGCATTTTACATATTTCAATTGTCGCCATAATCTACAGCATTGCAATCGCGCTTGTCATTTATTTTACAGGAAATTTTTTCCCGGCCATATTTCTGGGATGGGAATCGCCGCAAACGCTTTCCATGGCGCGCAATTATTTAATTATCTGCAGCTCATTCTACATTTTTCTTTCAATGCTTTTTATAATAAGACAGTCTCTTGTCGGAATAGGCGACAGCGTTACTCCGACAATAGCGGGCATAATGGAACTTGTAATGCGAATATTTGCCGCGATAATTCTCGGAAACGCGTTCGGCTTTATCGGCATCTGCTTTTCAAATCCGCTTGCGTGGGCAGGCGCTTTTATTCCGCTGATAATCGCGTTTTTTATCCGCATGAAAAAACTTTTAAAACAGGATTTTCAGGAGACATCAGGATGACAAATTATTCCTTATAATATAAAATAATTTGATGGAAAATAATTTTATAAATCAAAAATACATCGAAGATCTGCTTGAAAACGCGAAATTCGCGGATGATTCTGATATAAATTTATCGCTTGATAAAGCCGAAGAAGGAAAAATTCTGTCCCACAGCGAGATTGCGGCGTTACTTGCAACCAAAAACCCTGAACATGCCGGAAGAATATTTGATATAGCCGGAAAAATAAAAAAAAGAATCTATGGAAACAGGATTGTAATATTCGCGCCGTTATATGTCAGTGATTTCTGCGTAAACCGCTGCGCGTATTGCAGCTTTAAATGCATTCGCAATTTCGAAAGAAAAAGATTAACAATGGATGAACTGCGCGAAGAAGTTAAGATTCTTGAATCTATGGGACACAAAAGGCTCGCCCTTGAAGCGGGCGAATCGGATGAGCAATGTTCAATTGATTATATAATGGAATGTGTAAAAACAATTTATGACATGAAATTTAAAAACGGAGAAATAAGGCGCGTCAATGTAAATATCGCGGCAACTACGACAGAAAATTACCGCAAGTTAAAAAGCGCAGGGATTGGCACATACATTCTCTTTCAAGAAACATATAATGAACAGGTTTATAACAGCGTTCATCCTGCAGGGCCGAAAAAAGATTTTATCTGGCACCTAAACGCATTCGATCGCGCGCAGGACGCAGGCATTGACGATGTCGGTGGAGGCGTTCTTTTCGGCCTTTCCAATCCTGACTTTGACGTAATGGGTCTTTTGCTTCATAACGAACATCTGGAAAAAAAATACAAAACCGGCTTTCACACAATTTCCGTACCGCGTCTTTGCCCCGCCGATGGAATGGATATAAGCGATTTTCCCAATCTTGTTGATGACGCTGCCTTCGCGAAAATTACCGCTGTTATCCGAATCGCGGTTCCATTTACAGGAATGATTCTCTCCACAAGGGAAAATCATGATATGCGGAAAAAACTTTTGCAATTGGGAATATCTCAAATAAGCGCAGGCTCCAGTACAGAAGTCGGCGGATACGCTAAAAAACAGCGAAATGAGAAAACAAATCCGCAATTTCTGGTAAACGATGAAAGAAGCGCGGTATCAATTATTACAGAACTTATGGATGACGGATTTATTCCGAGTTTCTGTACCGCCTGCTACCGCGGAGGAAGAACAGGAGATCGCTTTATGTCGCTTGCGAAATCCGGAGAAATCGGGAATGTCTGCCTCCCCAACGCGCTTATGACTCTTTGCGAGTATTCAATGGATTACGAAAACAATGCTTTCAGGGAAAAGAGCGCCGCGATTATCGAAAATGAAATCCCTCATATCGCAAATGACGCGATTCGGCAAAAAACAACAGAGAGCATAAAAAAAATCCGTTCAGGCGCAGGAAGGGATTTTTATATATGATCGATTATCGCCTAACCGAGGCTTCACATAAAAAACTAACAATAAACTAACCATAAATTAACTGGTACATTCATTAATTTTCCGGTATAATCGAAAATTCATGGAGAATATATGACATTTAACCGGATTTTATGTTCAGCGCTTTTTACGGTTCTAATCCTGTTCCCGGCATGTAAAAATAACAGAAACATTGAAAGCACGGCGGAAATACGTTTTGGATTCACAACAGAACCTGCTACTTTGGATCCGTTAAACCCCGCAAGCACCGCTGACGGCAGAAGCATCCTGTTTAATGTTTTTGAAGGCCTTGTTAAACCAAATACTGACGGTACATTAATGCCGTGCATCGCCGAATCCTGGACAATTGAACAGGAAGGGCTCATTTATAATTTTACGCTCAGGGATAATATTTTTTTTCATGACGGCTCACAGCTTGCGCCCTCCGATGTAAAATTCAGTCTTGACACCGCAGCAGCAGCGGGTTTCAGCGGTCTTGATAATATTCAGGAAGTGCGGATACAGAAAGAAAATGAAATAAGCGTGATTTTAAAATTGAAGGATCCTGATTTTCTTCCTTTTTTAACAATCGGAATGGTAAAAGCCCTGAATACGGACCGCGAAAAAAATGTTATCGGTACAGGGCCGTTTTCCGTCGAAAGTTATACGCCGCAAAGGAATCTTGTTCTGTTAAAATTTGATAATTACTGGCAGGACAATTTGCCTCATCTTGATAAAGTAACGATAGCTTTTTTCGCGAACTTCGACTCGCTTATGGTAGCGCTTCGCGGCGGCAGCATCGACGGAGCTTTTATAACAGGCGCGATGGCCGCTCAGCTTGACTCAGGCCAGTTTGATCTTTTTCATAATACTTCCGCCGCGGTTCAGCTGATGGCGCTTAACAACGGAGCGGCTCCTTTTAATGATATGCGCGTGCGCCTTGCCATTAATTACGGCATTGACGTTCAGGGGATAATAGACGCGGCATTTTTCGGCCTTGGCGTTCCGTCAGGCAGTCCCATTATTCCTGGGTTGTCCGTGTATTATGAAGATCAGTCATACTATTACAATCCCGAACTGGCAAGAGCGCTGCTTGCACAAGCCGGTTATAACAATGAAAATAAACTTTCACTTGAAATTACAGTTCCGTCAAACTATACAATGCATGTTGATACGGCACAGGTAATCGTAAGCCAGCTTGAAAAAATCGGAGTTAACGCGGAAATCAGACTAGTTGACTGGTCAACATGGAGAGCCGATGTCTATTTGGCGCGTAATTATCAGGCGACGGTCATTTCGCTTGACAGCCCGACTGTTTCAGCGAGGAGTTTTCTCGCGCGTTACAATTCAAACAGCTCAAGCAATTTCATTAATTTTAAAAACGCGGAGTATGACAGGGTTTATGGCGCGGTTTTAACAGAAACCGACAGCGCACAGCGTATCTCTTTATATAAACAGGCGCAAAGGATCATCGCGGAAAACGCGGCAAGCGTTTATATACAGGATATTTATTATTATATAGTTTTCAGAAGCGGCACATTCACAGGAGTAAAAAATTATCCGTTATATGTTTTTGATTTTGCGGAAATTTACAGGAAAGCCAATAATTGAACTTTATATTGAAAAAAGTTTTGCTCGCCTTTCTTACGCTGTTTCTTGTTTCAGCGCTTTGTTTTTTAATTTTCAGCGTTATCCGCGGAGATCCCGCAAGCGCAATAAGCGGAATGGACATTACCCATGAACAACTGCAAATTATACGCGGAGAAATGGGGCTTGACCGCAATGTTTTTGTCCGCTACATCGACTGGCTTTTTAATTTTATTTCAGGTAATCCGGGTAGCTCTTTTTATTTCCGCGGGGAAGCGATTTCTTCCCTGATAGCGCAGAGGCTTCCTGTAACAATATCGCTTGCCTCCCTTTCTCTTTTATTAATAATTATAATTTCATTTACAGTCTCATTAATGACAGTTAAACGCGAAGGAAGCATTACAGATAACATTGTTAATTTTTTTACCGCGGCCGGAATAAGCGCTCCGGGGTTTTTTATGGGACTTCTTTTTATCTTTATCTTTGGTTTTATTTTTAAATTATTTATACCGGGCGAATTCATTAATTATAATGAAAGCGTTTCAGGTTTTATCGCGGGCCTTATTCCCGCAGCCCTTGCAATCGCAATTCCAAATTCCGCCGTTTTAATTAAATTTTTAAGAGGCTCCCTTTTTGCCGAACTGCAAAGCGATTATGTAAGAACGGCAAAAAGCAAGGGAGCGTCAGGTCTTTATATACTTATGCGCCATGTTTTAAAAAACGCCTGTCTGCCTGCCGTAACCATGCTTGGCATGATAATCGCCGAAGTTTTCTCAGGAAGCATCATAATTGAGCAGGTTTTCTCCATTCACGGAATGGGGCGTCTTTTAATTACCGCGATTAGCTCAAGAGATTATCCCCTGATTCAGGCATTGATGGTCTACATCGCCTTTCTTGTAGTCTGCGCAAACACACTGGCTGACATTGTCATTTCATTTATCGATCCAAGAATTATGCTGACAAGGAAAGTCCGATGAAACTTAACAGGCAGCTTGTTACGGGATCTGTAATTGGAATCATTATTGTCACAATGTCTTTAGTCAGTATTTTCTGGACTCCGTATGATCAAAACTTAATAGACATATCAATTCGCCTTCTTCCTCCGCAGGCAAATCACATTTTGGGAACAGACAATTTCGGAAGGGATATTTTTTCGCGGGTTATGGCAGGCGGAAGAAACTCCCTGCTTCTGGCGTTATGCACTGTCGCCGGAGCCGCCGCCGCCGGATGCATACTCGGCCTTTTTGCAGGCTACCTTGGAGGAATAACAGGCGGAATAATAATGAGGGTTATAGATACTTTAAGTTCATTTCCGGGAATAGTGCTTGCGCTTTTGTTTGTCGCTGTTTTGGATAACAGCCAATTCAGCCTGCTGCTTGCCCTTTTAATTCTTTTTATACCGAGCTACACGCGAATTATGCGTACAGGAGCCATGCAGTATAAAAACGCCGTTTTTGTTCAGGCGGAAAAACTTCTGGGAGCGGGATTTATTCGCATAACATTTATCCATATTCTTCCCAATCTCGCGCCGTCCCTTTTATCAGCGTCCGTTCTTGGACTTTCAAACGCAATTCTCGCGGAGTCCGCAATGAGCTATCTTGGAATGGGAATCCAGCCTCCGCATCCTTCATGGGGACGTATGTTATTTGAATCGCAGGCATGGTTTTTTACGGCTCCCTGGTGCGCTCTTTCTCCCGGAATCTTTATAATGCTGACTGTTCTTTCATTTCACCTTACAGGAGAAGGGCTTCGCCGAAGTTTTGGAATATTGCCGGAAAAATCATCATGGCACAGCGCCTGTGATATACATAAACAGAATATTCCAAAACCAAAAAATAAAAACCAAAACAACGAAGGCTCATGTCTTACTGTGCGCGATTTAACCGCCGCTGTAAGAAAAAATGATAAAATATTTAATATTCTGGAAAAAGTCAGTTTTAAAATTGATGAAGGTGAAATTCTCGGTATTGCAGGTGAATCAGGCTGCGGAAAAAGCATGACGGCCCTTTGCATCGCGAACCTTCTTCCCGAAGCGGTTAAAATCACGGAAGGCGAAATAAATTTTCACAACCGCAGTCTGACAGCGTTAGGTGAAGAGGAAATGAACGGCATAAGGGGAAATGAAATCTCTTTTATCTTTCAGGATGTAAGGCTCGCTCTTAATCCCCTGATGAAAGCAGGCGATCAGATTAAGGAAATGCTGGAAATAAACAGGAAAGATGATCGAAAAAATGATAAAAGGATACAAAACGCGAAAAACAGGGAAACTGTGCTGGAATTGCTTTCATCGCTGGGTTTTGGCAATCCTTTAAGCGTCTATAACGCCTATCCTCATCAGCTGTCGGGAGGAATGTGCCAGAGAATAATAACAGCCATGTCGATTATAAAAGGACCGAAGCTTCTGTTAGCTGACGAGATGTCAAGTTCGCTTGACGAAGACAGCCAGAGGCGCTGCCTTTCTTTGCTTCTGGAAATGAACCGCGTTAATAAAATGACATTATTAATTATTTCACATGATCTTTCGATAATACATGATTATTGCGGCCGCTTCCTTGTCATGTATGCTGGAAGAATAGCGGAAGAAGGCCCTTCACAATTACTCTACTCTCCCCTACACCCATACACAAAAGCACTTGTAAACGCAATTCCCAATAAAGACAAACGCGGTAAAAATCTTGAAAACATTCCCGGGAAAGCTCCGTCAGTGGAAGATCGCCCGTCAGGCTGCCCGTTTTCACCGCGCTGCCCAAGGGCGCAGGACATTTGCACGCGGGCTTTCCCGCCATTAAAAGAAATTGATAACAGAAAAGTTTATTGCTATTTTCCTGAGACTGCGTAAAAATATTTTTGCCGGGGTCTATCCTGCGGCAATTATCAATGTTTTTTATTTTGCGCTGTTTTAAGACGCGCTGTCGCGCGTGCAATCGCGGTGCGGGTGCGCAGGTATTCGGTATGCGATAAGCTTCCGCGCAAACGTTCCTCAGCGCGCTGCAGAGCTTTTTTGGAACGCTGCACGTCAATATCTTCATCCCATTCCGCTGTGTCTGTAAAAAATTCAATTCCTGAAGAAGACACATCCATGACTCCCTGCCCCAGAGCCGCGTTTCGCCATACTCCGTTTTCCTCAATCTTTAAAAGACTGTCCGAAACTACCGCGATGCTTGGCATATGACCGGCCATTATACCCATTTCACCTTCCGGAGTTTCCGTAATAATTTGCGAAACCTCGCCTTTAAATAAAACTTTCTCGGGAGTTAGAATTGAGAGCTTAATATTTTTTTGCATCTTCGTATACATCCTCAATTGTGCCTTTCATATAGAAACAATCCTCCGGAATGTTATCGCATTTTCCGTCGAGTATTTCTTTAAAGGAACTGATTGTGTCTTTTAACGGCACGTATTTTCCGGGATTACCGGTATAGGCTTCCGCTACATTGAAGGGCTGGGACATAAACCGCTGGATTCGGCGCGCGCGATTTACGGTAACTTTATCTTCATCGGATAATTCTTCCATTCCGAGTATTGCGATAATATCCTGCAGCTCAGCGTAACGCTGCAATGTTTCCTGTACATGACGGGCCGTGCTGTAATGTTCTTCGGATACGATTGACGGCTCCAGCATGCGCGATGTGCTTTCCAGCGGATCAACTGCCGGATAAATTCCCATTTCTACAATGGCGCGTGACAAGACTGTGGTAGCGTCCAAGTGCGCGAAGGTGGTCGCGGGAGCCGGATCAGTTAAGTCGTCCGCCGGAACGTATACGGCTTGCACGGAGGTGATGGAGCCTTTGTGGGTAGAAGTAATGCGCTCCTGAAGCGCGCCCATCTCGTTCGCGAGTGTCGGCTGATAACCTACCGCCGAAGGGATTCGCCCCAATAGCGCGGAAACCTCAGAACCGGCTTGAGTAAACCGGAATATGTTGTCAATGAATAGTAATACGTTCTGTCCAGCGACATCACGGAAATATTCAGCCATTGTCAGCCCTGTAAGAGCTACGCGCATACGGGAACCGGGCGGCTCGTTCATCTGTCCGAACACCATCGCTGTTTTTTTAATAACGCCTGATTCTGTCATTTCAAGCCACAGATCATTTCCCTCGCGTGTGCGCTCTCCAACGCCTGTAAACACTGAGTAACCGCCGTGAACAGTCGCTACATTGTGGATTAATTCCATAATTAAAACGGTCTTGCCTACTCCCGCGCCGCCGAACAATCCTATTTTTCCGCCTTTGGCATAAGGCGCCATAAGATCGATTACCTTAATTCCTGTTTCCAAAACTTCTGTTACGCTGCGCTGATCCGCGAAGCTTGGCGGACTGCGATGGATTGCCCATTGCTCCTTGCCTTTGACCTCTTCTTTCTTATCAATCACTTTACCAAGCACATTGAATACGCGGCCAAGCACTTCCTCTCCAACAGGAACTGTAACAGGTCCTCCGGCATCGACAGCTTCAACGCCTCTTACAAGCCCTTCGGTGGGGGACAGAGATACACAGCGCACGGTATCGTTGCCAATGTGCTGCAGCACCTCCGCTGTAATCACGCCGTCAGGCCCTTTTATCTCTACGGCGTTATTAAGTTCCGGAAGATTGCCGTCCGGAAAGTGAATGTCCAGTACAGGACCAATAACCTGCGATATTTTTCCGCTCATGTCCGCCTCCTATTCCATGGACGCCGCGCCCGCGACAATTTCTGTTAGTTCCTGCGTAATGGAACCCTGGCGCGCGCGATTGTATTTCAACGCTAATTTATCAAGCATTTCGTTCCCGTTTTTTATCGCGCTTTCCATGGCTATTACACGGGAATTCAACTCACACATCCATGCCTGTGTCAGGCAGCTGAAAATATAACCCCGCAGATATTGGGGAATTAATGTTTCCAAAACAGCATCAGGCGATGGTTCATATTCTGAAAAATGTATTGCCATATCTTTAGATATGGATGCCTCTCCCAGCATTTCAGGCGACAGCGGGAAAAGCCTCTCTGCCGAAGGGATCATTCGCACGGCAGAGTGGAATTGCGTGTAAATAATATCAAAGCAATCCACTTCGCCGCTTTCAAACAAACCCATCAAACGTTCGGCAATTTCACGGGAGGTGTACAATGTCGGATTTTCCGCAGCACAGATAAAATTCTCGTCAAGCGGTATTGTAGGCTGCGCCGCGGATGCGTTTATATGTCGAAATTTGCCGTAGCCTATATGCCCGACAGTCAGCACCTTGACAACTGTTTTACTCACTATATCCTGTACCGCCATTTTAATAACATTTTGATTGTAGCCTCCGGCTAATCCTCTGTCAGCCGAAATGACCAGCAATCCCTGTTTCTTTATTTCTTTGCCGGTGTCCAGATATTTACTTTCAGATTCGCAGTCTTTTAAAACAGACGCAATGGCAAGCCGTATGCGATCATGATATGGCTGGCTGCGCTCAAGCATTTTACGGGCTTTTACGATATGCGCTCCTGCAATCAATTTTTGCGCGCTGGAAATTTTGACCGTTTGTTTTATGCTTTTCATGTGGTCGCGAAGATTGCCTTTGCTGCTCATAACAATACCGCCTTATTAAAATTAGCCGGACACGGATGGCTGGAATCCTTTTGCGTATGCGGTACATAGTTCCCGCACCTTGGTTTCCGTCTCAGGAGATAATTGCCCTGATTCACGGATTGAGGCAAGCAAGTCAGCCGCCTTTTCCTTAAAATATATGACAAGACCCTTATTATAACGCGATACATCACTTGAAATAATATTTTTTAAAAACCGTTCTTTGGCGTTAAATAATATGATTACCTGCGCTTCCATCGGGATGGGAGTATGCAAACCTTGTTTGAGAGTGTCCATTAATTTCGCACCGTGATTCAATCTCTCGCGCGTTGAGATATCAAGGTCGGAACCGAACTGCGAAAACACCTGCAACTCACGGTATTGCGCAAGCTCAAGCCGTAAAGAGCCTGCCACACGTTTCATCGCCTTTGTCTGAGCCGCGCCGCCGACACGGGAAACAGATAAACCTACATTGATTGCAGGACGAAAACCGGAGTGAAACAATTCGCTTTCTAAAAAAATCTGTCCGTCTGTTATGGAGATTACGTTTGTAGGAATGTACGCGGAAATATCTCCGGTCAATGTTTCGATAATCGGAAGCGCGGTAATGGAGCCGCCGCCTATATCGTCCGACAAGCGCGCGGCGCGTTCCAGCAGCCGTGAATGTAAATAGAAAACATCCCCTGGGTATGCTTCGCGTCCGGGCGGCCGTTTAAGAAGCAGCGACATTGTCCTGTATGACACAGCGTGTTTTGATAAATCATCATAAACGATAAGCACGTCGCTGTGATCATTGTACATAAATTCTTCCGCCATCGCACAGGCGGCATAAGGGGCTAAATATTGAAGTGGGGCGGGGTCAGAAGAGGAAGAACAAACGACGATGGTATGCTGCATGGCATTGTTGCGATGCAATGTATCGACAATACCCGCCACAACGGACGCTTTTTGTCCGATCGCGACATAGATACACAGCACTCCTGTGTAGCGCTGATTAATAATCGCGTCAACAGCGATAGATGTTTTACCGGTCTGTCGATCTCCGATGATCAACTGGCGCTGCCCGCGCCCGATAGGAATCATTGAATCGATCGACAAAACGCCGGTTTGCAGCGGCACCTTTACAGGTTGACGCTCTGTTACACCCGAGGCAAGCGCCTCAACAGGACGGGTTTTATCAGTATTAAACGCAGGGCCGTTATCTATCGGTTCACCTAAAGGGTTAAGCACACGACCCAGAAGCTGCCTTCCCACAGGCACATGCATAGTCCGGTTTGTGCGTTTTACTTTTGATCCTTCGCGCACCCCTTTGGTTCCTGAGAACAACACACAGCCAACACTGCTTTCTTCAAGATTGAGCGCCATGCCTGCATTGCCGTTGGCGAACTCAAGCAGTTCTCCATTCATACATCCCAAAAGCCCGTGTACATGCGCGATACCGTCGCCGATTTGGATAACCGTTCCGGTTTCCTCCAAATCCTTGTTAAAATCGTACCCCTGTAAACGCTCCAACAGTAAACGGCTGGTTTCACCCGGTTTAACATGCATACCAACACCCCCTATCTGAAATTGTTACAAAACCAGCTATACTTTCCGAATCAATTTTCCTATATCTACCAGTCTGGTACGAAGTGAGCAATCCCAGCTCAACCCGTCACATTCGGCGATGAACCCGCCGAGCAAGCTTTTATCAACTCTGTAATTCAATCTAATATTTTTTTTATTTTGAGGATCATACAAGCCTTTTACTCCCGCGGCTTGTATCAACTTATCTTTAATTTCGGATGTTTCATCCGCAGATGAGTCGTCAAATACATCCATGTGCAAATCTATCACTCCCATTTCTTTACAAGCCATCCTGTCAAACGCCGCCGCTATTTGTTCAACTTCGCCTAACCGGCGCATTTTTGCTAAAAGGCAAAAAAATTTCTTGGTGATTGGATGAAACTTATCGCCCAGCGCGAAATTCACAGTTGCAAGCTGCTCCCTTACCGGGAACACGGGCGCGGAAAACAACGCGGCGCTTTTCGTAAACTCAATAGCGAGTGAAGATAAATCCTGCGTAACTTGCGCAAGGGCGTTTTCATTTTTAGCTGCCATCAGTAAAGCCTCGGCATATCGAACCGCCGCGTCAACCATGACTCATACCGCTTTTTCTTAACATGGAATCAATAAGCGCGCGGTTCTTTTCGCTGTCCATGGATGATTCGACAATAGCTGCCGCCGCACCCAATGCCAGCTTAATAACAGCCTCCTGCGATTCGGACATCATTCTCTGATACTCACGCGCCGCTTTTTCTTCGCCCGCTTTGACAATGTTGTGCGCCTTTTCTTCCGCTTCGGCTACGATCCGGTTATACTCACGCCCGGCACGCTCGCAGGCTTCGTTTGTCTTGTCCGCAATTAAACGCTCAAGCTCTGCGCTCTGATTAACACGCTGCTTCTCCATATCGGCGATAATCGCTTTGGCTTCATCCGCGCTTCGCAGCATATCGTCAACGTCTTTTTGCCTTGAGTCGATAATGTTCGTAAGCGGTTTCCATAAAATGCGCGTCAAAACAAACATCAGTACAATTAGCGAAAATGCCACAAGGATCTGTTCAGGTATGTAAAAATCAAATATATTCATTGAGGATTACCCGTTCCCTATAATGATGAACGCGACCAATAATCCGTAAATCGCACAGGCTTCCGCAAGTACAATCCCCAGAAATGTAATCATGCGTATCGACTTCTCTTTTTCAGGCTGACGCGCAATTCCCTGACTGCCTCCGCTTGCCGCAAGCCCGATTCCGACAGCGGCGCCTGCGCCTGCCAGCGTCGCGGCGCCTGCGGCAATCAGCGCCGGGTTCGCCTGCGCGTTTCCAATAATGATGAACGAGATTAACAATCCGTAAATCGCACAGGCTTCCGCAAGTACAATCCCCAGAAACGTTATCATTCGTATCGACTTCTCTTTTTCAGGCTGCCTTGCGATACCTTGACAGCCGCCGTCAGCGGCAAGCCCGATTCCTATAGCGGCGCCTGCGCCTGCAAGCGTCGCAATCCCCGCGCCAACCAGCGACGGGTTCGCTTCCCCGGCGGAAATTATAATGAGCGCTACCAGTAATCCGTAAATCGCACAGGCTTCCGCAAGTACAATCCCCAGAAACGTAATCATGCGTATCGATTTCTCTTTTTCTTCCTGCCTGGCGGTTGCCAATGATCCGCCGCTTGCCGCAATGCCGATTCCTACGGCTGCGCCGGCGCTGGCTACCGCTGCAATCCCCGCTCCAATCAAACTTGTATTCTCTCCCTGTCCGGGAATAACTATTAGCGCGATTAACAAACCGTAAATTGAACAGGCGCTCCCCATTATAATTCCCAGAAACGTTATCATGCGTATTGATTTTTCTTTTCCCGGATTTAAGGCAATGGCGCGGGAGCCGCCGCTTGCCGCGATGCCGATTCCAATCGCGGAACCAAATCCCGCAAAAACGGCAATCCCCGCTCCAATCAACGCTGCGTTCATGTCATACCTCCACTTCTACAGCCTGTCCTATGTAAAGACAGGTCAGGAAAACAAAAATATACGCCTGTAAGATACCGTCAAAAAAATCAAAATACACGGAAAAGGGAGCCGCGATTATCCCCATGGTATGAAAAATCAATTCCATTATTACAAAAGCCGCCACAATATTACCAAAGAGGCGCAGGCAAAGAGACAGTGGTTTTGTGACGTACTCCATAAGGTTAAACGGCAGCATCATCGGAATCGGCGCGAAAATACTTTTTGCGGTTCCCCCAACCCCTCTGTAACGGAAAGAGGAATAAATCACAATTGATATCGTCATTATCGCCAGAGGCATGGTAACGTTGATATCCTTTGTAGGAGCATAAATGTTAATTCCCGGAATGAAATTAAGCACAGACAGCAAATTAGCCATGCAAAGGAACAAAAATAGGGTTCCTATATAATTAACATATTTTTTGTAATAAGCATCGCCAATAAAATCATTGCACATACCCCTGATAAACGCCACAAGTATCTCCAGAATCACCTGCGCCTTGCCGGGTCTTTTATTCAATTTTCTGGCAAGCAGCAAACTTGCGGCAATCAGCAGCGTCATGGCTATCCATACACACAGAAGCGTATTGCTGAGCTCAAATTTGAAATTTCCAAAGGAGATTTCGGTAATCAAGGAACGTTCCAGCTTATGGAAGATTTCATCCATCGTTTTTTCCCGCTAATTCAACATGTTTTTAGAAGTATAGCATGGTTTATTATTAGGAGTAAAGATTAATAAAAATTAATAAATAATATTTTAATCTATAGTATTATGTTATATTTTTCTACCTTACGGTTTCTCAGAAATAATAACTCATCTATTTAAACAATCTAACTGAGAAGGTAGCTCATAATCGTCACACCAGAGATGTTCATCTCGTGCGGTTCGCTATTGATAACACCATTAAGACGAACGTAAGCATTTTCAGTCAGGTATATCTCGCCTGGTTTAGCTACATCTTCACCTAGCTTCGAGGCATAGTTGACCTCACAGCCGTAGAAATCATTATCACCTACCATCAAAATATCACCATAACCAATGCCGATACTGACGTACAGATCCCAGTCATGAGGTAGAAACTTGTTTGCTTTATCAAGTTCAGTCAGTATTTTCTGGGATGCGGTTACGGCGGATGAAACATCGTTGAAAGTGGCGAAAATATTATCAGCCTCTGTCTTTACGATTTTTCCGTCCTCAGCAATGATGATCGGCAGCACAATGTCCTGCAGACGGTAAATCATTGCCAAGAAATGAGTAATTCCGTACTTCATGGTCAAACGCGAAAAGCCGCTCATGTCCAGCACCCACACTGCGCATGTCTTGCCGAAAACGTCCCATATCTTCTTGTCGATCTCCGCCAAACGCTCCGGGTATTCATTGCGATCTTTTAGCAGGTTCTCAAGTGGGCCAAAATTTGTCATAACACTATCATCCTTTTTTAATACAATATTTATAAGTATAATAATTACCCGACAGTTTAAAAAAATAGCGGTCATAAAGACCTCCGAACGATATAATAGCTTTATCACAAAAAATCATATTAAGGAGAATCAAATGACCACTAATAACACTATAGCACAAAAAGCGGCAAGAAGAAAGTTGAATCTTTTAGAATTGGCAAATGACCTTTGTAATTTAAGTGAAGCCTGTAAGCGTATAGGCTATTCCAGAGAACAATTCTATGAGATACGTAAAAATTATCAAGCCTTCGGCGCGGAAGGACTTCTGGATAAAGTCAGAGGTCTAAAGAATCCTCATCCGAACAGAGCGTCTGAAGAACATGAAAAAGCGGTTCTGGATTACTGTATAGAATACCTCGTTCACGGCGCTTTGAAAGTAAGCCAGCAGTTAATTCTGCGAGGCATTCATATCGGTATCGGCGCAATCAGAGGAATATGGCAAAGGCATAATTTGCTTTTGAAATGTCAAAGGCTGCTTTTCCTGGAATAGCATTACAAAAACAACAACATCGAATTAACAGAAAACCATATAATACTTCTTGAGAAGTTTGATCCTGAGTTCCGTGAACGCCATATAAAAGCCGATTTTACAGGCTATTTGGTGGCTATGGACACTTTTATGGTCGGAAACCTGAAAGGTATAGGTAAAATCTATATGCAGACCGTTGTTGACTGTCATTCGAGATTTGCTTTCGGACACCTTTATACATCCAAAGTTCCTGTAACGGCTGTTCATGTTCTTAACGATAAAGTTCTGCCGTTCTTTGAAGAGAACAATTGCCGAGTTATGAGAATCCTGACAGATAACGGACGTGAATACTGTGGTCGTCCTGATCATCATCCGTTTGAATTATTTTTACAGCTTGAAGAAATCAAACACAGGACAACTCCTGTAAGAAGACCGCAAAGTAACGGAATTGTCGAGCGTCTTCACTGAACTCTTCTTGAAGAACATTTCAACATTCAGGGACGAATTAAGTTCTATATTTGTACATGTTATGTGCCGTTATTTCCTTTTTCAAATCTTGCTTGTTGCGCATTATTATATGCTTGGATTATTTTTATATCTAAATCATAACGAGCAGAGCATTCATTTATTAATGTAAAATTGTTATTTTCTATTTGAAACACATAGCCTCCATGTGCTAAATCATACTCCCATTTCGGATTATTACATCCATGTTTAGATAAATAATATTCTCTATCAGCTTCAATTAATCCAAATACATCCCCTTGATTTGGAATAGGTTTATTAAAATATTGAGGACTATCTTTATATCTATTTTTTATAAACCAATAGAGTGTACCTTCTTTTTGGGAATCATAAAATCCCTGATCCAAAACATCATATATCCCTTTATCCAAAATATTGATATCAAAACTGGTTGCTTTTAACGCTGTACTGAAATTGTTTGATTTTATAACAGAAATTGGATAAAAAATAATTATTTCATACTTGAATTTAAAATATAATCCAGGATCAGAATAATTTTTTGCAAATGGACTTCCTCCAATAAGTAAAACTACCTTATCAGTATTATCCGAAAGTTTTCTACATAATTTTATTGCCTTTATTATTTCATCATCTTCATTTTCAGACAAATTTATTATATTAGGTTTAATTTCTATCCAACAATTAAAGTCATTTAGCCAAAAATCAGGTAAGTACCAAATACCGTCTAAATCATATCCTTCCTTCTCATATTCATAATTTATTGATAATGATTCGAAAAACACTGCCCATCTTGCTTCAAGCCGTGACCTGAATTTGTATCCACCATAATTTGTTTCAATTGCTCTTATCATATAATCTCCACAACATTAAATATTATGATCATTTTTGTATATATTTATTAATTTGTCAATATATATTTTGAAATAATGGCACATAACTACTTTTAAACTAAATTCGTCTAACCAATAAATAACTACAAAAAAGCGAATGTCGCTTTAATACCAAAAGATGCATATTAAGCTAACAAAAGTGTCGTATAACCTAAAAAAAAGGATTTAAAATGACATATAGATAATTTTAACTGATTAATTTCTTTCTTTGTGAGTAAAAATAAATATTGTAATTGTCCGAAAACCCATCGTTTGGATTGTTCTCTGTTTTTTATTACCTGTTCATTGTCTTGACAACAGCTATACAATCATGTAGTATATATTATATGTCGGAAATACTAATCGGCACTTCCGGTTATTTCTACAATGACTGGGTGAGGCATGTTTATCCTGAAGGGATTAAACAAAAGGATTTTTTAAACTATTATTCCGGTCTTTTACCCACTGTGGAGCTTAATTTTTCATATCATGCCATGCCAAAGAGCGAAAATCTAACGAAAATGCTTGTAGATGGGGGGAGCAGCCTTACATTTTCGATAAAAGCCTATAAAACTCTTACGCATGAGATTAACCAAAGCCAATGGGAAAACGAAGCAAAAACATACCTTACAGCCATCGATCCGCTACTGAAATCTAACAGACTTGAAGCCGTTCTGTTTCAGTTCCCCTATTCTTTCAAATATGAAAATGACAACAGGCGGTATCTGGACAAACTTTTAAAATACTTCAAAGATATCCCGCTGGCTGTGGAGTTTAGAAAAGCGGACTGGTATTCGGGAAAGGTCATTGAAGGCATGAAAAACCGAAATATTCCCCTTGTTTCACTTGATATGCCGGAGCTACCAAAACTGCCCCCTTCAATGGATGTCGTTACCGCTCCTGTGGCTTACATTCGTCTTCACGGAAGAAACGGCGAAGCATGGTGGGGAAATGATGACTATGTACGGCACGACTATTTATATACAGACAGCGAGATTGAGGCATGGGCGCAAAGGATTAAAAGAATATCACAGCAAACAAGCAGGGTACTGGTTTATTTTAATAACCACCCGAAAGGAAAAGCGTTCAGGAACGCGCAAACGCTGGAGAAAATGTTAAATGAGATTGGTATCAAGGTAAATGAATGACAAAAGAAAGAGCGATTACCCATTTGAATATAATTGGTTTCAAGGCGACGGTTGCGGCTGTTAAAGATAAAAGCCTTAAAGACAGACCTTTTGTGATTGCGGGGGCAACAGGCGACAGAAGTCTTGCCCTTGACTGTTCTCCCGAAGCGGTCAGGCAGGGTGTAACTCCCGGAACGGCTCTTGCTCTTGCGGAAAGAAAAATAAGTGATTTGATTATTCTCCCTCCTGACCCTGCTTCTTATGAATTAATGAATAAAGAACTTGAAAAGGTTGCGAAGCGTTATGCGCCATTGTGGGAAAATGACAGGCAGGGAAATTTGTATTTGGATTTGACTGGTACGTCTAGTTTATTCGGTCGGTCTGTTGACTGTACCAGCAGAATTTTAAGAGATATTTTAGAGCAAGCGGATATTAGACCTGCCGCCGCTGTCGCAAGCAATAAACTTGTTTCTAAGGTTGCGACAAGAAGCATTAGACCTATGGGATTTATGCAGGTTCTTAACGGAACGGAAGCAGATTTTTTAAGCCATCAGGATATTCACTTATTGCCTGGTATGGGCGCAAAATTAATGAAAACCGCCGCAGTTGTCGGTATCAGGGAAATTGGCGAAATTGCCTGTTTGTCGGAAGGGAGCGCAGTATCACTTTTCGGCAAGCACGGCGTTATGTTACGCAACATGGCTTTAGGGATTGATAACTCGCCTGTGTTAGATGTAAACGGCAAGCAGAGAATTTTACAACAAGCGGATTTTTGCGATTCTAAAGAATCGCGCGAAGATGTGATATACGGCTCGGCTGTGCAGGGTGCGATTTTAAGCCTCGCCGAACACGGCGGTCTTGAAATGCGGCGTAATAAGTTAGGCGCAACTGTTATCAATCTTACTGTGAATTACGCTGACGGTATGAGCGCCGAAGGTACGGAAAAAGGCAAACTCACATCCAGTAGGTGTGGCTCTTTTGTCCTTGATAAGGATATTGGAAACGCCGCTTACAGGATTTTTAAGAAGGTTGCGGTTAGGCGTATTAGAATACGGTCGTTAGGTTTATCTCTTGAAAGTCTTGTACCGCTTGGGTACGAAGTTGATTTGTTTGAACCTGAAAATGAAGAGAAAGAAAGACACTTACAGGAAGCGGTCGATATTATTCAAAATAAATTCGGTGTCGGAAAAATAACAAGAGGAATTGTTTTAGCGGCATTGAATAACAACGGTAAGAAAAAATCGGCAGGGTTACTTAATGCAAATTAGACTTGGGCTTGTGTCAGCTTACTCGATTTTATACGGCGTTCACAAGTATTCTACGATTTTAGATAAGGCTGTAGAACTTGGGATTAAAACTGTCTCTTTTTGTGATTTGAATAATTTATACGGCGTTCATACATTTTTGGAAGAAGCGAAGGAAAGAAAAATAAAACCGATTATCGGCTGTGCTTTAACTGTAAAAAATGATAAAAGAATTATCGACAATGAAAATATTATTTTTTGTTTTGTGGAAAATCGTCAAGGGTTTTCTAGGCTTTGTGAAATACTGACAGAACGTAATAAAGATGTTGATACTTTTAACCCTTTACCGATGTTGTTAGAAGATTCTAATGGGCTTGTTTTGGCTTCTTCATGTGATGATGTTTTGGAAAAATTAAAAAATAATGTAAAAAGACTGTATGCCGCTTTAACCCCTTTTAATTCAAAGGCTGTAACGTCAAGCAGAAAATATAATGTTTCTCTTGCATTTATTGATAATTCATTAATGATTGAAAAATCTGATTTTGCGGTTCATAAAACTGTATGCGCTATCAGGCTGTTAAAGACTATCGGCACTTTAGAAAAAGAAGATACTGCCGATTCACCTGACGGTGGCGAAGGGATATTAAAATCATCGAAGGAATTACACCGCTTTTTGGTTTCGTGGGCGGAAGCGGTAAAAGGTACAGAACACATTGCGGAAATTTGCAAGTACGATAATTTGTTTGAAGATTGGATTTTTCCCAATTATGATACTGGCGATGTGCAAACCGAAGGTTTGAAAGCGATTGAAGAATTGAAAAGGCGTGTTTATGAAGGAAACGAGGTGCGATACGGCGGACTTGCAGACAGGCAGACAGCACGTATTGATTATGAATTAAGCGTAATTGAAGATAAGGGTTTCGCCCCTTATTTTTTGATTATAGATGATATTGTAAAAATGGCTACAAGAACTTGCGGTCGCGGTTCTGGCGCGGCTTCTATTGTTTCGTATGGTTTGGGAATTACTAATGTTGATCCGCTTCGTCATGATTTGTATTTTGAGCGTTTTCTTAACCCTTCCAGACCTGATCCGCCTGACCTTGATATTGATTTTGCATGGGATGAAAGAGACGAGCTGATTAAAAATGTTATTAAAAAATTCGGGACTGAATATTGCGCAAGAGTAGCAAACCACAATATGTTCAGGTATCGTTCTGCTTTAAGGGAAACGTCTAAGGCTTACGGTTTTGGCGATGCGGAAATTACCTCTGTTGAAAGACGTATTTTTCAAATGGGCGATAAAACTATTTCTATTGAACCTGTATGGCAGGAGATTTTTTCAATTGCTAAAAAATTGGAAGGTTTGCCTCGTGGATTAGGTATGCACTGTGGCGGCGTTGTTATTACTCCTGAGCCGATTTGTAAATATGTGCCGATTGAAAAATCTGCGGAAGGTTATCCGCTTTTGGCATGGGAAAAAGAAGGTGCGGAAGCGGCAGGGTTTGTTAAAATAGATTTATTAGGCAATAGAAGTTTAGCGGTAATTAGAGACGCTATTGCAAATTTAGAAGAACAGAATATTTATATTGACCAGAACAATTGGAAACCGATTGACGATAAGCCGACTATTGAAGCGTTGGCAATGGGTGATAGTATCGGCGTTTTTTATATTGAAAGCCCTGCAATGCGGCAATTACAGAAACGGACTAATAAAGGCGATTTTGAACATATCGTTATTCATTCTTCGATTATAAGACCTGCGGCTAATAAATTTATTACTGAATATGTAAGGCGGTTAAAAGGCGGTAAGTGGAAACCGTTACACCCTAGACTTGAAAATATATTAAAAGAAAGTTACGGCATTTTGTGTTATCAGGAAGACGTATCGAAAACGGCTGTCGCTTTGGCGGGATTTAATGAAGCCGATGCGGATAAATTAAGAAAAGTTATTGCTAAAAAAATGGGCGGTGCGAAACTTGCAATTTATCAAGAACAGTTTTTTGAAGGGTGCAGAAAAAATAATGTAACAGAAGAAACAATACAAAAGATTTGGGATATGATGTTGTCTTTTGACGGTTATTCATTTTGCAAACCTCATTCCGCTTCTTACGCAATGGTGTCTTACCAATCTGCTTATTTGCGTGTTCATCATGGAGCGGAATTTATCGCCGCCGTTCTCTCCAATCAGGGCGGCTTTTACAGACCGCACGCTTATGTTGCCGAAGCACGCAGAATGAAATTATTTACCGAAGGTCCCGATGTTAATATTTCTAAATGGCATTATTACGGAAAGAGTGATTTGGTTGTTATCGGGCTTATGGCTATAAAGGGGCTTTCGGTATCGGGAGCGAAAACTCTTTTAGAAGAAAGAGATAAAAACGGCGAATATAAAAACTTAGATGATTTTTCAAGGCGTGTTAAACTTGGGCGTGATGATATTATCGCTTTATGCCCTGCCGGTGTTTTTGACAGTATCGCTGACGGTATGCCACGCATTTTAC